>VMHT01050667.1_pt1 | contig 10051 bp, 18 predicted proteins | sample 4693611 | NCBI WGS metagenome assembly VMHT01 (sample SAMN12280063, study PRJNA550983) | marine metagenome | isolation source: seawater sampled from same location over 5 years 0.02-0.2 micron viral filtrate | place: USA: collected off the coast of southern California halfway between the port... ...
AAAACCTAAATGATATCAATTACAATTGCAATATGTGCTATAGCTTTCGCAGCATATGTTTATTTTACACATGATAAAATAGCAGAAAGAAAAGCAGAATCCATGTTGGCAAAGTGGAAAGTTAAAGAAGAAAAAGCTATCCGAGAAGATGCATATGCAAGATCACGAGCAGTAAGTTTTGGAAAAACAATAGAACATTATGTTCCTTTTATGAAAAACTTTCCAGTAGCTCCTAAAGATGTGCAATTTTTTGGAAAACCAATTGATTATATTGCATTTTCAAATAGAGGAAGTAAAGCAAAATGTGCTGTTCATTTTATTGAAGTAAAAAGTGGAAATTCAAATTTAAATGGACATCAGAAAAATATTAAAGACGCCATCCTAAAAGGCAGAATCCATTGGCATGAACACACAGTAGATGGAATTTGGGAACATGAAACTAGAAAACAACATTTAAATAAGAAAAAATAATGAAAAAACAAGCAGTATTATCATTATCAGGTGGAATGGACAGTAGTACAGTATTATTACACTTGTTAGCAAAAGGTTATGAAGTAACAGCATTAAGTTTTGACTATGGTCAAAAACACAATGTAGAATTAGAAAGAGCATCTGAATTAATTGAATATTTAGATAAAGCAGGATATCCAGTAAAATATCAAAGAATTACTTTACAAGGATTGGTTTCTCTTTTAAATTCAAATTTAGTTAAAGGAGGAGAAGATGTACCAGAAGGACATTATGAAGAAGATAACATGAAAGACACTGTTGTACCAAACAGAAATAAAATATTTTCATCAATTATTCAAGCAGTAGCATTATCAATTGCGAATGAAAAAAATTGTGATGTAAACATTGCAATGGGTATTCATGCTGGTGACCATGCAATTTACCCAGATTGTAGACAAGAATTTAGAGATGCAGATTATGAAGCATTTAAAGAAGGTAATTGGGATGCAGACAAAGTAAAATATATTACACCTTACTTGTATGGTGATAAATTTGATATTTTAAAAGATGGTGAAGTATGTTGTGAAAAATTAAATTTAGATTTTGATGAAGTTTATAAAAGAACGAATACATCATATAAACCAGACGCTGAAGGTAGATCAGATTATAAGTCAGCTTCATCTGTAGAAAGAATAGAAGCATTTATTAAATTAGGAAGAAAAGACCCTGTTGAATATGTAGATGGATGGGAAGTAGCTAAAAAACACGTAAAACAATTATTATTAAACTATTAATTATGACAGTAGAAAAAAATTTAAAAGTAGAGATTAAAGAAGAATTAGAAAATCAAAAAGAAAATAAAAGAGAAGAAAATAGAAAACTTAACTCTAATTTAAGAGAAGTAATTCTTTATACTAAGGAAACATGCCCTTACTGTATTAATTTTATAAAATTATTAAATGATGAAGGTATTAATTTTATAAATAAAGAAATAGAACAGGAGGGTGTTAGAGAAGAATTTGATAAAATGGTAAGTCTTACAGGGCAAGGTGTATTTCCAACAATTTTAACAAATAATAATTATTTAATTCCTAATAGAGATTTTCAGGGGATGCCTGAAGGTATTCAAATGATTAAATCTATAGCACACCCCTCATATGAAAATCCCCCAAGTGATCTTAAAACAATAGAAATGTTAAAACAAATAAATGCTAATATTAGAAATTCGTTTAATAGTATACAAAGAAGTTTAGCTCCAGTACAAAAATTTATTACAGACATTCAAAAGGAAATAGCAGAAGAAGAAAAAAATGCGTAAAAGAATAGAAGATTATAATAAAACATTACCTATATTAGAGGTATATCGTTGTGTTCAGTCAGAAGGTAGTAGAATTGGAAGACCAACAATCGCCGTTAGAACAACTGGTTGTACACATAGATGTTACTTTGGAGAAGGTGGTTGGTGTGATAGTTGGTATACTAGTATACACCCAGAAAAAGGTATCTTTACGTTTAATGATATTATAAAAATATATGATGAAAATCCTCATGTTAAAGAAATGATGTTAACAGGAGGATCACCTACAATGCATTCTGCATTAATTAATGAAATAACACATTTTGCACATGAAAGAAATATTATTGTTACTATCGAAACTGAAGGATCTGCTTTTGTTGAAACCGATTATCCTATTAACCTTCTTTCTATTAGTCCTAAGTTTTCTAATAGTGTTCCTATTGAAGGAGCTGTTACGCCTGCTGGGAAAATTGTTGACGAAAGGTTTATAAAAACACATAATAGAAAAAGATTAAATACAGAAGCAATTAAACAAATGATAGAATTTCATTCTGATTATCATTATAAACCTGTATGGGACGGAACAAAAGGTAATTTAAAAGAAATTGAAGATTATAGAATTGAATTAAACATACCTAAAAATAAAACCTTTATTATGCCTGCTGGAGATAATAGAGAACAATTAATAAAAATGTATCCTATAGTATTTAATATGTGTGCTGAACATGGTTATAACATGACAGGTAGAGATCATATTATTGCTTTTGATCAGCAAAGAATGGTGTAGTGGAAGAAGCACTAAAGATATTAGATAAAATAGAAGAAAATGTCGAAGTATGTTGTGCTGTAACTATGGAACCAGATGAGGTATTAGTATTAATAGATAAATTAAGAAAAATATTAGAAGATTATAAAAATGAATAAAGAATTAGTATCAAGTAAAGATTTACAAACAGCTATAAATGGTTTAAGCCAACTTATAAACGCTAGATGTAACAAACACGGAGGAGGAATTGTATTTGTGTGTGTTATGAAAGGAGGATTTATGTTTTTTAGTGATTTAATCAAAAAAATTAAATATCCAATTGAAGTTGATTTTATAAGATGTAGTTCATATGATGGTTTTAAACAAAAAGAACTAGATATACATTATGATATAGAAGTAAATATAAAAGATAAAACAGTATTTATTGTTGATGATATTTTAGATACAGGAGGTACAATGAAAGTTTTAAGTAAACACTTTAAAATATTAGGAGCTAAACAAGTAGAAACTGTTTCAGCAGTTTATAAAGAAAATTTGGATTTCCCAGATCACTTTTTTATATATAAGCAAAAAGAAAACGAAAACCCATGGTACATTGGATATGGTATGGATGGACCCAAAGGATATAGTAGAAATTTAGACACAATACACACGTTATAATATGGCAGAAAATAAAAAGAAATACGATATAGAAGTAGTACAAGAAGGATTTGCTAATGGAGTAGCTCCAGGTTTTCCTTTAAATGATGAACAAAAACAAAAAATGATTGAAAGCGCCACAGAAGCATATGGTAAATTTTTAGATGCTTTGGGATGCGATTGGAAAAATGATCCAAATTCAAATGACACACCAAGACGTGTAGCTAAAGCCTATGAAAATGATTTATGGGCTGGTAGATATACTGCAATGTCACCTATCACTTCTTTCCCTTCAGATGGTTATGATGGAATTGTTATTGAAAGAAATATTCCACTAACCTCAATGTGTTCACATCACCACCAAACAATTGGTGGTGTTGTTCATGTTGGTTATATTGTAGGAGAAAACGGTAAAGTAATTGGTTTAAGTAAATTAAATAGAGTTGTTGAGCACTTTGGTAGAAGAGGTGCTATTCAAGAACAATTAACTTCAGCTATACATAATGCAGTAGATAAAATTTGTGAAAATAATTTAGGTGTTATTATTACAGTAGTAGCTACTCACAATTGTGTAAGTTGTAGAGGAGTTAAACATAGAGGAGCTGCAATGGTTACAACTAAAGCATCAGGTGTGTTTAGACACAATGGTAATGATGCAAGACAAGAGTTTTTCAACTCATTAAAAATTAATAATGGAGGACATCAAATATAAATTATGAAAAAAATATTATTATCACTATTAGTTTTATTTGGACTACAAACACAAGCACAAGTTAATTGGTGTGACTCTTTATCATATTCAATAATTCCTAACACAATATTAACTGTAACTCCATCATCAGGAGGAATAGGTAATATGGTAGGAGCAATCAATTGGAACTTCTCAGCATGTAATTCAACAAACTGTTATGTAGCACAAGGAAATAACCCATTCTCTTTTCCATTATTAAATATAACAGATACAGTTAAATTATGTTATGATGCTTTTATATATGCATTAGACTCAACAATAACGGTATGTAATTACTGTGACTCATTAATATATGATTTCAATCAGTTTGAGTGGATTGTAATGGTAAGAAATACTCCCACAGGTCTTCCTGGATTTGTAATTGAAAAAGATGAAGTAAGATGGTGGAATAATAAAATATATGACTTATTAGGTAGAGAATTATTTTACATACCTAAAGGAACAATGTATATTCAAAATAAAAAATTAAAATTAAATAAATAATTATGGAAAACACACAAGAATTAGTAAATGCAATTAAAGAACAAATAGTATTAATTGAATCAGAAATAGATAAAACAACAGCAGCAGCAAAAGGAAGATGTAGATCTGCAGCTAACAAAATAAAAAATCTATCTGCTGACTTTAAAAGAAATCATAAATAATATGGCGTATTATATTGCAACAGTAAAAGTTCAAGATGAGAACGAAAGAGGTAGAGTCACTAACACAAATGAAATTTATTGTGTAGAAGCAGAATCAGTTACATTAGCAGAAGCTAAGGTAGTAAAAGAATTTGAAGGTTATCAAATGGATTATCAAGTAAAATCTGTAAAAGAATCAAAAATTATTAAAATATTAGAATAATGGGAAAACAGTTAACAATAGAATTTAATGAAAAATTGAGTCCTAAATATTGGAATGTACCTTTTGTAGATGAAGTACAAGAATTTAATGATACCTTTGGTAAACCTAATAATTACGAACCTACAATTGGTGAAAAAAAAGAATGGCAATTTGTTTATGATTTTATACAAGAAGAATTAGATGAATACAAAGAAGCTTGTGAAAAAGGAGACATAGTAGGAATATTAGATGCATTATGTGATATTACTTATGTTTCTTTAGGTAATGGAGCATTATTACATGGTTTAAAAGGTAAAGTATGGGAAGCATACGCTGAAGTACAAGCATCTAACATGTCTAAATCATGTGAAACTCAAGAAATAGCAGAAGAAACAGTTAAAATAAGATCAGAAGAAAAAGGTCATCCTTGCCATTATGAAAAAGTAGGAGATCGTTATGTAGTATATCGTTCAAGTGATAGAAAAGTAATGAAATCAATTAATTATTTCGCACCAAACTTAAAACAATTTTTTACAGATGAAGAACTTAGAAAAACTACCAGATCCTAAATTACACCAAATTATAAGTTTCATTAAATCAGGAGTAAGAATATTAGGTTATGTTTTTATACCTTTTAATATTAGTGTTGCTGTAACATTACTTATAGTATCTGAAGCAGTAGGAATAATTGAAGAACTCGTGTAAAAAATTTGGAGAAGCAAAATATTCTTCGTATATTGGCGTATGTATAAAAACTGTTATGTAATTAAAAAACCTGACGTTTGGAACGTCTATGATGTCCATTTATGGACAGATGAAGGTTATACTGTAGAAGAATTTCAAAATTATGGTTATCAAGAATGTGATGAATATCATGCAACTCATTGGGGTTTAAAAGATGAACCATTAAAAAAGATTTATAATTGGGATAGAAAAACTCAAGGATTACATTATGCTGATCACACAAAAGGAAATGTCCATACAAAGTTTTTATTAGACAAATATGGTACTAATGATGAACCCTCTGTAACTCATAGAGAATTATTTTTTGATATTGAGATTGAAATAGGAGGAGCATTAACCCCAGAATATATTAAACAAGCACCTATGCCTATTACATCAATTGCTTGGTGGGATAAACAAGCAGATGAATGGGCTATTGTTATTTTAGATAAAACAGGTGAAATTAAAGCTGGTACACAAGATGGTAGAGAAATTATACCTGTAAAACGTGAAAATGATTTAATTGAAGTATTTTTATCTAGAATGGAAGCTATACAACCTGATATTTTAGTAGGATATAACAGTGATTATTTTGATATTCCTTACATTTATTATAGAATAAAAAATCGTTTAGGTGAACGTACAGCTAAACGTTTATCACCAATTAGAATAATTTTAGAAAAATTTTGGTACCCTGATCAACCAATACAAATTGCAGGTGTAACATCACTTGATTACATGCGATTACATAAAAAGTATTCGTTTCAACAAGAACCATCTATGAAATTAGATTCTTTAGGTGAAAAGTATGTTAATCAAAAGAAAATTGAATATGATGGATCATTAGATCGTTTATTTGTTGAAGATAAACAAAAATTTATTGAATATAACTTTGTAGATGTTTTAATACTTAAAAAATTAGATGAAAAATTTAAATATTTAGATTTAACTAAAAATTTAGCACATAAAGGAAAAGTTACATATGAAGAAGTTTATCAATCATCTAGAATACATGATGGAGCTATATCTGGATATCTACTAGCTAATAATATAATTCCCCCTAATAAAGATGCAAAACCTATAATAAAAACAATAGGCCCAGGAGGTACTATTGATTATAAATCTTATAGTTACGAAGAGCTTAACCCTAAACCCGGTGAAGGAACCCCACCTCAAAGAGCATCATACGCAGGGGGTTATTTATTCTGTCCTAAAACCGGTATTTACAATTATATGTTTGATGAAGATTTAACTTCACTATATCCTTCAATTATTATGTCTAATAATATTGGAAGAGAAACTTTAGTAGGACGTATTGTAACACGAGACGATAGAAATAATCGTTTAGCTCTTAATGATCTTAAAGAAATGGATCAAGATAAAGAATTTTTAATTGAAAATTTAAAAGGCAACCAAAAAACAATGGCTGTTAAAGAACTAGTAAAATTAATCACAGAAAATAAACTAACTATAACGGCAAATGGTACAATGTTTAGAACAGATAAACCATCTACATTATCAGTTGTACTTAGTAAATGGTTTGACGAAAGAGTTAAATATAAAAATGCAATGAAAAAAGCATATAAAGCAGGTAATAAAGAAAAAGGTGATTTAAATCATTTACGTCAATACACAATGAAAATTTTACTTAATTCATTATATGGTGCTACAGCATTAACTTCTTTTAGATATGGTTCTGTATTATTAAGTGAAGGTATTACACTTACAGGACAAAGAATCATTCAAGATTCAGGTACATTTATAAATAAAACAGCTGAAGAAACATTACAAACAGGAAAAGAAGTATATGAAATTAGAACTACACCTCGCCAACGATATGAAGATTGTACAGGTGTTGTAGTTTATGAAGATACAGATTCATGTTACGTTAATGCTGAACCATTATTACGTAAATTATATCCAGATTTTGACGATATGGATGAAACAACTAAAGCAGACAAGCTTGAAGCAATATCATTAGAATATGAAAAGAAAATCAATGAATATTACAATGATTTAGCATTAGATGCATTTAATGTCCCAGCAGACAAACACAGATTAGAAATGAAAACAGAATGTACAATACGTTCTGCGTTCTTTTCAGGTAAGCGTAGATACGCGCAGTATATCACAAAGAAAGAAGGTGTACCTTGTGATGAAATTGATGTAAAAGGTCTTGACTTTAAAAAATCAAATTTCCCACCTTTATTTAGAACATTTTTTGAAGAAATATTACATAAAATATTATTTGGGGCCACAAGAGGAGAAATAGACAAAGAAATATTAGAATTTAAAGAATCACTTAAAGACAGAGATTTTACAGAAATATCTAAACCTACAGGAGTAAAAAATGTATCTAAATATGTAGGTCGTCCTGCTAGTGTAGATTGTATATTTAGTGAATTTGAAAACAAAGCACCTGTAGGTGTTAAAGCAGCTGTAAGGTATAATGATTTACTTAAGTTTAAAAATTTAGACAAAAAACACACTCAAATTGTAGAAGGTGATAAGATTAAATGGGTTTATTTAAGAGACAACCCATACAAAATTGATACTATGGGATTCTTAGATTTTGATTTACCAAAACCTATTCGTAAATTTATTGAAGAATATGTGGATATACCAAGGTCTTTTGATACGATACTTAAGAACAAGTTAGAATCCTTTTATCAAGATCTCGGTTGGGGAAATTTAACACTTAATACGTATGTACATCAATTTTTTAATATTGATTAAAAAGGTTATATGGTAAGTAAAAAAGTTATATCAGACATTATATCTAAGTATTCACTTGGTAATAATATTGAAAAAGTTAAATGGGTAGTCACAGATAAAGAACTCTTAATTAATTTTAATAATGATTCTAAAAATCTAATAGGTTATGTAGAATATAGAAATGATTTAGGTCTTAAATCTGGTGATTATGGTATATTTGATACATCAAAACTTATTAAATGTTTAAATATATTAGACGGAGATATTTTAGTAGATGCTACAAAATCTAAACTTAATATAGCAGATACAAGTTATGATATAAAATTTAATCTTGCAGATCCTGCTGTAATTAAAGACCCTATAACTATTAAAGAAGAATCATTAAATAATCCTGATGTTTCTTTTGAAGTAAATGATGAATTTATAACAAGGTTTGTTAAATCAAAAGACGCATTAAGTGAATTAGAAACATTCACAATAGAAACTAGAGATGGTTTTAATGGTAAAGAATTAGTATTTACAGTTGGTACTAATATTACAAACACAATTGAATTTACAGCAGAGAATGCAAAAATTAATGAATCTTTTAAACCTATACCATTTGATTCTAATTTATTAAAAGAAATTTTAAAAGCAAATAAAGATTACCATAGTGGTAAGATTCGTATTTTTAAGAATGGAATGTTAGATGCACATTTTCATTGTGGTGATGATTTATACACAGGATATTATTTAGTAAGAAAACAAGAAAACAATTAATTTAATGAATGAAGAAACCATAAAACAAGTTACAGAATATGTTTATAAAAATTATAAACTATATAAAGATAAACAGCTAATTATTAGGGAATTTGATAATTGTTTTCATATACTTAAACATGAAGATAGTTCTCCATTAATTTTGGGTAAAAAAATAATAAATAAATAAAAAACAAATTATGAATAAACAATTAATTTTAATTACAGCTCCCTTTAACTGTGGACACTGTGAAACAGCTAGAAAAGAATTACCTAACTGGACTAGAAAAAATGGATGGGAATATACTGAAGTTGAAGATGATCCTAAAGATGAATTAGGAACAGATTCTTATCCTACTATAATGTTACGTGTTAACGAAAAAATGGTAAAAACTATTATGGGATATAATAAAGAAAATTTAATAAAAGAATTAAAAAAATATTAATATGAGAGGAAGACAAAAAGGCCAAACTAAAAGAATGAGTATGATTAAAGATCCAATTATTGCTCCTTATGAAATTCAAGTAGAAGAGGATCAATTCGTTTTAGTAGACACTGAAAAAGATAAACCATTAGGATATTATAGTGATTTAGAATCAGCTATTAAAAGAGTATCTCGAATGAGTTTGGCTAACCAAAAAGAAGATTATACGTTAGCTGGATTTGTAGAAAGCTTTAATAATATAAAAAATCAATTAGTAAAACCCTTTAAAAACATTTAAATTATGGAAAGTCCAATTATACCTTTAAACGATAAAATTGTAATCCTTCCCCAAGATGAAGGAGAACAACAATATGGAAATATTATTGTACCTGATTCAAATTCAGAAAGACCAGAAATGGGAACAGTATTAGCTGTAGGTCCTGGTAGAATAAGTACTGATGGTACTTTAATACCTAATAGGTTAGAAGTAGGAGTTACAGTTATGGTACCTAAATTTGGTGCTCAAGTAGTAGTAGTAGAAAATGAAACATATATCATAGCAGGAGAAAGTGATGTATTAGGAATTATTAAAAAAAATAAAAAATAAATGAGTAAAATTATAGAAACAGGCTCTGATTCAAGAGTAAAATTATTAAGTGGAGTTGAACAATTAGCAAATGCAGTTGTTACAACTTTAGGACCTAATGGACGTAACGTAGTAA
>VMHT01079692.1_pt1 | contig 10051 bp, 9 predicted proteins | sample 4693611 | NCBI WGS metagenome assembly VMHT01 (sample SAMN12280063, study PRJNA550983) | marine metagenome | isolation source: seawater sampled from same location over 5 years 0.02-0.2 micron viral filtrate | place: USA: collected off the coast of southern California halfway between the port... ...
TCAGTAGTATTACCAGTAAAATCTACATTAGGACTAAAAGATAATTTAAACCTAACACCATCTATTTCTACTTGACTAACATTACATACATGCGTAGTGTTAGATGCGACTATTTCTACTTGTTGTCCTACCCAGAACGGGAAATCAGCGAGGTCTGCGTTAGTTAAAGAACCACTATTAATTTGTGGAAGAACAGCACCGAGAGCATTAAGACGAACACCATTGACGTCGTTTGCTTGTTTTGGGTCTGGGTCAGCACCAGCACTACTAAATGCTGTTGTCCCATAAGGTAATGCTACACTATACCCCGCCATGTTATTCTGTTGGTCTTTTAATGCTGGATTTGCGAACTCTCCTAATTCTCTACCTTGAACTTGTAAAAATTTATAAGAATCTTCTTCAAGTAAAATCTGGACTTCTAAGGGACATATCATATTTGGAAATGGTTGAGAACCATTAAAAATACCAGAGAGAGTTAAGGGAATAATACACTCAATTCTCTTTAAACTTTGTGTTTCTGCTGTGGACACCCCAGCTCCGTTGTCGTTTCTATCTGTTAAAGTGTTTTTTGCTTTTACTAATCTGCTGTCTCCTCCCTTATACAGATGTGTCATATTATCCATACTATCATTGTGAGAGTAATTGGCGACCACTCTACACAGCATATTATACCCGAAAAATTGCTCTATCACTTGTCCGTTGTGAGATATTGTTAATTCTTTTATCAACGATTCTGCTCCTATTTTACTATTTAAAGTCCATGGGGCATAATGTTCTGGGTTTGCTACATCACCAGCCGTCCACCCACTCATAACGCCAGTTGAATTATCTCCTAAACATAAATCAAATTTCAAGTAAGTTTGGTCTGGATTTAATAATGCTATTTGTGGTGCGATTTGGAAACGAAGTGTGTCCGCAGACCCATTACCACATTTATAAGTTGAGTTTCTGGTTTCAAATACTTTTACGCTTGTTGTATTCATTTTTAAGTTCTTTATAATATTAATTAATATTTTTATTTTGGAAGAAAAAATAAAATAAATCTATAAGTTTTAATTACGTGCTAATAAATTACTTACGCTACTTGAATCTGGAACAGCGAATTTACCAGCGATAGAAGGTAATCCCGCCTTTTGTGCTTGATATTGATTATATGCCGTTTGTTCGTCTTTGGTCTGTTGGTCACCAGCATTAGCGGATTCTACAATCCCCCCTATTGTTGTCCCTACTGCCGTTGCGAGACCTATTGCTTGTAAGGCGATTCCTAATGGAGCGAGAATTCCCGTTGCGTCTAAAATTCCACCTATTCCTTCCTCTGCCCCTACTTCTGCTCCTACTTCTACACCAGTTTCAACTGCGGTTGCTGGTATATTTGCTCCTTCTATGGTTGTATCAGTGGTAATATCTGCTACATCACTTACGTCTTGTGTATCTGCTATATCTTCTGCGTCTGCTGTCCCATCTCCTACTGCTCCGTCGTCTGGTGCTTCTGGGAAATCTTCTCGTTCGTCTTCTGGTTCTATTTCTGGGAAATCCTCTTTACTTTCTTGTGTTTGTTCTGCTTCTCTGCTTTCTGGTGTTCTATAATATCTATTCTGTTGTGTATATGTATCCATTTCTTGCTCCATTGAAAAAGGGTCTCTACCTAAATTACTCAGCTCTATATTAGATGTTGCTTCTGGGTCTACTTCACCACCGAAACCAGATGGCTCACTGGTAGTTATTGTATCAGTGCCTAATTCTGTTGAAGGTGTTTCTATTGTAGTGGGTTCTAAGGGTGTCTCTGTGGTAGAAGCATCTGGGTTCAAGATATTACCAACTACTCTTTGTGCTTGTTGCCCTAAATCTCCTATATTACTTGTAATATTACTTATTATATCTTGTGCTGATGATGCTCCTTCTTGAACTAAATTAGTAGCATTATCAACTAAATTAGATGCTTGTTCTCCTACATTACTTACTACATTAGACGCTTGTTCTCCTACATTTGTTAATGTATTAGTAATACCATCAGTAGCATCACTTATAGTATTCTCTACATTATCAGTTATATTATCAACTAAATTACCGCCATCATCTCCTTCTGCGTCTTCTCCTTCAAATTCATCATTTTTTTCTGCTCTCCCTTTTCTCCATGATTTATATTTATTATATATTGCTTTTGCTCCTATACCAAACCCTAATAATCCCTCACCAGCGGTTTCTATTTCTTTACCTTGTGTTTCTTTCGCACTTGCCTCCGCACCTATTTCTTGTAAATTTAGATTATAAGCATCTGTTAATCCGCTTATAGCATTAGCATTTAAACTTTGGATTGCTCCGCTCTGTTCTCCTAAACCTTGTGAATACGATAATAAACTACTTGTCATGTTTTATTTGTCTATAATATAAAACAATATTTTTATTAAAATGGTATATGTAAAACGTAGTATTAATTATACTAAGTTTTACTTATAAAAAAACTTTTTATGATACTCTACTTATTCATCATTTTCTAAATCTTCATTTTCTCCTTGATTTCTATCATTTTCTTCATTACTAAACATATTTGTTATATTCTCATTAAAATTCTTTAACATTTGTGGCGGATTGGAATCTAATTTAAGATATAGGAAGGAATAAGGGTCTTTTGTTGCGTATTTATATGATTTACTGAATTGTTCTCTATCTCCGTATAAACTCCCCCATTCTGTATAATAATCATCAAGTTCTTTACTATTTTTAGTGCGTCCTAATATAACATCTGTCATATTATTTCTTGCTACTTTCTTTATTGATTTGGCTTGTTGAGTAGATATGATTAATCCACCTATATTAAAATGACGACTACGAGTAGTTAAAAAATCTAATTGAGGTGTCCTACCACCTACATTATCATCTAAAATTAAAATTGATTTTGGTCTTTCTTCTGGTGTAAAACTTTTTTGAAATTGTATTAAATCCTTGATAATACTATCATCATATTTAGAGTATAATGTAGAAGAAAAGTTCTCTCTTAGGTGGGATGCGGTTGAATCTTGATGTATTGTAGGTGAGACGATAAAGGCATAATCATAATTATCTCTACCGAATAGGTTAGGATTTAGAAGTAAGTTAGTGTATAAGGTGGTCTTACCACTATGGCGTGGTGCTATAATACCCATGACGAAACCTTTTTCTAAATCTGGGAGATTTGGGTGGATTGCTCTTTTTAATTTAACACCACTTTTATCAGTTTTCACTGGTAATATTGTTAAATCAGTATTTTCAAATTCCATTGTATATATAATAAATAAAAGAAAATTATTTAACCGAAAGGATTTTTATAATTATTATAAAAACCGAAATCTACTCCTAAGGGTTGAGCTGGTGTTTTAACTTGACTTGTTGGTGGTTTTTGTTTTTGGTTCACTTGTTTTTTACTTGGTAAATTAGATTGATGGGGGGTAGTCCGTTGAGTTGGTAGTTTCTGTGCTACTTCCATAAACCTACCCATATTACTTAAAAACTGATTTAAATACTCTTGATTACTCATGTTGGCGGTGGGTTGAGTATGCGGTAATGGTGTTGCTCTCACTGGTTCTACGACCTTCTCTGGTCTTGGGTCTTTAAATATTTTTTTTGGTTGTGATTGTGCTTTCTTTGCTTGTGCTTTCTTTGCTCTTGCTTCTCTCATTTTTGCGAGATGTGCTTTCTGTCTTTCACTTACTATACGCTTTTTCTTTACTGGTTTTTCTTGTTTAGGTTGTTGAATAAAAATACTTTCATCTTCCTTTATTTCTGGTATTTGTAAATCTTCTTGTAATTGTGGTTCTGGTTTCTTGGGTTCTGGTTTTATATCTTCAACTTGTTTTATATCTAATATTGAAGGTGTTGCTTTTTTTGTAATTGTCTGAGATGTGTCTTCCATAACTTATATATTATAGAAAGAAAATAATTCTATAAGTTTCTATTTAATTATTAGTTATTTTTCTTCTTTCTATAATATATATCAAATACTACCTCACTATTAGCGGTCGTTAGTTTATCAGTTGGGACACCTACGGCATTAGTTACTAACACATCTAAAAATGATAATCTTAATGGTTCTGGATTATTTAAATCTAAAAATCTCAATGAGGGTATTATCATGTTATAATTAGTTTGTCCTACTGGGACACCCATTACGGCACTGGTGGATACATTACCATTAGTATTATTACCCATAACACTACCTACTTGTAAATTGGTTAGATTCAAATATAATCGTTGGTCTGTTGCTGGTGTTTCTAAATCCATCTTCCACCCTCCTAATGCTATTTGAGCGTTTGCTGGTAGTTCCACTATATTATTAAACATACATTTAAAAGAGTTATTTTGCGTGAATGTGTCAGTGATTCCATTTCTGTTTGTAAGTGTGATTAATTTCATTTTTTAATTGTTTATAATATATCATTATATTTTTTTTCTGTTGTATTAATATAAATGACAAAAGATAAAGTGGCTACGTTTATTGAAAAACAAAACAATAACAAACATACGAGAAAAACTAAAAAAACCAGTTCGGTCTTTCTTTTAAAGAAAGGTCAAAAAGATAAAAAAATCCTCCTCCCCCATAGAACTATGGACGATATTATGGGTAATAAAAAAGATGAAGCACTTAATAAGTTTAACAAAAAGTATATAGAATACTAATAGAAACCATTGGTTAAATGCTTAAAAAAAGTAAAAGTATCCCTAAATGGTGATAATGTAAGAATATTATAGTAAAATAGAAATATCCCCAAATAGGGATACTTTTTTGAGACACATCTAAATTTACTCTCTATATCGTCTATTTTTTCTTTTTTACTTGTATAATAAAATCTATATTCTTTTTAGTTTTCTTTGTTCTATACATATATTTCTTATAATCTGGTTGTATAATTCTATATCTTCTATATTTATCTGTTATATCTACACGTTTAATTGGTTTGAAATTATTTTCTTTTAACCATGCTCTCGCTTTTTTACTATCGTATTTATCTTTGTGAAAAAGAACTGCTTGGACTTTACTCATGATGTATATAATAAACAAATATATTTTATAAATTGAGTAAATTTAATATCATCAAAAAGTATCCCTATTTGGTGATATTTGATTTTTCTTATAGTATTAACTCATTATCCCCATTTAGGGATACTTTATCTAAAAAATAGAATTTAACTTAATAAATCTTTATCAACCTTAGACGCTTTACCACCCATTACAGCACTATAAACTCTCGCATAAGCCCATTGTTCTTTACCTAATCTCGTCTTTCTTGGAAACTTTTTAGTATTAGGATTTTTTTTAAATGTCCCTTTAATTCTAACTGAACCTATATTCGTTTTCCACGCTCCTATACCTTTATCATATATCTTCTTTATATTAGATAATTTAATACCAGTTTTTTTCGCTATTACACTTAAACTATGTGATTTATCTTTATCATAACCATATTTTTTATTAAACTTTTGCTTCCACGTTAAAACCATTGTATATAATTACCATAGAATTTTATCTGCGTAATATGATTTAGTTCCTTTTTTATTCCTATGTTTATTATGTCTTATTTTATATAACTTTCTTCTCTTATTTGCTTTCTCTTTTCCTTCTGTCTGAGCGTATAAAAGAAAATCTTTATATCTACTATCTCCTATTGATGCTATTTTTTTACCATCTTTAAATACATCTAATTTCTTATTTTTACTTTTAGATGGCTCAACTTTTACACCTATCTTTTTTGCTTTTGCTTGAACTTTATTAAGTAATTTTTTATTAGTGTATGGGTTAGTCATATATAATTGGTAGAGAAATTATTTTAACCATATTATATCTTGTGATAAATTCATTTTCCAGCAGTAATAAAAGCAGTCAAAATTACACTTATTTTCACTTAAATTTTCACCATTTAATATTTTTTTAAACTGAATTCTTTTTCTCGGTATAATAATTTGTAGTTTATCCTTACAATTAGAAAATAGTTCTCTGACATATAAAGTATTAATAGAACTACTCGGCATTATCATAATAAAGGGTTTTCCTAATTCTTTCAATCTTGTTAAAACTTGTTTCTTCATAGAAAAAGGTGGATTACTTACTAATATCTCACCCATATCTTCTTTAAAAAAATTGATATGGTCATGTATAACATTGTATCCTAACTCTTTTAAATACTTACCACTATTACCATCACCATAGAAGCATTCCCATATAACTTTATCTTTTGGTATATAGTTCTTAATATTATCCCACGCACTCTTAGGTGTCATATAATCATCGTGTTTTAAAAACGTCTTTGTATGAAATCCCACCATTTTATTATATATAAGTGGTAGAGAAAATAATTATGGATACTCCATCATAAAAAGTTTTTTTATAAGTAAAACTCCTTATTAAGAAGCGTAAGATTTACTATATAAAATATATAAAAAATAATAATATGAATTTAATTCAATTTTTTTAATACAACAACCTCACCATTAGTAAGTGTCATAGTTAAAGGTTTTTCTGGGATTTTTAAAACTAAGCCATCTAAATCATCATTATCGTCATCATCAATAATCACACATTTACCGAATGTAGGATACTTATATTTATACATCTTTCTTTTGATAAAGTTATTTATTATACTTGCTTTTATATTATACTTCATAGGCACACGAATACAATTAGTAAAAAAGTTATTAAATCCTCGTATAAAATTATCAGTAAAAGGTATTTTCCTATCTATATATAACAAGTTTTGCGTCTTTTTGTTTTTATACATTCCTTTCTTATATCCTTTACCGAAGTAATATTGTAATATATCTAATCTAATCCTATCATCAGTTTTTTCTATATTAGAGTATATCTGGTTAGATATATGTCTTTTTTCTAATTCTGTTATTTTAGTTGTTTTTAATTTCAATACATCATTTACATCATAATCCACATATCTACCTCTATTGATTTCATATAAAGCATCAGTATCTATATCTAATGCTATTCTTAATAATTTAGGTGGTTGTATGAGTTCTCTAAAACCTTGTAATAATTGTCCTTTAAACCAGAACTTTTTTTCATTTTTAAATTCTCTTCGTTTCTCCCATATATTCATACCACACATAGTTTCTACAATCGTATCAGTATATACTGGTCTAAATGATACGTCATTATAATATCTTTGTAATTGTAATTGTTCCATACCAGTAGCGAGATTATTATTTACTTTTGCTCTTATAATCTGTTGCTGTTCTCGTGTAATAGGTTCTATAATATCATAATCAAATAATCCACATTTTAATTCTTCTTTATGTTTCTTAAAAAACTCTTTATATTGATTAGAACCATTCTTACTACCATAGATTACTCCACTACTATATATCTGGGCTATGTCCCACCACAATCTCAGACATTCCTCAGTTTTATTATCATATTCTAATAGTAATCCTTTATATAAATTAGTAAGTATATTATTGTAATAATCATATTCTTTTTTATCTCTAATATACTTCTTATTATTAACTTCATTTAGATATGCGTCTTTTCCTTTTAATAAAGCACTTGGTTTCATTATTATATCCGTAATATCATTTTTATTTATACCATCTACACAAGTAGATAAAGATATAAGTGATGTAAATTGAATATCCTTACATTTAGGTTTTCTAATTCTTGCTGATGTTTGGATTAAATCTCGTGGATTAATAAACGTCTCCGCACAGATATATATCATATCTACATCTTCTCGTTCGTATGATACACCGACAGATATACACGAATTAGTTAGTATTAATTTAGCATTACCCCATAGTTCATTTACATCAGTTAAATCATTATTAGATGAACTACCTCCATAGTGTCTTACAATATCATCCATATCTATACCACACTCTACCGATAATCTTAAAGCGAGGTCTTCAATACCCATTTTTAATATACCACCTTTACCTATTCTGTGAGGATAGAATACATAGCATTTCTTTCCATCTTTCAAATCTCTAACTAAACTATCATACCACTTATAAAACCCTTGTCCTCCCTTTACTCTTTTATCTTTGTAATACTTAATGGTTCTACCTTGTATATTCATATTCTCTTGTTGAACCATGTTAATTAAGTTGTCTTTATATGTATCTTCTTTCTTTGTATATTCATTAGTATTACAATGTCTATACATACTCTCTACATCATATACAAAATCCCTTGTTCGAGTAGTTAGAAAAGCATCCATCATAAATACTTGTTTAGCTCTATTCAATGAATTACAAAATGCTTTAAAACTTCTCATGTAATTATCCATACGATTATCCACAGATTTAGAATTACCACCGAAGGTTGTTGATTGTAAGAAGCACATTAATAAACTATCAATCTCGTCCATAATAACATAGTCCCATTGAACTCCACTGAATTTATATAAACTCTCAATTTCACAAATAAGTTTTTTCTTTTGTTTCTTACATTTTCTACAATAATCTCGTGGATACTTTTTAATATCTGGGTCTTCATAATCATCAAATAATAATGATTGTTTTATGGTATTACCCTTTACATCATTCTTTAATGAACGTCTGTTCGTAATCCATAATACACTTACATCTGTCATATCTTCAAGCGTTCTACCTTCTACTTGTAATATCTCTTGTATAGTTGAAAAAGTTTTACCACTACCCATACCAGTATTGAAAAAGTGATATTTGTAATTTCCATAGTTGTAATCATCACGTCTAATATACTGAGGGTCTCTATCCTTTTTAATTACCTTAGTAGGTATATCATGATTATCTAAACGTAAGAATGTAGATATGAATTCTTGTAGTTTATAATTAACAATCTTACCATACTGCTTTTCCAGTATTACGAGTATATGTTCTCTCGTTATATTTATATTAGTCATTCTCTCTATCTTACACCATTCTTCTTCCCACTTATCATATTCATCTTGATTATAACCATAGTAATCACTACACCAGTCATAAAAATTATCGTATGTAAGTCCTTCTTTTTTACACCACATAGCGACCATGAAATATACTGAGTATGATAATCCTTCTGGTGATATATGAGATAATATTTTTATATTACTATCATTCTTCATATCTATAATGGGCTGTTTCCTATTAACATATGATATACCTTCGTATGTATCTTTATCTAATTTCAGAGAAGGCACTTTACCATTTGTTTCTACCTTTTTACAAAACTCTTTTATATTTACTGGTTTTTCAATATCATACTTAGTAAATAAATCATCAGCACATAGAGCATCTTCTTCTACATTCAATACTAAGTGTTTCTCTGCTTTATTGATTGGTTCAATCTGTATCATCATACGTAAATCTTTTTTAGGGTCTTTATATTGATTTACACTCCCCCATAATTGATTACTTTTAAATACACCATCAGTATCAATATCACCTTTTTCTAAACCTAATTTATCGTTTAGTTGTTCTAAATATTTCTTGAACCCAAATGAGCCATCTAAATCACTAAAATAATAATTACTTACTACTATATGATATGACTTCTTTTTACGTGTAAGTAAACATTCATTATCTCCACATCTCGCACTAATACAAAACTCACCATCTTTAAATACTTTTTTCAATTCATTTAATACTGGTTCTAACTGGTCTGTTTTACCATCTAAATCTACGTATGGTTTTCTTTTCATTTTACTATCTAATACTTCATACATACACGCTTTACTATTCTTCATATCACTAATAAGTTCTACGTATCTATCAATAGTCGTATATGAGTAAAAATGTCCTTTCTGTGATATGCGTTTAATTAATATACCAGTAGGTTCAAATCTATCCCTACATACACGAGCAATAATAGATGGTCTCGTTTTAGGATTACTATTTTTACCTCCGTCCCAATTTTGAGTTTTAAACCATATACCACCTTTCCACAACTGATATACTACTCTGTTTCCTTTACTTCTTTCATCATTACTCAATACTTTATAATCTTTGTGATTGATAAATGAAAATGTATCCCCAAAATGTTTAAAGATATATTTCATAATATTATTACTATCAATAGATATTTTTTTTATCTTTTTTGATTTTGTCTTTTTAA
>VMHT01094093.1_pt1 | contig 10051 bp, 13 predicted proteins | sample 4693611 | NCBI WGS metagenome assembly VMHT01 (sample SAMN12280063, study PRJNA550983) | marine metagenome | isolation source: seawater sampled from same location over 5 years 0.02-0.2 micron viral filtrate | place: USA: collected off the coast of southern California halfway between the port... ...
AAACCTATAAAAGGTCTTTTATCAAATTGATTTTGTTTTGCAGTTTTTGATTTTGCTTTATTATAATGCAAAAATACTTGACCGCAAATGTTCCCGTCAAAAGGCTTTCGCCAATGTTCAAGATCACAGCCACTATATACTAGCATATCACCTACTTCAAGCAAGACTTTTGTGCCTTCAGGTGCATTGGGTTTATGTATATTTTTTATTTCATCGATAACATTATCAGCCCCTGTGCCATCTATAAAAATTGGCCAAGGGTCACCACCTAAATTAATCGTAGTTGATATTTCACAACTAGGTCTATCTTTATGTCTTTTTAATTCATCTCCTTTTTTATATATTCTAGCGTATGAATAAGTTGGAATTAAATTTAAGCCTGTTTCTTGCTGCATTATTGGTAGTACTTTCACTAACAAGGTCTCCATTACATGATCTGCATAATGAGCATAAGTGTTTGGGATCTGTTGATCTTTCCACGTGCCTAATAGACCTGTGTCGTACATAATATTATTATCATACATATATGTAACTGCGTCTCGTTTAAGCAAAAAATAGTTAAAAATAAAATTAGCTAACTCGTAGCTAATAGCTTTTTTAATTACGTGATATTTATTAAAATCCATTTTTCCAATTATTCTTTGGCATTACTTCCCATATAATACCATTTTTTTTTTCTTATATCTAGTCCTTCTTTTGTATGAAAAAGATCAATTATTTCTTGTTCATTATTGATAGGAGTTCCTTCAATATTATTATCGTCAGGGTTTAGTAATTTAACTATTGAACGCACTAATTTAAAACTTAATTTTTTAGCTATAACCATTCTATTATTCCCAACTGTAACTTTTAAAATAACTTTATCATTTTTGTCCTTGCGTTGGTCGATAAAAACAGGGTCTCTCATTCCATATTGTTTTACGGAATTTAATAAAGTATCATAAAATTTTTGTTCTTGACCATTGATAAACTCAGGTCTTGTAAGATGAGTAATATCTTCTATAGGCAATTCTTTATATACTAAACCGGTCACTCAAAACCTTTCTGAAGAAAATTAAAACTTACCGATATCCTTAAATCATTAGACTCATTGGTTTCAACAGAGTGCCATAACCAAGAAGGAAACATAATAACTCTTCCAGCAATAGGAGCTAAGTAACATTGATTCCATAAATGTTGAGGTAATTCTTTTTTTCTTATTGGCATAATCATTTGTGCTCCTGGTCTTGGGTCACTACAAACAAGTTTACCAGAGTTCTCTTCAGCTTTCACAAAGTAAACTCCACTAAATAAAGAATTAGAATGTATGTGTGGTTTATTATATCCACCAGGATAATTTATATTTGCCCACATATTTCCCAACACAGGTTGTCTATCTAATTGTTCTTCTTTCCAAATATCTTTAATAACTAAATATAATTGATCTATTAAAGATTTAAATTGTGGTAGTTGATGCATATTAGTTTCACTATGCCAACCGTTAACATTTGTTTTTTTAACACCTTTTTCTTTTTTGGACCACATTATTATATCATTAGATAAAGTTTGATTATCTAGTTGAGTATCTTGCGCATAGATAATAGTTGGAAAAAATTGTTCTTTAATCATTTAAAAGGTTCACCTCCAAACCAAACAACAAGAGATTGTCTAACGCCTTTTATCACTGGTTGTACTCTATGATTAATAAAAGAAGCAAAGACAAGTGCATTCCCTTGTTTAAGATGTTTAACTTTTCCAGTGCCTCCTACTTCTAAATGTCCCCCTTCAAACTCTGATTCATGGTTTAATAAAACAGTCATAGATATTTTTCTTACAGGTGGCTCGTGAACCATAGTTACATCACAATCCATATGCCAATCATAAAATCCTCCTTGAGGATATTCTGTAAATTGAGCTTGTTCTGTAACTCTAATATCTCCAAAACCAAAATGATTTTTATTTGATCTTTGTATAAAATTATTAAGGTCTTCATACATATGACTCATTTCTTTAAAAGGTATCCATGAAATAGTTGTAACTCTTTTACTTGTATCCGTTCCACCACCAGGTTTATTCATACCTACTTGTGCTTTTTGTGGTGGCTGTTTTCTTCCGCATTCTATTATTTGTCTACATTGCTCGGGTGTAAATAAAGGAGTGGTAGTTTCAATTACCCAACTTTTCCATTTAGGTTCAGTTATTATTATATTGTCATACATTATTCATTTCCTTTCATAGTAGTATTAAAAGATATAATAATTTTAGGTTCTTTTAAAGTATTAATTGGTGACTGATGTAAATAAAAAGAAGGAATAGTCAATATTTGTCCTTCTTTAATTTCTACTTCATAATCTTTTTTACCAAATTTTATTTGAGTATTTAAATTAATATTAGTATTTTTTAAAAAATAAATGTTTGTAAAATGACACCAGGGATGCACATGCCATGAGTGATAATCATTTTCATTATACCATTGAAACCATATGTTTTGTAAGTCCATACGAGTTTCTCCTAAATGTTCTAAAAATTTTTGTTTAAATTGAGGATAAATATTTTTTAAAAAATAAAAAGTATATTCTCTATGAAAACCTTCTGGTAAATTAACATCTGTATGAGAGATTGCTTTATATTTGTTAGGTGGAATTTTTTGTATTAAATCTAAAATAACATTTTTATGATCAACGGCTTTAGGTACATCATATAAAAAACTTACGGGAATATTTTTTAAAGTAATCATTAAGCTATCCCTCTGTTTTTAATAGGATCATATAAAACATCCATGTTAGCTGCAACAGTTACCCTTTCTCCTGGTCCATTGAAAGGATAAACAGAGTGTCTCATATCATAAGGAAAGATAAATAAGTCACCTGGTTTTATATTTGCAGGTTGATAATCTATATTAGCAAACATACCAGAAGACGAACCTAGTATCATTAATTGACCATTCAAAGGTTTATCTGGAGATGAATACTCTACCCCATAACTTTCTGGTAGAGATACAACAAGAACTGAAGACAGCCCTGTAAACAAATTACCTTGGTGGACATGCACAGGATTATATTCATGCTCTTTCATTTTGTTAGCCCATACAGAAGATAGACTACATTGATAGTCTTTAATTTCATTCAAATTTAAATAATGACTAAAAACTTGATAGTAAAAAGTAATTATTTGTTTAGATAAAAAGTTGTGGGTATATATTTTCTTTTGTGGAATATCGGGTCCATCATAAAAAAAAGATTTTTCATTATTTATTTTACCCACTAATTGAGGATTAGCTAGTGGCATTTCGTTAACTTTATCTTTATATATATTTTTTAATTGTTGTAATATTTCTAAAGGCATTTGATAACGTAATACTGTTTGACCTAAGTGCAATATATTAAATTTCATCTAAAACAACTTCCTTATAACTTTTAGCAGCTTCTCGTATTGTAGGGACTTCATCGTTTTTTAAAATTTTTATAGGAAATTCTTTTAAACCCAGTTCTACTCCAGCTAAGTATCTATTGTTTCCATAAACAACTTTATACCTATCCCCATCTTCTACTACTAATAAAGGATTAATAATATAACCAGTTTTATTAATATGATCTCTTACTTTTTTATAAAGAATAGATTTTTTCTGATTGGTTGGATCAATCTCCAGGTTTTGATTCCTGAGATATAGCTTCTCTCTTTTGACTTTCAAGTAAACCTCTTTCTTTTTTAATTCTTTCAATAGATGCTAATTGACCCACTACATTAAATACTTCAGGTTGGCTTGAACCTGCGGTCAAGGTATCTTTTTTATTACTCATTATTTTATGATATGAATCTAATTGGTGAGTATCTACATTTTGAGTGTCAAAAGAACCGTCGTCATTTTCTTTTTTAATTTGAGACCATAATTTAATTTCTCTCATTCTATCTCTAGCTGTTAATTCCATCCCTGCTTTATGAAATCTTTTTTCATCAAGATCTATTTGATAAAGTTCTTTTTTATAATCATCAGTTTCTTTATCTAATTTTTTTTCTAACTGTTTAATTTTAGCTTCGTTTCTTCTATACTCAAAAGATAGTGTCATTAAATTTTCTAAATAAACATTCTGTTCTCTAACACATTGCCAATATTTAGCAGCTTTGGTAGGGTATTTAAAATCATTTAAAACTGAAAACCTCATTTCAGTCTCAGTTCTAAATACTTGTTTCTTAGTCCATGTATCTCTAAGTTCGGCTGTCATAGCCTTAAACTCTGTTACATCATTTGGGTCTAAAATGTTATGTAAATTAGGTGCTTCTTTTTCTATTAACGCATGTATATTTCTTTTTTCTGTCATATTGCTCCTTTCATTTATTTTAAATATAACCATTACTGGTTATAAGTCAATATTTAACTTGCTGTTATGCTAACTGTACCAGGTCCTGCTGATTGATATTCTTCCGTCATATCTAGAGAAGGCGGATAACCACCTACAACAAAACCTGTTTGAGTTCCTGCACTTTGAGTAGACATTGCGCCGTTTACTCTTGTTTGACTCATGCTTGCTCCTGTAGCCCAACTTGTTCCATCATAAACTTGTGAAATTGTAGATGTTGGTGCACTACTCGTTCCACCAGCAATAATAGCTGAAGTTTGAGGTCCCCATCCTTGAGCTTGAATACCTTGAGGTAAAGCAGTTCCTATGTCTCCACTAGCCGTCCAAGACGCACCATTAAATTCAAAACTTTTTGTTGACATGCCGGGACCACCATCACCACCACCAATCCACGTTGCTGTGTTTGGTCCATCTGAAGCTGTTCCAGCTGTGGGAAGAGGAGTGTTTGTTCCTGATGTCCATGAAGCACCATTATAATCTATAACTCTATCTACTCTTGCAGGTGGAGGATCTCCTATTCCACCTATCGCTAAAGCTGCTGTTTGAGTTCCTGCTCCACTTGCATAAGAATTTCCTCCTGGACCAATAGCCGGTAGAGCACCACCTGAAGTCCAGTTAGTTCCATCCCATTCGTAAGTTGCTGTTCCTGGTCCATAAGAACCAATACCATCAAATAATAAACCTGCAGCATCGGGTCCTGTTGAACCACCTATAAAATAGTTTGCAGGAATAGTATTTCCTTCCGTCCATGAAGTACCATTGTATGTCCATGTTTTATTACTTGTTCCTCCTGGATACTGTAAACCTCCTGCTGCCCATGCTGCAGTCTGTGTTCCACCTGATCCACCACCTTGAATGGCTTTCGGAACAGTTCCACCACTTGAAAATGCAGCTGATAATTGTAGGTGTCCTTTTAAAGAACTGCTTGTAGTATTGTACCAAATTTCTCCATCACTAGGATTACTAGGATCAGAAGCTCTGATTGGTATGTTGTTTCCGTGTAGATTTATATAAGTTGCCATAATTTTTTAAGTAGTTGTAATTGTTTGTGTTACTGGGCCTGCTCCTTGATACGATTCATTTGCATTAGTATATCCTGGAGGCCCAGGATTTCCTGTAGCACATAATGCATTACCACCTGTTACACTTGCTTTTCCATGAGCATTACTTCTAGCTTCATTCATAGAAGCATCTGTTGTCCAACAAGTTCCATCAAATCTTTCAGCACCATTTCTTACTCCTGGATTTGGATAATTTGTTCCACCAAAAACTAATCCTGCTGTTGCAATCCCACCTGCTCCACCATAATTGTGTCCACTATTAGAAGCATTTCCTGCCGCCCATGAAGTTCCATCATAGTTTTTAGTTGCAGTGGCATCCGTAGTATATGCGATGACAAAAGCATCGCTAGTTGTTCCACCCCCAGATGTCCCTTGAGCCCAACCTGGTATTGCTGCTCCGGCTGTCCAAGTAGAACCATCCCAGTCACTAGTTGTAGTAGGTGAAGTTGGAGCACTTTCTCCAGAAACTGCTATTGCTGCTGATTGAGCAGCTGTGTTTCCCACGACTGCGTGACCTGATCTACTTACAGGTAGAGTAGGATTAGCAGTCCAAGAACTACCATTATAATCAAAAGAAGAAGTATTTGTTGCTACAGGAGATCCTGGAGTATTACCACCAGCAGTTATTCCTGCAGATATAGGACCGTCAGCATCTAAACCATTAAGAGGTGTTGGTACTGAAGTTAAAGTTGTCCAAGCGGAACCATTATACGAAAAAGCATCAGATTTTCTTCCACCAATACCTGGATTTGCTCCACCAGCAACAAGAGCTGCTGTGCTTGATGCACCAAAACCAAAAGCATCTCTAACAGCTTGCGGATAAACACCTTGTGTTGTCCAAGCTGCTGTTGCAGAAACCTGTACTTTAGCTAAATTTGTAGACGAGTTATACCATACCTGTCCCTCTGTTACAGGGCTAGGATCAGATGAAAGGTATTGAACTTTTTGTCCAAATATATCGTAATAAGTTGCCACTTATATTATTCCTCCAAAGTTATATTTTCCGGCCTTGGTTGATACAGTGCTGATTCAGGGTCTTTACTCGAATCATCAGCTGGTATAGCATCCCATGTTGCTTGCTGTGCTGCTATCTCAGTATCAACAATTGCTTGTGCTTCAACTAAAGTTTTTCTTACTCCAGCTACACCTGCAATCCATCTATTCGCGTTTTGATTATTTGCAGGTACTTGCCAAACATCACCAGGGTAAGATCTAAAACCAACGTTTCTTGAATCGTCAGCTGTAATAAAACCTTTTCCCCAATTCGTTGCTGTACAGTATTGATTATTTGCCATAGTTTCCTCCTTAATTAACTTGTAGTTATAGTTCTTGTTACTGGTGAACCTGCTCCATTCCATTCTAAAGCTGTATTAGTTTGTGCTGGTATATTTCCTCCTGATACTAAACCAGATGCTGCAGTTCCAGTTCCTGCTGAATTTTCTCTTGCTGTTGGTAATGAAGTAGTGTTTGACCAACACGTTCCATCGTATTCTTCAGTGGCTGTTGTAGCACCTCCGGGTCTGTTATTACCACCCATAAAAACTGTTGCACTTTGACTTCCCCCCATTGTGGGTCCACCAACTGCTCTAGGTGTATTTAAATTTCCTCCTGCAGTCCATGTTGGACTTGCATATTCATATGTTTTATTTACAGAAACTGTTGTTGGATAGCCAGTGTTACCACCAAAAGCTAAACCAGCAGCAGTTGTTCCAGAAGCACCACCACTTTGTCCATGTGATCCAATTGCTCCTTTAGCAGCCCAAGAAGATCCATTCCATTCTTCAGTTGTTGTAGGACCACCTGAAATAGGACCACCTGAAGAAACAAACATTGCTGTTGAAGTTCCTCCGCCAAAAGCTCCTTCTCTTGTATTACTCATTGCAGTTCCTACAGTAAAACAAGTTCCATCATAAGCTTCTACATAATTAGTCCTTCCTAATGGACCTCTAAAACCACCAGCCATTAATGCAGCTGTAAGTATTCCAGCTGAACTTAAACTATTAGCTGCTGGCTGTGTTGAATTATTTCCTTGTGACCATGAAGTTCCATCGTACTCATCAGTTCTTGCTGTGTAATCTGGGGGAGGCGAAGTTGGAGTAGCTCCATTACTTATAACTGTTGCATTTTGCGTTCCTGCAGCAAACATCGAACCACCTGATCTGGCGGCTCCAATATTTGGAGCTGAAGAATATGCTCCAGCTGAAGAAACTGCTTCTACTTTAAATTTATAATTAGCAGTATCATACCAAATCTGACCTTTAATTGTTCCAGTATTGCTTGCGAGCGCTTGAACAGCGGCTCCTTGAATTTCTCTATACTCAGCCATTATTTATTCTTCAGCAACCAACCTTGTGTATCGTCTGAGAATACCAAAGTGAATGCTGCCCTTTCAGTTGAAACTGTTAAATCTGCTGTTGCACCTTGAATTTTTTTTCCATTTCTTGCTACAGTTAAATTGTTTGTATCAAAAGTACCTGCATAATCAGCAAATGAAATTTCATCACCTAATGCAGGTGATGCTGGTAAAGTTGCTGTAATAGCGTTTGATGTACTATTTAAAAAATAACCATTTCCTGCTGTTACACTTACTGCGGCTGCTGCCGACACTGCTTGCCATGCTGTTCCACCTGAGTTATCTACAAAAGATAAATTTCCGGAACCATCTGTAGTTAAAATTTGATCTGCGGTCCCAGTTGCTGCAGGAAGTGTTAAAGTGTATGAGCCCGTTACTGTTGCATGAGATCTTAATCCTACAAAAGCAGAATCATCAGTATCTGCTAATCTAAGTTCTTTTTGTGAATTAATTATTAAACCTGTTCCAGCTGTCCATACTAAATCTGCATCTCCAGCAAAAGCTCCTGAATTATTATATTGAACTTGTGTATTTGAACCCGCTGCTCCAGTTGCTGCACCAAAACCCGTGTCATATAATTGTGTACCATCACAGTACATTAATTTCATTCCTTTATCAGTACCAGAAAAAGTAGCACCTGATTGAGCTGCTCCAGAAGCTGTTCTAAGTTCTACTGTGTAAGCACCAGTAGTTGCATTTTCAAATAAATAAAGTCTTTCAAAATTAGTAGAGTTGATTTGATTCGGAACCGTTACAACCTGATTACCAGTTATAGTTCCTGTTAATTTTATAACAGCATTTCTTGCTGCATTAGTTAAGCTGTCTGTTGTAGAAGTTGCATCTCCATTCCCAACCAATAAAGCTGTAGTTTGTGCGCCACCTGCAATAGTTTGAGAGTGAAAGCCGGTTGCTGCTTGCTGAATAATATTTAAATTTGTATTAGTTTTAGTTCCCCATGTACCAGCATTCTCGCCGGTAGCCATTAATTCTATACCTAAATAGTTGTATGTTGAGCTCATAATTTTCTCCTACGCCTGATTTACATGCCTAACGTCTGTATAGTTTGAATTGACGGTCATGTCAACATCTACATATCCAGTAGTTGCTAGTTCTGTAGAGTCTAAAGTTACTGTTAAACTTAGTCCAGTTAGCCCTACAGTTTGCTCTATAGGAGCAATAGATCCTACAGAAGTTGTTACGTTAAAGCTATCACTAATTCCGACAGCCATTGCTGGGGTTGTTAATTCACCTACAGCTGTGCTTAAAGCTGATGGTGCTGTTATAGGTACGTCTGTTCTAGTTTCATCTATAATATTTCCAACTCTACTTTGTATACCCTCATCTAAAGATAACCCTACAACATCACTAGGAGCAATAGCTCCTACATCTGTAGATAAACTAAAGCTTTCTAAACCAACATCTTGGTCAGACCCATCATTAACATCTAATAAACCTTGAGCTGTAGAAGCTAATAAACTTTCTGTAAGTGTTAAAACAAAATCAAATTTAGGGTCTAGAGTTCCAACAGTGGTGCTTACATTAAAGCTATCACTTATAACTACTGGAGTTTCAACTGCGGTAGTTAAACTTCCAACACTCGTACTTAACGCTGTAAATGTAGGTAAAACTTCTTTACCACCAGTTACATCTCCCCAACCGTTTTCACCCCAATTCTCTGTTCCCCAACCTGGAGAAGGATCTGCTAAAACACCTGCTGCATTAAAAGCTGTAGATAGATTAAAACTACTTGATATGGCAACAGTTATATCGCCTTGTTCATTCCATTCACCATCACCCCAATTTAAAGCACCCCATGTATCAGAGAGTAATTGAAAATAACCTCCCATACCTATTCCATGAATCCAACATGAAAAGTAACTTTGAGTAGCGGGTATTTTTAATTCTACATATCTAACTGAAGCAGCATTAAAAGTCGTTGTGTTGTAATAATCAGACTGACTCGAGGCACCATCTAAATAATAAGATATGTTAGATGTTTGTATAGCTGCTCGGCCAGTAGATAAATTGGTACTAGAACTCGTAGTGACATAAAGTGGATGATTGTCATTACTAGAATCAGATTGAACTAACCTTAACGTTCCATTTTCAACGAAATCAAATTTATTATAAGAAGGTTGAGAACCATCAAAAAAATAAACGTTACCAGTTCCTCCAATAATATACGAGGATCCAGTGGCGACTGTGACTGTAATTGTTTTGTCAGCCATAAGGACTTACTCCTTATGAAATTCTTATAATAGCTGCGCTCGTACTAGCTGTTGGGAATTCAATTGTAAATG
>VMHT01163846.1_pt1 | contig 10051 bp, 24 predicted proteins | sample 4693611 | NCBI WGS metagenome assembly VMHT01 (sample SAMN12280063, study PRJNA550983) | marine metagenome | isolation source: seawater sampled from same location over 5 years 0.02-0.2 micron viral filtrate | place: USA: collected off the coast of southern California halfway between the port... ...
AGCGGCCTTCTGAGTGATACCTAAAGCAAACAACTCTCCATCAAAGTACTTATTCAACTCTTCTACCTTCATATGGTCTTCATACATATAACTCTTCTCACCGATCGTACTATAACTAAATGTATCGATACCAACCTCATTCCACTTAGCAACTATATGCTTAGTCATCTTACCATTATCATTCTCCATGTTCTCTATACTTATACTAACTGGAAAATCAATACCTTTACCAGGAGTCATTAATCCGTACTTGGTTAACTCGTTTTGAACTTTACCTATTTCTTCTTGTATCTTAACTTGATTCATATCTCTTAATTAAATTATACTTAAATATAAGGATAATATTTCAAAGTACCAAATCTTTTGGCAGCTTTTTTACTACAGACGTAAACTTTTTTCATATCCTAATCCTTGTATATCCTACGTCTAACAGGGGTTCTACCTTTCTTAGCAATAGATACAGACTGCAAGGAGATCATTAACCATACGTTCTGATAGAGGCCTTATAAGGTAAAATCTTTATATTACAAAAATTTGGAAGTACGATATATATACGTATCTTCACCCTACCTTATTTCCAATACAAGGTCCTATCCTTTGTATCTCAAAGCGATTTGTATTATTTGACTAAGTATTTTTCCTGACAACAGGCTAACTCAGTTCCAGGATTACAGGATATCAGAAAAATGCTTTGTAACACAAAGCCATTTGCCAGGCAAATACACACTTATATCAATTTCATTTTAAGTAGTTGATCCACATAGTATCCTGCATAGCCTTCCATGTTACGGGTCTGAGAGGCCATATCATTGGCTGCAAGCCACTCCACAGGAGTCTTTATGGATTGGTATTTGTATATAGTCTCATGATGATCTATGGATCTGCTATTGCTCTTGTATACTGGTTCAGACTTCCTAGGCAGTTTATAACCTTTGGATTGTCTATACTCATTCAGGGTTCTGGATTTGCTCATTGTATCTCTCTGGTATAATGCTTCCATAAGCTTATAATGGCATAAGCAAACAAGGCTACCAATATGATGGCTGGTTCTATTGCTACTAGTATTAATAGGCCTATCGCTGCTACTAACCATAATAGCATTACTTCTTCTTTACTTCGCATGTCTTCTATATATTATGCGAGCTATTATGCTTGCTATCATTACTATCACCGTTACGTTTACTAAGTTAGGATGCCAATGTTCTCCGCATATCCCTAACGCATGATATAAAAATTCTGTCATGTTCATTTGTTTATATGTTTAATTAATTGAGCACACTGCTCATATTCTTCTTGTGATTCCAAATACCTTAAGAGTTTATCTGTGTTGGTATGATCCGTTGGCAACCAAAACTCATCTCCTAAGTCTGAATAATCTATTTGTTTCATTGCCAATCTCAATGCATTATCATATGATTGTTTCTCGTTCATCAATCTATGCAATGTGCTATTATCATCACCATGGCACTTCCTGCCATCAACAACACTATCAATGCCGCGGTAGTACTCATATGTTATAATTTTTTGCTATCCATTCTCTCACCCAACCGGCATCTATATATCGTGCTGTTATAGGTAATTCATCTGTCAAGAAGTGTAGTATCAAATCAACTCCATCTTCTGGAGTAAAGGTTGTCCCTTCAAAGCGAGCTTCATGCGAGCTGGACGTACCAAACTTTCCAAACTCTTCTTCCTTCCTCACTTCTTCTAACAACGGATTTCTATCACCGGTCCATGGATCTATCTCTGGTAGGTCCTTTGGTATATGTTTATCTTTATTCATTAAACTCCTAAGTTATTATTTGGCCCATGCATGTCTTCGCGTTGTTGTATTTTTTTCTGGAACTTCATGAAGTCATTATCCTTGTCATAACTTAAACCGCTTTTGATGTATTCATGAGTATCCCCCATCTCATGAGGTGCCTGATTATTTTCTGGTGCGTTTAGGAACTCTTCTAATTCATATTCATCTATATCAATTGCAACATATTCTCCATGGTAGTTTCCTAAGACCTGACCATCTTCTTTTTTATCTAAGTCAAATAAGTCAAAATCAAAATCATTGACATCCAATGTTATTAACTGATCTATATATTCAATCTTCATATACGCCACTTTTTATTGCATTATAGATATTAATGCACTTTTCATACTCTTCTCTATCTTCATAATGACCTAACATTTCTTTTAAATCATCTTGCGTTAAGTTCCATGGATCACATGGAAATGGAACTAAGTATTCACAATTTTCAACTAACTCTATTACTGACACGTCATTGAATTCACTATCATAAACGTTGTCCCAGGCTACGTCTTCGTTGAAGAACATGCCTTTTATCATTTTTGGATCTTTCATATCTATCTAATTATTATTTATTTAAATATAAGAAAAATATTTCACAATTCCAAATTTTCTTGAAGCTTTTTTGATGCATCATAATCAATAGTAGCAGCATAATAACTACTATAATCTTTATACTTTAATCCACATGGGTAAGAATACTTATCATGCCTTACCATATAATTTATTGTATCATTAAATTTTTGTATCTTTGATATAGTACCTATGCCACCATCGCCTAGAAACTCAAATTTAACCTTATCTCCTATTTTGAATTGCGGCTTTTTGAATTTGTCTTGTATGTATTTAGGTAACTTCTTTTTTTTCATTATAGTATATTATTCTATAATTTTTTTTCCTAACACTAATGGTGCGCCAGTAAGATGTTTAAGTACCTTAAAATGATTGTCATGTTCTGTAATATATAACATTTTATTTTTGTAACTTCTATAATTGTTATAGACGTATTGTCTTACTTGATCTTCTCTTTCTTTATTTTCCATTTTCTTTATCTTTTTTTAATACCTTTTCAAAAACTTTAGGACGATACCTAACTTTCTCAAATACTTTGATTGCTATAACTTTACCAATACCAGAACAAATTACAAAAACTATGATCATATATATATTACCTTTTATTACTTCTCCGATACCTATAGCTGTACTAATAATCCATACTGCGCCCATTACTAATGACAATAATGTTAACTGTACTGTTTTATTTTCATATGACCATTTAACATCATAGACTTTCATGATGGAAAATGCGATTTGTAATATTGCAACTATAATATAATCCATTTATAATTTTATAACTATTCCTACTGTAAATAACGATGCTCCTATTACCATAGCTAATCCATCTGGGCTAGTATATCTTGCAATGCCTGAGAATCCAGATCTATCATTATCTGCATTTGTTGTTTTACTTATCAACCCAGCACTAAATAACATGGTACCGCCAATCATTACAGTACTGCCCATTGAGATATTTTTCTTTGTAAACTTAAATTTTTTATGTTTAGGTTTTTCATCTACTGGATCAGTTGCATATGTTAGCGTGCATATACAAAATAATATTAATGTGCTAAATATTTTTTTCATAGTTTATGTTTTTGTCGTATCATATTCCCAATTAGGTTTGAGGCCTGCCCATATATCCATTTTTGGTATTTGATTAACTTTTGTATTTGATTTACGTTCTTGTAACATCTCCGGTCTATTTTCTTTCACCCATGCAATATACCATGGAGCAATTTGCTGTACATGAGCTACTGACAATCCTGCATATTTACCTGATCTAAAATTCATAATAATTTAAAACATTAAATGTATTATCCAAGCTACTAATCCATTAAGTTGTAGTACAACTAGATTCCATTGTTTACGAATTGAAGTTTGAACTAATACACAAAGAAACCCTGCTATGTATAAAGGTGGTTCAACTGTCCATTGAGCTGCTATTAATAATCCAGCTCCTAAATATCCAATCCTGGCACCTAATCTTTCTAAAGGTGTTATTTGTCTATTTCTAACTAAATGTTGTAACCAGCCTTTTTTAATTTTTTTACTTCGACTTCTAAAATGTCTTTCTGCCATTCCATAAATAAAATATCCTACTATTACTAACCAAGTTAATAATAAACCTATTACTAAAAAATATTCGTAATCAAAACTTTTCATTCTTAAATAATTTTAAAACTATATTAACTGTACTAAACATAATACCAAATAATATTATGGTAGCATAAATAATTTTATCTTCTAAATATTCTTTAACTACTAATGTAAATGCAGTTAAAAAAATCATTTTACCAAATAAACTTATGTAGACCATAGATAGCCTAACACTTTTAACTCTGTTAAAAATTTGTAAGATAAGTTGAGTCAAGCCTATCAAAAATAATGTTGCTATTGTACCGTAACATGCTGATATTATCATTTTATTATTTATATTATTAAAGTCATAGTCATTATTAAAATGGCATATCACTATCTTTATTTAATTCTTCTTCATAGTCTCTCATTTGAACAAACCAATCAGAAGTTACATTGATACATATTGCAGAATCATCTCCTGGAGATTTTCTCCACCATGTACTAGGATAATTACCTCTATGGATTTGAGATAAAGATTTTTCTGGTATCCAAATTTGTATAATTGGTTTCATTTGATAGCCTTTTCTTTTTCTTTAAATTTACCAGTACCTTTAATAACATATCCACTTCTTACCGGAGCAGATTTTCCATGTTCTTTTTCTTGTATCTTATGTTGAGTGTTTATCATTTTAACAAGAAAGTACATATAAGTAACAAATATTATGAAACCTATAGTAAAAATTAATGCACTCATTGCTTTAATGTATTAAAAAATGTTGCTAAACTTAAAATTGATGGCACCCATATGCCAACAAATAGGCCTTCGTCTTCAAATCCAGCGAACCATAATGTCACTGAAAATAAAAAACTAACGAAAGCTAAGATAATTGGATAATATATTTCTAACTTTTTCATAACTTTATTTTTTTGATATTCATTTTTAACTGTACTGTCTTGTACTTCTTTTACATCTATTTCAACATTTCCATATGATGATGTTGATGGTAGTCCAGAATAATGACAGTAATCATCCTCGACAATATCTGTAGTTCCAGCAACTGGAGCATTTGTAGGTTGAATATAATCACCACCTTGTTCCTTAGCCGAATAAGATTCTAATGTTTTCATACTATATTTTAAATTTTGTTTTTTCATAAATCAAATACTGATTTTTTTGTTTTTAAATTTTTGTAAATACCAAATAGATTGATAGCAATGATAATAAAACTTAATACCATATGGCTAAGATTATCAATAAATAGATCATATACAATCCATCCAATATCTCCTATAATCCAAACATACATTGCTAACTTAGTTAATTGCTGCGCATTGAATACATAACCTGCTAACACTAATGTTGTACTTACCCAACCTAAAACCTCAATCATTTCTTTAATATATAAAATTATTTTCGATTAAACAAATTTTTAATAAGAATAATTATAACAAGTACTGTTCCAATTGGCCAAGATAAACTTATAAACAACCGTTGTATATTTGTAAGTTCCTTGCCGTCTGGATCTTCTTCTTTCATTGACTTATCCACTGCCCATGTAAATGAAAGACCTAACAATACATATATAGTTATCCATGCGATCATACTACTTCTAAAAATTTTGCATTCATAGTTCTTGCTACGGCACTTATGTTATCTGTATTGATAGATTCGGCATCACTACCATACATGTATCTAAACGAATCATTTTGATCATCACTATATCTGCTTATGTAATAACTTAATACTTTAATGCCTTCTTTCTTCATCTTCTTCACTTGCTTTCTAGTATGATTCAAAGCTCTATCTCCATAATAACCATTATAATAAGGCATGCCGTCACTAAAATTTAAAAAATAAGCATCTTTACCTCTAGAGGCATCTATTATATCTTTCATTATAGCATCAAAACATAATCCTTCAGGAGTTCCTCCACAAACTGCTAAATGACTAAACAATCTCAATTGGCCTACTCCATGTTTTCTACTATCATAAGCTACTAATATTACAGGCTTATCTTCATAGTTCCAAGAATTTTTCATCATACCCTCTAAGTAAGCTCCAGCTCTTAAACTAACAACACAATCCATATTCTCTATCAATGAACAAGCTTTTGCAATTGCAACTGCTGTCTTAATAGATTTTTTAAATTTATCTCCACTCATCGATCCACTATTGTCTATACTAATATGAATCATGCCTGGATCATAAGCAAATGTCTCTAACTTTTCAAATATATTCTCTGCACCAAATCCTGCATTGGCAATCATTCTTCTATCTATCTTGCCTGATCTTCTTCTATTGAACTTAGTTGATCTTTCTTCTGATCTGATCTTTAACTTCTTACCTAATATAGCACCTAATCTCAATCCGGATTGAACTGTCTCTTCATATCTAACAGAGCTGGACCACATACCACAATCCATATTATTAATCAAGTCTTTTGTAAAGTTTCTAATAACAATGACATCATGCTTAGTTACCACATCCCTTCTCCAACTACTATCCTCTTTCACTTCAACTTCATTCTGGGTAATACCTGCCGTATTCATTGCATCTAACACTTGCTTAAGTTTCTTACTAACGCCTATTTTTTGAATATCACCTTTAGTAAAATCTTTTTGCTTGGCAATTGCTTTATTTAATTGAATCTTTTGATTATCACTCAATGTTTCATTCTGAGTCTTAATATTTTTACCTTCGGCCTTAGATCCATCATCCGTTTCACTCTTACCATCATCTTCCTTAGGCTTAGAATTGCTATTGTTATTAGATACTTTGGAATCATCTATATCTTTATTATCCTCTTCTTCACTTTTTGGACTACTTGGCTTAGGAGCTTCGATATGACTTTCGGCTTCTAAAAATATCTTCCATGCAATATCTCTAGCATCATTTGTATTTTGTAATTTAGATATATTTTTAAGATCCATTATCTTCCAAATAGCTCTAAGGCCTTTCAATGCATCTAAGTCTCTATTAGGATTAGTTATGTTACATATTCTAAACATATATGATTCCCAATTCTCTTCTCTAAGCATATCTGACTTAAGACCCTTATCAATAATTTTTGAATTGAAATACTTATCATATAATGCTTGATAATAACCTTTATAACCTGGAGCAGATTTGTAAACAAAATTATCTATTCTTCTATCTTCTATAATATTCAAAAGATCTTTTAACTTATCCATTATCGCATAACCCGCATCCCATCTATCAATCTGACCATATTTTTCTGCATATGCTAACAATTCACTATCTTGTTTCTGAATCCAATCTTCTAATCTTTTAAGAACATCAAAATTAGTTAACTTAACATGAGATCCTTCATGTAATGCTAACCCTACTGTATGATCAAAATCTTTATCTCCTAATCTGGAACTAATAGTAACTTCTCTACCGTCTGTAAATGAAGATCCACTCTTCTTAAATGTAACTGGAATATTCTGTCCAGTAACTATACTAACAAAATTGGCAATTGCATTTCTATACGCAGATAATCTTAGAGGATCTTTCTTATCCTCCTTGGTCTCATGATCTAATCTATCATCTAACCAATAACTTGAAACATTGTAATTCATATCTTTTAATTTATTTATATATAAAAATAAGGTAAAAAAGTCACGCTACCAAATCTTTTACCAGCTTTTTTTAAAAAAGTTTACATTACTCCGCTATTGAGCAATGGTACCTTATTATAAATATTTTTATATTCTTTCAATAATATTTTTTCTAGGCTAGGAGCAAATGATGTTGATAGTTCCCATACTGCATGATCATTATGATAATTGGACTTTATTTCTTGCATAGGTAAAGTATATGCCCATAATATTTCAACATTTTTAATATGATCTCTAATTTTATTATTAGTTGTATTTGATATACACTTATACATTCTGTTGAATCTTCTATAGAGATTAACACTTTGTCCTATTTTAAGTATATCTTCTTTTTCATTGCAAAGTAAATATACTCCTGGAGTTGCAAATTCTTCATCTTTGGAAGGAAAATCAATATCAATTCCTTGAGCATATTTATCTGAAGGATACATCTTACAATATAATCTGAATCCTTGTTGTATTAAATTATCAAGTTTCATTAATAAATTTTATGTACTACTTTCAAATGATTTACAGATTCTTTGATAGATGTTTTATCTTCATATAGTTTTTGTAGTTCAGGTTTAATTTTATTTACACAATCCATAAAAAATGATGGATAAACTATTTTTTCCATTTCTTTTCTTACAGCTTCAAACCACATGTGATATTTTGGATACTTATGATCAAATCTTTGTCCTGGTGTCATTTTTTCATAATGATCTAATTTATCTTGTAATGACCATTCATCAAATGGTCTTTTTTTATTTGATATACCAAATTTTCTGAATCGAGCTTTTTCTCTTGCTTCATTTCTTTTTATATATCGATCCATCTTATCCATTGATGAATCCTTTGGTGATATTCCTATTGTTGCTTTTTTACTCATTTGTTTTCTAATTTAAAGAAAGGAGCTACTCCTGAATTGTTTCACTCCTTATCCAAGTTATATTTTTAATATTATTCTTCTTCTTCAGCATTAAAGATATCTTCATCTTCTGCAGTCCCACAATACTTTTGAACTACTTGCTTCATATAAGTTCTTTCTGAATCAACTCCTCCATCGGCATCAAAGAAAGGATAAATTGCAACCTCTGCTCCTTCTTCTAATGTAAATCCATCGGATAACAATCCTGCTAATTCAACACTTAATCTAGTACTAATTGCACTTGATAACTTAGGAGCTTCTGATATCATTTCCGCTCTTGTCATAGAAGCAATTTCTGATATTGTATCTGCTTGATCCGGAGTCACATCTGGATGAAGTTTTAATAATAATTTAGACTCTTCTTCTTTTGATAATGTATCCATTTCAACTATAATGAATCTATCAACTAATGCTCTATCCATTGCTCTTGTCGCAGTATATTCAGAACCAATATTTGCGGTGGCAATAAATGTAACACCTTTCGCTACTTTGATAGTAGGAGCATTTTCTGCTTCATCTAATCTTAGATATCTTTGACCTTCATCTAGGACCGTCATTAATATGTTCCAAGCTTCTGGATGAGCTCTAGATAGTTCATCTAACAATATAATTGCATTCTCCGTTTGAATAGCTTTAACAAATACTGATTCAGAAAATAATGTTCCTTCATCTTTCTTGAAATGAGTATTACCAATTAAAGTTCCTCTTGGATCTTGAGTGGCACCTAAATTAAAATAGAAATCTGGTCTCTTCAATGCATTAACTAATGTCTTAGCGGCCATTGTCTTACCACAACCCGCTGGACCTGTCATCATAATATTTTTACCTCTCATTGCAGATCTAACTAGATACTTCCATTTAAGATCTTGCATTACCAATGTTTCTGGCTTTAACTTTACTGATTCGTTATGTATAAAACTCAATACTGGATCCTCCATTATTCTATTATGAGCCGCATTTTGCTCTTCTTTTTGTACTTCATTTTCTTCTAACACATTCATAGGCTTTCTATATGACCTTCCGGTCTCATTATCAAACTTAATGTATTGGTCATTTTCTATTGCCAACTCTATCATCTCACTCCTAACATAAATATCTGTTCGGACTAAACCTGTATCAGCATCTTTAAGTATTTGTTTACCATTCTCTAAACTTGGTATTAAATATTCGAATTTTTTCTTCATAACTTGGATTTTTTAATTATTAACTATATATAAAAATAAGAAAAAAAAGTCACGCTACCAAATCTTTTGGCTGCTTTTTTTCAACTTTTTTAACATTTATAAAGGTTACTACCCCATCCTGATCTTCTATCCATCTTCCTTAACTTCTTTGCTACCTCTGGGTCTTTGATTATTTCTGCCTCTGAATAAGTTGTCTTACCTGATATAATATTTCTCACATACCATTTAGGAGTATCACTACAACTTACACATACTTTAGTTCCGGGCATGGCTTTTAATCTGCCTTCTGAAATCGAATTAGTACATTTCAAACATTTCATATCATTTAATTTTATATAAAAATAAGGAAAAGATCTCACGATACCAAATCTTTTACCAGCTTTTTTTCAAAAAGGTTAA
>VMHT01011380.1_pt1 | contig 10050 bp, 12 predicted proteins | sample 4693611 | NCBI WGS metagenome assembly VMHT01 (sample SAMN12280063, study PRJNA550983) | marine metagenome | isolation source: seawater sampled from same location over 5 years 0.02-0.2 micron viral filtrate | place: USA: collected off the coast of southern California halfway between the port... ...
AAGCCATAAAAAACCAAAACTTGCTCCAAATAAAAAAGCACTCACATTACTTGCTGGTGTAAATATGAAAAGCACAATTGAGACTCCTCTGAGAAAATAAATTCCACTAAGGATAATTTTTTTACTCATTTTTGCTGAAAGATATCCACTTAATAGAGAGCCAAATATATTAAATAAACCAATTAACGATAAAATTGCAGCTGCAGTCCAGTCTTCTAATCCCCTATCAATGACATATTTAGGTACATGAGTTCCAACTAAAGTAATATGAAAACCACAAACAAAAAAACCTGAAACAAGCAAGATATAACTTTTAGTTTTAAAAGCCTCATTTAAAGCTTCTTTGAAAGATTGATCAGTTGTTTTTTCTGCACTTTCAGACTCAGATGGTGATCTTACAAAATATGCTGCAACTAAACCTGATAATAAAAATAAAGAAAAAATGAATAAAGTATAATTCCAGCCTAATTCGCTTAGAGAATAATTTGTAAAAATCGGAGAGAGAAAATAACCAAAAGAACCAACTGCTGTCACGAAACTCATAGCAATAGTTCTTGTTGATAAAGGGAAATGTTTGCCAACAACTGACATTGGAATACTTATTGCAGTACCGCCTAGCCCAATACCAATTAATAAACCCATGTGGATTTGAAAAAAAATTCCAGTGTTCGGTCCAGTGTATAAAAAATATATTCCAAGCGTGTAAAATATAAATGCAGAAATTATAGCAAAGGGACCACCATATCTATCGGCAATAGCTCCAAATATAGGTCCCGTTAAACCCCACATTAACATTTGTATTCCAATAGCAAAACCAAATGCAGTATTGCTGATATCCAAACTTTCATTAAAATCCATAAAAAATAGTCCAAAAGTTTGCCTTACACCAAGTGAAATTAAAACAACAAAGCATGCAGCAAACAAAGTTATTATTGCAGTTTTGGATTTAAAAAAATTTTCTGATATCATTTTAAATGTCTTAATGCTTGTTTTATATCTGCAATTAAGTCATTTGGGTCCTCAAGACCTATATGAAATCTGACAAGATGTTCGTCCTTTGCTAAATCCAAATATTTTCTGTTTCCTGTTTCTCTAAATTCTTGGTGTAATACTAAACTTTCAAAACCTCCCCAGCTATATCCATATCCAAATAGATTAAGTGAATTAACAAATTTTCTAACAGAATTGATATTTTTTGATTTTATTTTTAAACCCATTAAACCTGAGGCACCAGAATAATATTTTTTCCACATTCTAAAATTTTCAGAATTTTTTTTGTAAGGGTATAGCAATTTAAATTGCTTATTTTTCGATAAAAAAGCAGCAACCTTTTTAGCATTTTCTCTATGACGATCTAATCTAACGTCAAGAGTTCGTAATCCACGTGTAATTAAATAAGCATCATCAGGTCCTAATCTTAAACCTGTAATTCTCTCAGCGTTATAAACTTTTTGAAAAACTCTTTTACTTACCGCTAAACTTCCACCCATAACATCTGAGTGTCCAGAATAATATTTAGTTGCTGACACAATAGACATATCAAAGCCTAGTTTTATTGGTTTTAAAAAGTATGGAGTTCCCCATGTATTATCAATTGCTGTCAAAATTTTATTTTTCTTAGCGATAGATAGAATTTTCCCAAGATCTTGAAAATCAAATGTATTACTTCCAGGGTTTTCAACAAATATTAATTTTGTTCTTTTTGAAATATTTTTTTCTAACGTTTTTAAATCTCTTGGATTATAAAAAATTGTTTTTATATCAAATTCCTTTAAAAATTTTTCTGTAAATAATCTTGTTGGACTATAGACAGGGTCTGCAACTATAATTTCATCCCCAGGACGAGTGACACTAAATATTGCTAAAAAAACAGCACCAAAACCAGTGGGCGTTGTAAAAACATGATAGCTTTCTTCAAGCTTAGTTAATATTTTTTGCAATATGTGAGTTGTTGAAGTTCCTTGTCTGCCATAATCATAATGGCCCCCTATTGGATTTTTTTGGGCTTTTGCTTGAGTCTTTCTTATATCCTGCATTGACTTAAAAATAATGGTTGATGCCCTCACAACTGGAGGATTGACAGACTGATTATGAAAGTCTTTTGCTGTATGTTTTAAAAATGTTTTAAAAGATTTTGACATAAAAAAATTGATAACTTTAAAAGACAATGCTATATCCGTTTAGAAAATTCAATAAATTAATGAATAGGAATTAATGAGTTATCCGAAAAAACATAGAGGCCGAAGAAAAATGGGCTCTAAAAAAAGAAGAGCAAGAAAAAAGAATAAGAAAAAATAGCTTATTCTTTAATCCAACCTCCACCTAAAACTTTATATCCATTAGGGTCTTTTTTGTAAAAAACACAGGCTTGGCCTGGCGAAATTCCATCTTCAAACTCATTTAGATCAACAATTGCATTATTTTGATCAGTAACATCTATTTTTGCATTTAATAGTTTGCCAGTCGATCTTACTTTAACATAAACGTTTTCATTCAATTCATTTTTTTCAGAATTTATTTTTATAACATAAAGTGCTTCTTTGTCAGATACCTTAATCCCTTTTCTTTGGCCAATAGTAAAATTAATAATTCCATCATGCACACCAATTACTTGGCCATCTAAATTTTTAATATTTCCTTTTTTAAAAGAATCTGGTCTAAATTTTTGTATTACAGAAGCATAGTCGCCATTTGGAACAAAACATATGTCTTGGCTATCTGGTTTGTCAGCAACATTTAAATCTAAATTTTTTGCTATTTCTCTTGTTTCATTTTTAAATAATCCACCTAAAGGAAATCTTAAATAATTTAATTGTTCCCTTGTTGTATTAAATAAAAAATAACTTTGATCTCTATTTTCATCTATTGCTCTATACATGTCAGTAAAATTATTATTGGTAACACTTTTTACATAATGACCTGTTATTAAAGCATCAGCATTTAATTCTTTAGAGAAATCAAATAAATCTTTAAATTTTACTGTTTGATTACATTGTACACATGGAATTGGTGTTTCACCTTTTAAATAACTCTGAACAAAATTATCAATAACACCTTGTTTAAATTTATTCTGATAATACAAAATTTTGTGTTCAATATTTAATTTATTGGCAACTCGCTTAGCGTCCATTATGTCTTGACCTGAGCAACATTGTTTAGAAGTTGCAACTTCTTTGCCATCATCATAAAGTTTTAATGTAATGCCAATTACTTTATAACCATCTTTTTTCATCATACCTGCAACAGTTGATGAGTCTACCCCACCAGACATAGCAACAACAACAGTGGTGTCTGAAGGCTTTTTGTTAATTCCTATTGAATTTAATTCTTTATTCATTTTGTGGTATTTATACTTATTTCTAATATAAGTTAAATTAAATGATTTTAGACTATGAACCAGGTGACAAAGTTGAAAATCCGATGAACAAAGACTGGGGAATCGGACAAGTTCAATCAATAATCAAAGATAAAGTAACTGTAAATTTTGAAAATGTTGGAAAAAAAGTGATAAATGCCAAAAATATTGAATTAAAAAAATTAAATGACTGAAATTAATTTAAAAAAAATAGTAGAAAGTTTAATAAATACTTTTTTATATGCTGGTGAAATTTCATTAAAATTAAGAAATGAAGGTCTCACCAAACAGATAAAGTCTGATAATACTCCTGTAAGCAATGGTGATCTTGAGGTAAATAAAATTATAGTTAAAAAATTAAAAGAAATTACACCACAACTTTTAATAGTTTCAGAAGAAAGCTCTCAAAATAAATTAGATCAAAGTTTAAAAGATTTTTGGTTAGTTGATCCTATTGATGGAACATATGATTATATAAATAATTTAGAAGAATTTACAATTAATGCTGGTTTAATATTAAATAATGAACCAGTTGCAGGATTAATATATGCTCCTGCAAAAAAAAGAATGTTTTTTTCTTATGGGCAAGACTCTGCTTACGAAATAGTGGATGGAAAACATATCAAACTAGATTGTTTAAAAAATTTTAATAAAGATTCTATTAAATTTGTTTCTTACTCCAATAAATTAAAACCCGAAATAGAAAAAATTCACAAAAAACTAAAAGTAAAAAAGTTTGTTAGAATGAAAAGTTCATTAAAATTTTGTGTAATAGCTGCTGGTGAATTTGATGGATATGTAGCTGAACCTAGGGCATGTGAATGGGATATTGCTGCAGGACATGCAATTTTAAAACATGCAGGTGGAATAATTACAGATTTTGAGAATAATGAAATAAAATATGGAAAAAAAGATTTTAAAAATCCAAGTATAATTTTAAAAAACAAAAATATTTTATAATGGATGAACAATTAAGAATTATTTTAATCATTATAGTTTCAGTATCAATTTTTGGATTACTGGTGTTTGTTTTTGTAAGAAACTATATTAAATCCAAAATAGATTACTTGTTAAAAAAAGAGAAAAATAAAGATTAGAGTAATTTGATAATTTTCAAATAATCATCCTTATGGATATCCATTACTTTTTTTGACGTTTCAAAATCAAATCCATTTCTAGCCAATAAAGAAATATCTTTTTTATAAAATAAACTTCGATTATCCTCAGTTCTTGCAGGACCAATTCTCTTTTTTTTGCAGATTTTTACGGCCGAAAAGAAGTCTTGGTCCGAATTATCATCTTGAATTTTATTTACTGTTTCTTTGATAAATTCATCATTAATTCCTTTTCCAATTAAATAATTTCTTATCTTATTTATGGAACTTCCTCTTTGAATCATACTTTTTGCCTTACTATCAGAATAAAATTTGTCGTTAATAAATCTACTTTTTTCTAAGTCTGATAAAACAACATCTATTAAATCAGTTACATCTTGTTTTTTTACATTCGGAATAGATGTTTTTAAATATTTTTTTAATAAATATGTTTTCAGTTGTTGCTTTGATGGAGCATATTTTTCAACATAAGATAATGCAAAATTTCTCATTTCATCCACAGTAACCTGTAGAGTTTTTTTTTTATTTCTTATAGGAATCATCGATAGATTTAATATAATATAATACAGAATGATCGAACAAATTTATAATTATTTTACTATTGAAATTCTCTATTATTGGGTAAATTTCGGTGTCTTGCCTTTTTGGCTTATATTAATTTTTTTTCCACAATCTAACCTTTGTAGATATTTTGTGACGTCCATTTTTCCAATTTTATTGTTGAGTGGAGCTTATATATTTATGCTTTATAAATCATATTTGAGCTCATATGAATTTTTAGCAAATTTTGATCTTTATTTAAGTATATCCAATTTATCTAATCTGTTTTCAAATGAAACTTTCCTCATGTTATTTTGGATACACTTTGTTTCAATTAATTTGTTTACTGGTGGTTGGATTGTCAAAGATTCACAAAAATTTGGAATAAATAAAATTATATTATTTTTACCACTAGTAATTACCTATTTAATTGGTCCATTAGGTATTCTTGTTTATTGGATAATTAGAATATTCTATGCAAAAAGAATAAACTTGTATGACTAAATCAATTGATTTTTACTTTGATTTTATAAGCCCCTACTCTTTTATAGCGCATAAAAAAATAAAATATTTAAATCTAAATAATAAGTTAAATATCAAATATAAACCTATCTTATTAGGGGGTCTACATAATCTCGGTGGAATTACCGCTCCAGCATTTAACGAAAGAAAAATGAAAAATATGAAAAATGATTGTAATTTAATTGCTGCAAAAAATAATATTGAATTTAAGTGGAATGATAAATTTCCAATAAATTCCCTATATTTGATGCGGGGATATATTTCAATTGACCAAAATTGTAAGGAAAAATATTTGGATATTTGTTTTGATGCTTATTGGAAAGATAATATTGATATATCTCATAATGAGTCTTTGGATAAAATTTTAAAAAAATCTCAAATTGATAAAGAATTTTTTTTTAAAAAGATAAATGAAAAAAAAATTAAAGATGAATTAAAAAAATTTACATCTGATGCTTTTGAGATTGATATTTTTGGTGCACCAACATTTATAGTAAATGAAAAAATTTTTTGGGGTCAGGATAGACTTGAGTACGCTATTGATGAGTATAATTCTTAGGTTATTTTAAATTTACTTTGTTTAATTGCCCCAAAGCCACCTTCAATATGAGAAACTTTTTCAAACCCCATATCAGTTAATGTTTTTGCTGCTAATGCTGACCTTAATCCACCTGCGCAAAATAAAACCATTTCTTTATTTAAATCAAGTTTACCATCTTTAAAATAAGCGCTTTCAGGATCTAACCAAAATTCTAACATACCTCTCGGAATATGTTTGGCATTTTCTAACTTACCATCTCTATCAAGTTCTCTAATGTCTCGTATATCGATTAAATTGCATTTATCATCATTAACTAATTCAAAAGCTTCATTAGCTGAAATAGTTTTAATATGCTTTAAGGCTTCTAAAACTAAAGTTTGTGATGTTTTTATATTCATAATAATTTATTTATTATATAAACTTTAATATATTCATAGTCAAAAATTGTGCTACCTAAATTTTTAAAACCCTATCAAGTAAATAAATCAAATCTTTTAAGAATAGGTCCAAAAAAAGATGGTGGGTACGTAATAGATAAGAGAATTATAAATCAAACAAAAATCCTAGTAACTTGTGGGCTAAATGACGATTGGGAATTTGAAAAGGATTATATCAAATATAATAATCAAGCCAAAGTTTTAGCATTTGACCACACTATTGATAAAAATTTTTGGGTTAAACGATTTAAAAAAGACATAATTGCTTTTATTAAATTAAAAAAATTAAAACCAAATAAGATTATCGATATCTTCAAATATATTGATTATAAAATATTTTTTAATAATAAAAATATCCATATATTGAAAAAAATTGTATCTAAGAAAAAAAATAATAAAGAGATTACTATTAATGCAATCCTAAAAAATTTGAAGAATGTACTTTTAAAGGTTGATATAGAGGGAGATGAATATCAAATTCTTAAAGAAATTAATAAAAACTCAAGAAGATTAAATCTTCTTATTATCGAATTTCACAAAGTCTCTAAAAATTTAGATAAAATCAAAAAATTTATAAAAACTTCAAAATTAAAGTTGATACATATTCATGGAAATAATTATACTGGGATAGACAATAAAAATATGCCTAGGGCGCTAGAATTGACATTTCTTAATGGAAAAAAATTTAAATTAAATAATAAACGATCAAATTATAGTTATCCAATTAATGGTTTAGATTATAAAAATCTAAAAAGAAAAGATGATATCAAATTAAGTTTTCATGAATAAAAATATTTGCATCGTATATACACATCATAAACTTGGTGATTTAATTTGGCAGTTACCTTATATAAAAGCAATAAGCGATCATCATGGTGAAAATGTTGATTTAATTGTAAGGGAAAAAACTCAAGCACAAAATATTTTTAAAGATATTAAGCACATTGACAGTATATTCTATAACAATTTCAGAAAAGGACTTTATTATTGGATTGATGTTTTCAAATTAAAAAAAATTTTTTCAAAAAATGAATATAAATATGTTTACCTTTTAGACAAAGTGAACAAACCTGCTATTGCTGCAAAACTATCAGGAATAAAAAATATAATAGGTCCAGGATTAGGAAATCAAAAAAAATGGCTATCAGTAGATAAATATCTATCTGAAGAAGACTGGAAACTAAGCTATTCAGAACAATCTCAAAAATTTTTAAAGATTAATTCTATTAAATTAGAATCTTTATTTCCAGAAATTGAAGTTGATATAAAGCGATTTCAAAAAAAAAATTCTGATTTAATGGTTAATGGAAAAAAAATTGCTTTTGGTGTTGACTCCTTCGAAGATTATAAAATGTGGTTTGAAGAAGATTTTGTCGAATTAGCAGATTTATTATATGAAAAAAAAATTTTTGATTTTATTTACTTAATATGTGGGCCAGATAAATCGCACATAGCAAAAAAAATAATAAATTTATCCAAAAAAAATTATTTTATAGACTGTTCTAGTAAGGATCTTCAAGGAGTAATTTTAGCTTTAAAAAATTCACAATTTTTTGTAGGGAATAATTCTGGACCGCTAAATCTTTCTGCAGCTTTAGGTTTAAAAACTTTTGGGTTAATTGCTAATGATCCAATCAGTGAATTAAAATATAGTAAAATAGAAATAATTAAACCAGATAACTATGATGATGAATCTAGGTGTAGAGACAGAATTGGTATGAAAAAACTCAAACTACAAAAAGTTTATCAGGAAATTATTAAAAAGATTTAATCAAAAAGCCCCTTGAGGGAGGGGCTTTATTTGTTTAACTAACTTAGAGAGAAATTTTTAAGGGACCCTCCGTTGAGTAACGTTGCGGATACACAGAGGCGAAGGATCCCTTTATTGTTAACAATTAGTCACGTATTGCATAAGCAATTACACCTGTTTCCGTAACATCAGTCCCTTTAGTTTCACCTTCTTTACTTAACCTTAGGCCAATAGTTGCCTTAATAATGTTAAACACTATGTAAGCGACTACAAAAACAAAAATGTTAACTGAAAGTACTCCAATTAACTGTGAGCTGAAGACTGCATCAGAATTCGTTGCTGGAACTATTAGTGTTCCCCAAATTCCTGCGAACAAGTGAGCTGGTATTGCACCTACTACATCATCAATTTTTAATGAAAATAATAGTTTAGTACCATAAACCACAATTAAACCACCTACTGCACCAATTAAGATAGCAGCGAAAGGTGATGGGGCTAATGGTTCAGCTGTAACTGCAACTAATCCACCAATACATCCATTTAACATTTGAACTACATCTGTTTTACCAAAATGTAATCTTGTTATTATAGCGGCACCTACTACTCCACCTGCACCTGCTAAAAATGTATTCATGAAAATAGTTGATACAGCAATTGCATCAACAGCGGTTCCCATAGCTAATTGTGAACCACCATTAAATCCAAACCAACCTAGCCATAAAATAAATACACCAATTGTTACTAATGGTATTGATGAAGCTGCAAATGGTTTAATTGGAGCTGGAGAACCAGATTTTGTAAATCTTCCAAGTCTAGGACCAATAATTATTGCTCCAGCTAATGCTGCAGCACCACCAGTTGAGTGTACTAAAGTTGAACCAGCAAAATCAGAAAAACCTATTTCTGCTAACCAGCCTCCACCCCACTGCCAACCCATTACTATTGGATAAATTATTCCTGAAAGAATTGCAGCAAATACGAAGAATGGCCATAATTTTATTCTCTCAGCCATTGTACCAGAAACAATTGAAACAGTAGTTGCACAAAAGACCATTTGGAAATACCAGTCCGATCCATCTGAATAACCAGTGTCGACTGCACTAGCATCTGACCATGGAATAAATTTTCCAATATAACCACCTTCTGGAATACCATAGGCCAAGTTGTAACCTACTAGCCAAAACATAATTCCTGCAATTGAAAATAAACCTATATTTTTTGCACAAATTACAGATACACTTTTTGATGTAACCATTCCTGCTTCCAACATTGCAAATCCCGCTGCCATAAACATGACCAAAAAACCACAAATTAAGAAAAGCAGAGTATTGAAAATAAACCCAACTTCAGCAGAAACCGTTGTTTCCGCCATACCTGCACTACTCATGTTTAATAAAAGAACTAAACTAATAAGTGGTGCACTTATTATTTTTATTAATTTTGTCATAAGACCTCCCTATTAAAAGAGACCTTTATATTTTTAATAAACTTAAAAGCTAACGCTGATTAGGAAAAATGGGTATGCAGTATTTGCATACAGAAACAGCCTTAACAAATTTTTAATTCATTAAGGCTGTTTAAAAAAATATTATCTATTGAATACTTCTTTTAAAGCTTTAGCAGGTAAGAATTTAACCTTTTGTGATGCTGCAATTTGAATTTGCTCACCAGTTCTAGGATTTCTTCCAACTCTAGCTTTTCTCTTAGCTACTTTATAAGTACCAAATCCAGCAATTTTCACTGAGTCATCACCTTTTAAAGCATCTAAAATAGTGTTGGTAATTGTGTCA
>VMHT01128840.1_pt1 | contig 10050 bp, 9 predicted proteins | sample 4693611 | NCBI WGS metagenome assembly VMHT01 (sample SAMN12280063, study PRJNA550983) | marine metagenome | isolation source: seawater sampled from same location over 5 years 0.02-0.2 micron viral filtrate | place: USA: collected off the coast of southern California halfway between the port... ...
ATTAAAATCAATAGATCCAATTATTCTTGCAAATTCTTTACCTTCTTTGTTAAAAAGTACTGTAGTAGGTACACCTCTTAGTGATAAATCTTTAGCCAAGGTGATAGTATCATCGTAATAAATGTCTAAATTTTTTATATTTAAATCAGTAAAAAATTTCTTAGATTTTTTTAGATTATCTTTACCAATATTAATTGGAAATATTTTTAAATTATTAAAATCCGGATTAATTTTTAAAGCGTCAAGAGAAGGCATCTCTTCTTTACAAGGTGCACACCATGTGGCCCAAAAGTTAAGAATTACTAAATAACCCTCATAATCACTTAATTTTATAAATTCCTCTTTCGAGTCTAAAAAACTAATGTTGTCATAAGTTTTTAGTTCTTTATTAATAACTAAATTTTTAATTTTTGGTATTTCGTTCCCAAAAGCATTAGAAATAATAAATATAAATATTATTAAAAATCTCATATTAAATAGGTATAATTAATTACCATGGTCAAAAATAAAAACAACCAAGCAATATGGAATACTAGGATTGAAAAGAGTGTCTCTTCTCTTTTTCAAAAAATAGGCGGTTCTATTGATATTGATAAAAGAATTTTCAAAGAAGATATAAAAGGATCGATTGCCCATGTTGAAATGCTTTTTAAACAAAAAATTATTTCTTTTAAAATTAAGAATAAGATTATTTATGGATTACAAAAAATCGAAAAAGAAATATTAAAAGGTAAATTTGAATTTAATAAAAAGTATGAAGATATTCATATGAATATTGAAAAAGAACTTTTTCAAATTATTGGTGAAGAAGCTGGATATATTCATACTGGCAGATCTAGGAATGATCAGGTGATAACTGATTTAAAAATGTGGATTAAAAAAGCTAATAAAGAAATCATTATAAATATAGATAAGATAATAAAATCTACTCTTAAAATTGCAGAAAAAAAAAATGAAACTATCATGCCTGGCTTTACTCATCTGAAAAATGCTCAAGCAATATCGTTAGCCCATTATCTATTGGCTTATATAGAAATGTTTACAAGAGATAAAAAAAGATTTGAGAATAATTTTGAAAATTTAAATGAAAACCCTCTAGGAGTTGCTGCACTCACCGGAACCTCATTTAATATTGACAGGAATTATACTACCAAGAAACTAGGTTTTAAAAATCCAACTAATAACTCCATTGATACAGTTTCGGATAGAGATTTTGTGCTAGATTTTCTTTATAGTGTTTCTGTATGCTCTTTACATATTTCTAGAATAGCTGAGGAACTTATAATTTGGAGTTCAGATGCATTTAATTTAATTAATCTTTCAGACAAAATAGTTACTGGTTCATCTATAATGCCTCAAAAAAAAAACCCTGATCTTCTTGAATATCTTAGAGGTAAGTCAGGTTTTGCATTTGGTAATTTATTCTCAATGCTAACAATTTTAAAAGGTTTACCACTATCTTATTTCAAAGACTTGCAGGACGATAAAGAAATAGTTTTTAAATCTAATGATACACTTATTAATTGTTTAAAGATATTTGATGAAATTTTAAAAAACATAAGTCCTAATAAAAAAAAAATGTTTGAATTAGCAAATTATGGATATATTACATCAACTGATCTTGCTGACTACTTGGTAAAAAATCACTCCATGTCTTTTAGAGAAGCTTATAAAAAAACTGCTAAAATCGTCAATTTAGCTGAAAAAAAGAAAAAAAAACTTTCAGAACTTAAATTAGAAGAATTGAAAAAAATTGAACCAAAACTAACTGTTGATGTTTTAAAAATTTTTGATTTGAAAAATTCTGTCAATTCAAAAAAATCATATGGAGGAACATCTTTTGAAAACATTAAAAAAATGATATTGAAGTATAAAAAATTAAAATGATAAAAAAAATTTTTATAATTATGTTTGTTGCTATTCTATCATCTTCATGTGGAAAAAAAGGAGATCCCATTTATAATGAAGAAAATCAAACATCAAAGGCAGATAGAATTCAACTGATTACATTTTCATGATTTATAAAAAAAATAGACTTTATATTGATAATTTTAATACTAATTTCTTAGCAAAGAAATTTGCAACCCCTATTTACTGCTATTCACTAAAGAAAATAAAAGAAAATATTTTAAATTTCAAAAATAATTTTAAAAAAATTGAACCCTTAATATGCTTTGCCGTTAAGGCAAATCCAAATGTTAATATTCTAAAAGAGATTAAAAAATTTAATCTTGGAGCAGACGTGGTTTCAATTGGTGAGTTAATGAAAGCTTTAAAAGCTGGAATAAAACCACAAAAAATTGTTTTTTCAGGAGTTGGTAAAACTAATTTTGAATTAGAGTATGCAGTAAAAAAAAAAATATTATTAATTAATACAGAGTCAAAAAGTGAAATCTTAGAAATAGAAAAAATAGCAAAAAGAAAAAAAAGAGTTGTTAATATTGGTATCAGATTAAACCCAAATACAGACGCTAAAACTATCAGTCAAATTTCAACTGGAAAAAAAGAAAATAAATTTGGAGTGTCTGAAAAAATATTCTTACAATTAGTTAATTATACCAAAAATTCCAAATATTTAAATTTAAAATGCTTAAGCGTACATATTGGAAGCCAGATACTTAATTATCAACCCTTTCAAGAAATGCTAACTGTTGTAGATAAAATAATAAAAAAGTCTAATTACCATTTTAAATATATTGATTTAGGTGGTGGTATGGGTATCGATTACTCTCATAAAAATAAAAAACTTAACTTAAAAAAATATTCTCAAAGTGTTCAAAAATTCTTAAAAAAAAATAACTCAAAAATTATTTTTGAACCAGGACGATCTATAATTGGTAATACAGCAATACTTATAACTAAAATTATATATATTAAAGAAAGTCACAAAAAAAGTTTTATTATTTTAGACGCAGCTATGAATGATTTAATGAGGCCTGCACTTTATGGCGCTCAACATAAAATAGTTCCAGCAAAGAAAACTAAAAAACTTTCAAAAAAAATTTATGAATTTGTAGGGCCAATTTGTGAGACAACTGATAAATTTTCAACAATTAAAAATTTTCAAAAATTAAATGAAAAAGATTTATTAGCCATATGTGATGTTGGTGCATACGCAACTTCTTTAGCTTCTAATTATAATTTAAGACCTAAACCAATTGAAATACTTGTAAGAGGATCAAAAATTCAGATCATCAAAAAAAGACAAAAGCTATCTGAACTAATATAAGATTTATTATAATGTTTAGAAATTTTACATTTTCTACAATTTTTTTTTCTGGAATAATTTTAATTTCAATAGCATTTTTACCTACGCTAATTTTACCAAAGAAATTTGTTTTAGTTGGAGGTAAACTAATGGGTCATTGGACAGGGTTTTGTTTAAAAATTATATTATCTACAAAAATTAAAGTCATAGGGAGAGAAAATATTATTAAGGATAAAAAATTTTTTATTGCTTCTTCACATCAGTCTATGTTCGAAACCTTTTATCTTCAAACAATATTCAACTCACCTATATTTATTCTTAAAAAAGAACTTTTATTAATACCTATTTTTGGGTGGTACTTAAAAAAAATTGGATCCATATCTATTAAAAGAAATAAAGTAACTAAAGATAACTTGGGATTTTTTGATGATATTCATAACGTAATTAATAACTCAGAAAGACCCTTAATTATCTTTCCACAAGGCACAAGAACAAAGCCTGAGGAAAGACCTCCGTTTAAAAAAGGTGCTGCAAGAATATATGAAGAGTTGAAAATTGCATGCCAGCCAGTTGCTATCAATTCTGGATTCGTCTGGCCAAAACACGGATTAAAAAAATCAAATAAGGAAATTATAATTTCAATTTTACCCTCATTAAATTATAATTTAGATAAGAAAAACTTTTTAAAAAATTTAGAAGAACAGATTTATTTTGAACTAAATAGAATTAATTAGCCTTTCATCGGCATTACAACATATATGCTATCAAAATCACTTGGATCTTTTATTAGTGCAGGTGAACCAGTATCGTTAAAGAAAATATCTATTTTTTCACCATCTAACTGCGAAGCAACATCTATCAAATATCTTGAGTTAAAACTTATTTCTAAATCATGTTCAAATTTTACACTTAGTGTTTCATTTCCATCACCACTATTCGTATTATTTACAGATAGATTTAAAGCATTATTTTTTAGGCTAAATTTAACTCCATCTTTTTTGTCGAGTGACACAGATGCAACTCGATCTACCGAACCTAAAAAAAGCTTAAGATCTATCTCAAGTTTTTTTTGATTATTTTTAGGAATGACCTGAATATAATTAGGAAATTTACCATCAATTAATTTTGAAATTAAAACACTATTATTTAACTCAAATTTTATCTTTGATTTGAGATTAGAAATTTTTACGTCTCCATCATAACTATCTAATAATGATACAAGTTGAAAAATTGTTTTTTTTGGCAAAATTATTGGTTCAAAATTAATTTTTTGATCAAGTCTGATTTTTGAAATAGACATTCTATGACTGTCTGTTGCAACTGCAGTAAGATATTTTTTATCTTCAACTTCTGTTTGATGAAAATATATTCCACTTAAATAATGTCTTGTTTCATCATTAGAAACAGAAAATTTGCATTTATTGAGTAATTTTAAAAAACTTTTAGAATTAATAGTAAATTCATTTTCATTAAAGTTTTCATCAGTTAACGGAAATTCTGAAGGACTTAAGCAATTAAGATTAAAAATAGATTTTTCAGACTCTATTTGTAATTTATTATCATTAGACAATAACAAATTTATTTTTTTTCCAGTAGGAAATTTTCTCACTATGTCATAAAAAGTAGATGAAACAGTTGTAGTTTTACCCTCTTCCAGAACTTCGATATTATTTATTTTATGTATAAATATTAAATCTAAATCAGTTGCGGTAATTGTTAATTTTGAGTTACTCGCATCTAATAAAACATTGGATAATATTGGTAGTGTACTTCTTTTTTCAATAACACCTTGGCAGTAACTCAAGGCTTGTTGTAAATCTTGTTGGTTTACATTAAATTTCATTATCTTTATTATTATATAGTATCTGATTTTTTAGTTTGTTAATGTTTTCGACCATTTCTGCGTCATTTTCTTTGAGCTTTTCAATAGTTTTAACTGAATGAATTATTGTAGTATGATCTCTATTTGAAAATTCTCGACCAATTTCTGGAAGAGATTTTGATGTTAAAATTTTAGTTAAATATATAGCTGTTTGTCGAGGTCTTACAAGATATCTTGATCTTCTTGAAGACAACATTTCATTTTTACTAATTTTAAAAAATTTGCATACAATTGTTTGAATTAAATCAATTGTTACTTTATTTTCTGATAAATTTAATAAATCTTTTAAAACAACTTTTGTCTCACTTAAATTAGGTGTCTTATTGTAAATTCTTGAAAAGGAAACTATTCTATTTATAGCTCCAACCAACTCTCTAATACTAGCTGTAATTTCTGTACTTATATACTCTTGAATTTCTTTGGAAATTTTAATTTGATCTGCATAAAGCTTATTCAGCTCTTCTGTTTTCTGTTCAACGATTTTTTTTCTTAACTCATAGTCTGGCTTTTGAATATCAACTACCAGTCCACCTGAAAATCTGGATTTAATTCTTTCTTGAATTCTAGATAGTTTGTTTGGAGCTCTATCAGCTGAAACTATTATTTGTGAACCCTTGTCTAAAAGGGCATTGAATGTGTGAAAAAACTCCTCCTGCATAGCTTCTTTCCCATTCATAAACTGAATATCATCAATTAATAAAATATCAGTATTTCTAAAATACTCTTTGAATTTAACCATATCATTTGATTTTATAGATTTTACAAATTGATACATAAAACGCTCTGCTGAAATAAACATTACTTTATTATTTTTTTTTAGTTCCAAACCAACAGCATTTAATAAATGTGTTTTGCCCATTCCAACTCCACCATAAATATATAATGGATTATAATGAGAAATATTTTCAGAAACTTTTATTGAAGCTTCATAAGCAAGCTTATTGCTAGATCCTGTTAAAAAATTATCAAATCTTTTATTTAGATCAATTCTGTTATACTGAAGGTATGAGTCTTTTATAAAAGAAATGTTTTCCTTACTTTCAAAATTTTGAATAATTTCTTTATTTTCATCCTTTTTGGTTGTTTCCTGATCAACAATTTTAAATTCAATCCTTATTATGTCTTTTTTATAATTTCTAACTATTTGTAAAATTTGATCTAAATATCTAGAGGTGATCCAGTCTCTGATAAATCTTGTTGGAACTGAAAGTAAAATATAATTATTTAATTCATCTAAAAAATTTATTTTTTTTAACCAGCTTTCATAAATCTCTAGACCTAATTTAATTTTCATTTGAGCTTGAACCGAATTCCAATCCAAATTTTCTGAATTTGAATTGTCTAAATTTTTATTAATAAAATAATTATTCATAACTTGTAGGAAAGATCTCAGTTAGAAGGATCTTCAAATATTTGCAAGTATTATATCTTTAAAAATAAAAATAATTTAAATCTATGATTGTGTAAATTTTTATCAAAAAAACATTTTTTATTTGACACAAAAAATTTTTTTAATTGGTCTTAAATAAATCTTTAGTTGAAAATTTTTTTTATTTATTGACTAAATCTAAATGTAGAAAAACTCTTACCGTCAAGGGTATATAACGTGTGTCTTGAAAGTTGAATCAACTGCAGGTGTTATGTTTTTAAATTGATGCTATCTTTTTTGTTATCCTTGAGACGTTCCTCGATGCATTTTGTTTTTTAATAATTCCTGTTTTCGCAATTTTCATTAGCTCTGAATTCAACTTGGGTAAGAACTTTAAAGCTTCATTCTTTTTTTTACCTTCAACTAGAAGGTTCATTTTTTTCAGAGCATTTCTGTATCTACTTTTTCTAGCTTTGTTTACAGTTGTTTGCTTAGAAATTCTTCTTATTCTTTTGATAGCTGATTTAGTATTTGCCATATGCGCAGGGGTATAACTTGAGAATTTATAACGGTCAATCAAATAATTATTTAATTTTGACAAGAATTACAAAAGAAAGTCGACCTATTGGCAATTACTTTTTTAATAATGATACCCTCGCAGCTTTTTCTTTTACAGTTGAGACCTTCTCTTTGGTAAACCTTAAAGCTACTCTGAAAACTTCCTTTGAAACCATCTGCATTTTTAAAATCTCTAATACTTGAGCCACCTTTATTGATTGCTTTTAGAAGTATTGATTTTGAATTTTTAATAATTTGACTACATTCCTTTTCATTTATGAATTTTATCTTTTTATTTGGATTAATTTTACTAACGAATAATATTTCACTAGCATATATATTTCCTATACCTGAAACAAAGTTTTGATCAATAATCAAATCTTTAATTTTTCTATTTTTTCCCCTAATGAAATTTTTAAAATAGTTTAAATTAAATCTTATATTAAATGGTTCTGGTCCTAAATGAGCAAATCTTTTTTTAAGATTAGAACTACTTTTAATAATTTGAAAAAAACCAAACCTTCTTGGGTCATTGTAAATAATTTTAAATTTATTAAAAACTATCTCAACATGATTATGTTTTTTTGGCACCACAGGTAAATTGTAAAAACTTAAATTTGTTAAATAATTTTTTTTTTTATGTTTAATCAAATGAATTGTTCCCGACATACCTAAATGAATTATACAAAATTCATCTTTAGGAAGATGAATAATTAAGTATTTTGAAAATCTAGAAACTTTATCTATTTTTTTATTTTCTAAAATTTTTTTAAAGTTGTTTGGAAGTTTAATTCTTAAATTTCTATTTCTAACAATAACTTTTTGGACCTTTTTATGTTTAATATTTTTATCTAAAGATTGTCTTACTATTTCTACTTCTGGTAATTCTGGCATTTCTTACTATATTGAATATATAAAATTATTTATGCAACAATATCTTCAAAATAAAAAAGGGCTAGTTCAAAGTGTGTTTGATCGTGTTTATAGCAAGTACGATTTAATGAACGATTTTATGTCCTTAGGAATACATAGAATATGGAAAAAGAATTTAATAAATATGATGAGCCCATCTAAAAAAACCAATTTAATCGATGTTGCTTGTGGTACAGGTGATATTGGTAAATTATTTTTAGACAGTACAAAAACTAACTTATCTATTACATGCGTTGACCCAAATATTGGTATGATCAATAAAGGTAAAGAAAAATTAGACAAATATAAAAACATTGATTGGATTGTTGCTCCAGCAGAAAAAATACCTGTTCTAGATAACATATTTGATATTTATACTATTAGCTTTGGTCTTAGAAATACAAAAGATATTAACAGGACTTTATCAGAGGCGTATAGAGTCTTAAAACCTGGTGGTCGATTTTTATGTTTAGAATTTTCAAAAATACAAAATGCAAATTTAGATTTATTTTATAAAAATTATTCAAAATTAATCCCTTTAATTGGTAATTTGGTTATAGGAGAAAAAGAACCTTATGAATATTTAATTAAAAGTATTGAAAATTTTGTTAATCAAGAAGAGTTGGTTTCTTTAATGAAAAAAAATAATTTTAAAAAATGCTCATATCGAAACTTATCTGGTGGCATTGTATCAATTCATAGTGGTTGGAAGTACTAATGATAAAAAAACTAATTACTCTATTCAAGCTAGGTAGAAAAGTCGCAAAATCAGATGTTCTCAAAATTATCTCCAAATTTCAAGAACCTCCTCTTTCAATAAAAATTTTATTTAAATTTTTAGCTTTTTCTTTTTCAGAAAATAATCAAAAAAATATAAACCAAGATGAAGGTGAGAGATTATCAAGTTCTTTAGAATCTATGGGTACAACTTTTATTAAACTTGGACAATTTCTTGCGACTAGACCTGATATCATTGGTGAAGAGTTATCAAAAAAATTAGAGAATTTGCAGGATAGACTTCCTCCTTTCTCAATTTATCAAGCTAAAGAAATAGTTAGAAGAGATCTTGGTGATGATACTTTTAATTCAATAATCAATTTAAGTGAGCCAATAGCTGCTGCATCTATAGCTCAAGTTCATAAAGCAAAAATTGATGATAATGGAACAATAAAAGATGTAGCAATTAAGATTTTAAGACCAGATATAAAAAAAATTTTTAATGAAGAAATTGATGCAATGATGTTGTTTGCTTTTTTAGTTGAGTCTGTAATAAAAAAAACAAAAAGATTAAAACTTGTTGAGGTTGTATTTTTACTTAAAGAAATAACTAACTTAGAGATGGATTTAAGATTTGAAGCTGCAGCTGCCAATGAATATGCAGAAAATACTAAAAATGATGCAGGGTTTAGAGTACCGCAAATTTATTGGAATTTTACAAGTGAAAATGTAATGACTCTAGACTGGATTGATGGTGTTTCAATTAGAGAGACTGAGGAACTTAAAAAAAGAAATATCAATACAAAAAAAATAGCTGAGGATATTATTCAACATTTTTTAAGACATGCTGTTAGAGATGGATTTTTTCATGCGGATATGCATCAAGGAAACATTTTTGTAGATAATAATGGTCAAATTGTTCCAATTGATTTTGGAATAATGGGACGATTAGATAAAATGAGCAAAAGATTTTTAGCTGAAATCTTATTTGGATTTATTCAAAGAGATTATAAAAAAGTTGCTGAAGTTCATTTGATTGCAGGTTTAGTTCCAAAAGAGGTACCAATAGATGATTTAGCTCAAGCGTTAAGGTCGATAGGTGAGCCAATTTTTGGTCAAGCAGTAAAGGATATTTCTGGAGGCAAACTTCTTAAACAACTATTTGATGTAACTGAAAAATTTAATATGCAGACACAACCACAGCTATTAATGTTACAAAAAACAATGGTAGTAGTTGAAGGTGTTGCAAGAAAACTTAATCCCGAAACAAATATTTGGACAACTTCTAAACCTGTTTTAGAAGACTGGTTAAGAGAAACAAAAGATCCTTTAAAAACAATAAATGAGACTCTTCAAAATACATCCGAGGTAATTAAACGTTTGCCAGAATTTCCTAAGATCATG
>VMHT01047272.1_pt1 | contig 10047 bp, 8 predicted proteins | sample 4693611 | NCBI WGS metagenome assembly VMHT01 (sample SAMN12280063, study PRJNA550983) | marine metagenome | isolation source: seawater sampled from same location over 5 years 0.02-0.2 micron viral filtrate | place: USA: collected off the coast of southern California halfway between the port... ...
TCTTCAAGATAGTCAATGATGCTTTTGATGTATGTTATCACTTCTTTTCTTTTACACAAGTCCTCATCACCGTTCATATAAATGGCAATGTCGTTACGAAGAATTTTGTGATCGAATGGTTCCCAACCTTTTGCCTTGAGTGTCTCAGCATCAAGTTTACCAGTATAGTATTCCCACTTTAGTTTATACAAACGATTGTATTCATTGCTTGCTTTTTCAAAACGCAACTTCTGATCGTGGTATAGATTGAGGTATTTATTGTGTAGTTGTGGAAGACGTAGACTCTCGGTATCGAGTTCGGTATCATCAATCCGAGCATCCCGCCCTACTTGTTCTCTAAGTTCATTAAGATCCATAATGTAATCCTTTTTACCCTTATCCTCGTTGACACTTCGTAGTGTACGGACACTTCAAGTCATGTCAAGGGAAAAATCACAGAGATGATCCACTTTCCGGATCAACAAATTCGTAGGTATCATAAGCAAAAGTAACAGTCGCGGTAAAGGGGGTGAAGTCAGTCACAGACGAATCAAACTCAAGACCAGACAGGGACACAGGGAAAATATTATTAAACAAAATGTGCAGGTTTGGATTCATTGCACTATTCAGAAGAACCAAGTTGGCATCTGATGTATGATCTTTGAAACTTGGAAGAATGCTATTGTGATCCTTGACAAGATAAATTGTTTTCATCCAGTTCTGTATCTCACGCCAGTTGTTAAGGTTTTTATCTACAAGAAAAGTTACTTCAAGATTGTCAAATGTAACCTTTGTCTCGGGGATCTTCAAAGATGCAAATCTATTTGGTCTTTCGATTGCACCAGAAGTACCAAATCCCGGCAGTGTGACTCTTTGACAAAAGTAATTTACACCTTTGAATAAAGGAATTTGCAATCTAAAGAAAGTTTGATAAAGGTAATTTACATCTACGGGCTGACCGCGTGCCGGTGTGTTCACACTAGCAAGTTCTGCACCACCAGTGACTCCCGGCAAAACACTGCCATTGACACTGCTCGATGGTAGCGTCGGTCCCCCAGTGGGTTTGATTACATCTCTTGAAAATTCACCAAAAACAAGACCACCCTCAATACGAGGTGTGTTTTCATCACCACGCAAATTTTCAGTGATTGGTGTATTGAATTCGTTTTTGATGGGACTTTGAAAGATTGGATTTTTTGTCGTAGATACAGTTCTATCAGGCAAAACGAAAGTAGACTGTGCAGACGATCTGGAAGCCGTAACTGATGCTGTCTCTGTGACAACAAAAGGATTTTGTGGTGGAATATTTGGATCACCACGGAAGTCATCAAAACTAGGGGTGGTGGGTGGACGGGACAGCACACCATCGGGACCGTCCTTAAAGTCATCAAAACTGGGAACATCTGGTGCTGGTGTCAAGATGCCAGTTGGATCACCCTTGAAGTCATCAAAACTAGGAACACTAGGTGGAAGTGATAACACACCATCAGGATCGTCTCTGAAGTCATCGAAACTGGGCAGATCCGGTGCTGGTGTTAAGATGCCAGTTGGATCACCCTTGAAGTCATCAAAACTAGGAACATTAGGTGGAAGTGATAACACACCATCGGGGTCATCTTTGAAGTCATCAAAACTAGGAACATCTGGTGCTGGTGTTAATATGCCAGTTGGGTCACCTTTGAAATCATCAAAACTAGGGACAGTGGGAGGTAGAGACAATACGCCATCGGGGTCGTTTTTAAAGTCATCAAAACTAGGAACATCTGGTGCTGGTGTCAAGATACCAGTTGGGTCGCCTTTGAAGTCATCAAAACTAGGGACAGTGGGAGCAGGTGTGAAGATACCTGTTGGACTGTCATCACCACCACCATCTCCAAAACCGGGAATTGACGGCGGAATGATTACATCAGGGTTACCTATATTGGGATCACCCGGACCAATTGGCGGAGGATTTACGGGACCACCTCCACCCCCGCCGGGACCGAAATCAATGTCGAAAGGATTGTTATCAATGAGTCCGCCGCCGGGCGTGATTGTTGGAATTGGATTATTGATAATAATTGAACCGCCGGGATTACCACCACCCGGAGGACCGCCACCAACATTGCCACCAGAACTTATATCGGGAATGATTGGGGGTCGGTTGCTTGCACCACCACCACCACCGCCGCCGGGATCGTTATTTATACCACCACCGTCGCGGGTTGGACTTGTTCCAAAATCAAACTGTGACATAGGTTCCTCTTTTGTATGTAGGTGTAAAAAGATAAGGGAGTCTTTCGACTCCCCTATCTTGCGTATTTAGTTGTCAGTCAGATCAGATCAGATCTTTAGAACCGTGCAGTGAGATGACACGGAAGATTCTGTAATACTGGTTCTGACGTTCCGATGCAGCAGCATGCGGATCAGACAAGTTCGAACCATCAGACACATATGGGTTGTTAACCAAACCATATCGAGTCTTGAAGCCAATCTTGGGCTGGAAGGTCGTTTCCGACACGGCACGCACCATTTGGAGCGGGACGTATGGGCAGTAGAACATACCAGCGTCGTATGGGCTAGATCCTCTATAACCAACCGTAACATAGTCACGACCAGACACGGAGTATGGATCGACGTAGACCTTCATGCGACCGTTGAGCGTACCGACAAACGTGTTGCCAGCATCATCAACGTTCAGGTCATAACCTTCAGGCGATGGGGTCAAGTTCAAGAAGCCAGACATCGAGAGAGCCGAGGCAACGTCGGAGGTGCAGATAATAAAGTTACCTTTACCACGACGAGTTTCCTTAGCAATCACGTTGGCTTCGCGGTCGATTTGGAACATCAGACCACGGAACTTCTCAGCACTCCAACGACCATCAGAGTCATTTTCGACATCATAGATGCCGCCAGCAGAGGCGAACCCACCAGTGATAGCACCGTGCTTGGCAGACAGATCAAGTTGCTGACATCCCAGTTTCGCACCGTAGTAAATCGAACGGATAACTTCACGGTTGATTTCTGCGAGGATTTCAGCCGAGAGAATGTTAGCCAGTTCGGTTTCAGCGTCAAGACCGTGAACAGCCTTGAGGTCTTGTGCGAGTTCGGAGGTGTATTCAGCCTTCAAAGCACGAGTCTTAGCAACGACGGACTGACGATCAATGACGAACGACATGTCGTTGAAGGTTCGTGAATTATCTTCAAAGAATGATCCGGGCGCACCGGGGACTGAGAAGGTGATTCCTTGGGTTGGACCGTCAGAACCAACGAAGTCTTCAGCACCAGTAGTACCATTAAAGTTACCCAGAGGGTCACCAGTACCACCGTCTTCAGGGAAACCTCGACCAGCGTCATCACCGGAGAAGCCAGCGGTTGCAGCGAAACCAGTTGGGGCTTCGTTAAACAATGCTTCGGCAGATCCGTGATTACCAAACTTAGCCTTCATCGCAAAGATCAAGCCGGTGGGACCAGACATAGGCTGGACACCACAGACATCGTATGCGATCAGGTTAGGCATGGCACGACGAACGAGCGAGATAAGAACAGGGTTGAAACCACCGACTGCGTTAAATGCACCGGAGGTATCACCGAAAGCGGCATCAACACCCGAGTGGTTAGCGATTTCGGCTTCTTTCAAAGCCTTTTCTTGGTTTTCAAGCATGATCGCAGTAATATTCTTGCGATAATCATCCTTGATGGTTGGCATGTCGGCGTGTTCAATGACCGGCTGCCACTTTGATCGTAGATTTTCTACGAGGAGGTTATCAGACATTTGACTTTCCTTTCTTGTCTTAGTCCTTAAGGGTAGTAGCGTTATGAACGGATGCCGAGCGAGTGAGAGCCTGTGAGTACGCTTCCATCGACGGTGTAAGTTCAATAGATTCATCAATTGCATCTTCAGATGAAGATGTCATCTCCTCAACGAGAGGAGTTTTTGCAGTTTCTTCAACATCAAAGAAGTTTTCCTTCAAAGTTGAAAGTTTTTCGTTGAAGTCTTCAACTCCATCGAAGTCAAGTGACTCGACCAAGCCACGGAATCTTGACTCATCAGATTGAGTCATATCCTTGGCAGCGGCTTCGTAGAGGGCTTCACATTGAGCCTTGACCAAGCCATGAGAAAGTTCAACATTCTTTTCAGTGGACTCGTTCAGTTTGCCTTCCAAAGTATCAATTTTATCATTCAAGCCTTCAATGAGATCATATGACTCATCTGGCATCGTGACGTAGTGAGTTTCAAAGAGTTCTTTCAAACCACTCATGAAGGACTCAGTAACATCGGTCTTGATACCTGCTTCAATGGCAACTTCATTTTCCTTCATCCAGTTTTCAACAACATAGGTCAGGTATTGATCAAGTTTTTCAGCCATTTCTGCTTTTGATTCTTCGAGTTTACCGTCAAACTCTTCATCGAGTTCAGAGCGAACCTCATCAACTCGCATTGAGACTGCGGCTTCGAAGACAGTGGATGCTTTATCTTTAAATTCTTCGGAGAGTTCTTCGCCAGAGAAAAGTCTACCGAGATGCTCCTTCATCGAAGCACCGGGAGTCATTTTTTTGGCTTTCATAGAACCGTAGTCATCCATTTCTTCTTCTTCTGCATCACCTTCCATTTCGTATTCATACTCCTCTTCACCGGGAGTCATGGCGTGCATGTCTTCTTCTTCACCACCATGCATGTCTTCTTCTTCGCCACCATGCATGTCTTCCTCTTCACCACCCATGTGCATGTCTTCTTCTTCACCACCCATGTGCATGTCTTCTTCTTCTGCTCCGGGTTCACCAGTTGCAGCGGATTTCTTCATGACAGGACGTTTTGCCTTTTTATCTGTTGGTTCCGGAACCTCTGGCTCGTTACCGTCAGCAGACATAGCACCGCCCTTCATACCGGGGGCTTCACTATCCTTGTCACCTTTCATCATTTTCTTTTTGTCGTGCATACCTTCTTCAAGGGATGCTTGTTCGAGGATTTCCTTCGCAGTTTCTAGAGCAGATTTAAGACTCATGTTACTCTCCTTAGTCTTCTCTTATTTATCTTTGATTAGATTTGAGAGGAAATCCGCGAAAGCGTACAACTTTGCTTCCTCTAAGTCAGTCTTAGTTGCACATTTAATATGCTTTTTGTAAGACTCGATTCGACGAGCGGTGAGAATACCGTTTTCCCACACCCACTCTTTACCTTCCATAATACCCTCAACAAATGCATTGGGGGCAGAAGGATCAGCAACAATGTCAACTGCCGAAAGGCTGAAATCGTCTTGGACTTCGTTGACACCACTATCGTTTTGTTTCAATGATCCCATGCCACGGGAAGAAACACCAATCTTCACACCTTCAGAGATAAGGTTTTTTACAATCTTACCATAAGGAGTATCAAGAATTTTTGCTTTGCCATACACATCGTTACCATCGATGCGAAGTTCCTTGATCAAGTGAGACACTCTTTCAAGGTTCAGTTGGGGACCATCGGGATGACCGAGTTCACCCATGGCTCTTTTGCTTCTCACATAATCATTGTTATACTTTTTGACTTCGTTCATCAAAACCTTGGAGGGATAAACGCGACCATTGCGGTTCTTTTGCTCTGCTTGCATGAAGATGCCGTCAATGTGATATTGCTTCTCACCGTTTACTTCTTCGGTAACAAGATTCACATTATCGTTTACTTCTGTGATTAGTAACATTAGTCTTCCTCTTTTTTAGCCTTGTAGTTCTTATCAACGTAATTGAAAAATTCTTTTTTCTTTTCGTCAGTTTTAAGATCTGCTGGTGAAGAAATACCAAACTTCTTCATCGCCTTGGCAAAAAACTTTTCGTATTCAGTGTCTGCATCAACTTTTTCTTCATCAATACTTTTGCCAAACGTTTTGGCAACTTCTTCTTTACGATCAGTGAGGGCAACAGACATTTTTTGTTTCAAAACTTCAGCCAGTGCTTCTTCAGCAGCGTTATATTGCTTATTTGCAATTGCGTTTACGACAACATCAGCGTTCATACTAGATCCCTCTTTAGTCTTTCTTGAAAAAAGCCAATCATATTTGCTGCATCTTTTTGAGATTTACGAAGTCTCTCTTCAAATGCAACTCTATGCTCTTTATTTAGCCTGTGGTATATTTCAAGTGCGTCTTGAATGTCCGAAAACCTCATTGCACTTTGTGATCCATCGGCATGTTCAACAATCCCACCACTCATCCCAAATGAACGGAGGCTCTCAACTGTTGCCTCCGGTGTAGCCGATTTAACAAAACCATTGTCAATCAGTTTTTTGATTTCTCTTTCAGCCTGTTTTTGTGACATGAACAATTCAGCACGTTTACCATCAACATATGCAGAAACGGGTGCAGACGCTCCCATGCCAAGTTTTTTCAGCACGATCTTTTTACCTTCATATTCAAACGACGTAAGATAGAATTCTTTTTTGAAATCTGGGTCAAGAGTCGGATCATTCGCATCTGCGTCTGCCTCTGCCTTTTCTGCGTCGGCTTGTGTCTTGTCAATTTCAGCCTTTTCAAGTTCAGGTGACTTATCATCTTCTTGTGGCTTCACTGCCTCTTCTTCGATTCGAGACAAACATCGTGATGCGAGAACAGACATGGTATATGCGACTGACACCTTCTCGGGGGCTTCAAGAATCATATTGAGATGGTTCAGTCTTTCGTCCATTAGAATCCTCCGTCACCATTTTTTTCTGGTAACAAACCTTTTTCTCTTTCAATATCTATCTGTTTGTCTTGTTGCTTAATTTCATCATCGGTTTGACGCAGAATGTTCTTACGCACATATTCACGCGAGTAATATTCACCAATGTATTCAGTCATCTCACGCATGACATCAAGTCTTTCTTTGATGATCTCATACTCTTTACTTTCAGTGAAGAACGAATCGGAGACGTAATCAAAACGCAAGTCTTGTGATATTTTGTAAAACTCTTCTTGGCTGACAATACCTTTAATAATACACTGCACTCGAAGGGCATTCACAAATAACATGTTAAACTTATTTCGAAGTCTGTTGATGAACTTTTGAAAGTTCAACTCATCACGGCTGATCTCAGACGCTCTACCCATATTGAAACCAGTGTCGGATTCGATTCGTGACAAAGGAACATCCAACGCTTTGTAAAGTTTCTTTTCAAAATACATCACATCGTCCATCTCGCCGAGGTTTTGTCCACCATCAAGCGTTGTGATTTCTGTGCCTTTACCACCCTCACGCCGAGGCAACCAGTAGTCTTCGAGCATCGACATAAACTTGCGGTCATCACGCATTTCACCCGTTGATGCATCGTATGTTAGTTTATTTTTATAACGATTCATCAAGTCTCGAACGTATTGCTCTGCTTTAGTTTTTGGCAGGTTACCAACGTCAACGTAGAAGATCCTACGCTCGGGCGCACGCGAGAGGCGATAAATCACAGTCGCATCTTCAACCAGTCTCAATTGATTAAGTGGTTTGATTGCTTTTTGCAGATATGAAATGGCACGGGATCTTGATGCATCGTAAATACCAGATGGGAAATAACAAACCGCCTCTGGTGGAATCTCTAGTGCTGATGCTTGGCTAGGCTTGTCACGATAAACATATTTCTCTTTAACACCTTTGACAATTTCTGCACCAGTTTTAGGATCTTTATCTTTAAGCACTTCCGCGATCTTTTTAATCTTCGCAGCATCAATTGGTCGCATCTCAAGAATGCCCTTTTTGGGATTCTTAGGATCAACAATCATATGGTAGTAACCTTTGCCATCGATGTACCAGCGGCGAAAGATTTCATAACCTTTATTGTTAAAATCAAGAAGTCTCAGAAGATATTGAAATTCTTTACGAATTGAATCTTTAACATTATCAGGTAAATTTACATGATCTAAAACAACTTCGACAGGGTATCGGTTTTCATCAAACACAATGGCTTCATTACAGATATCTTCGATAGCCTTTTCAATCTCAGGCTGAGTCGCCATGTCTCTGTATTTTGCGACGTATGCCGTATCGGTTCTTAGTGATCCGTCAAGATCGACGGTATAACCAAAAACTCCACCAGCATCGACAGCATACGCATCGTCTAAATCTGGGATTACAAATGATGGTACTTTTGCGTCTTGTGCTTGCGGAGGGGTCGATATATCTACATTGTTTCTCTTGTTTGTTCGCCCAAGAGAAAACCCAAAAAGTTCAACAGGCATAATTATCCCCTATGTGTTACTCTCTAATTGGTGCGGCTCCAACTGGAATACCGTTAACACCACTAGTGAGGAAGTACGAGTATGAAAGAGTCACTTGGAAGTCAGAGAGTCCGTCAGCATCAGCAGCAAGATCCATTGCACTGACATTGGTTGGGAAACAATAAAGAAGTTCATACGACTTAATAGGTTGACCGTTTCTGTTAAGTTGATCAACGGACCATGTGGGAAAGTCCACCGCGTTCGTGAGAGTGATTGGTCTTTGTGCGACGTTGCTCGCTGCTCCATTGAGATCATCAAGCCACTTTTCAAATCTTGACCGAAGGAACAAGCCTTCATCGTTCAAGATAGTCAAAGTCCAGTTTTCGAAAGTTCGTGAACCGGGAAGTTTGATTTGGCGACCTCTATAGTTGACAGGAATTTCACCCAGAGTAGACGCAGGAAGTTGTGCAGCAGTAACCAAGAAACTCATAACATCGGGGCTAGTGGTTGTACCAATATTACCCTTGACTCTAAACAGCGATGGTCTTACGCCGCCGCCGATTGCGTTTTTGAATTTGTCGATGTTCATTTACTTTGCTCCTATGGTATGTATGCGTTATGCACCGATTTCTTGGAAGTTTACGCCGCTGCCCGTTGCAACAAAGTTGAGAGTGATGAAGTTGATCGCCCGAGAGGGTTTGATGAAGATACTTGCAACAAACTCATTTCTGTCAACAACACTTGAGGGGTTGTTGCTTTCATCACAGATTACTTTGAAGTCAACCACACCCCGTCTTGCTTGCACATCTCTGAGGAACGGATCGATCAAACTCTTGAACTGTGAGCGAGTAAACGCATCGTTGATTTCAAAGAGTTGGAACTTGGCTGCCGTTGCGATTGCTTTCTCAAGAATGATGAACAATCGACGAACGTTGATACGGTCAAACGCAGATGGTCTTTGTTGCAATGTTTTATCACCAAACAACACAGTGCCTTGTCCGGGGAATGCTACAACAGGGTTGATGTTGTTAGTGTAAAGATCATCACGCTCTGATTGGCTCGGGCTATACGCCAGAGACACAGCACCAAGGACTTGACCACGGTTAAAACCTGCTGGCGAGAACCAAGGCTCTGCAATGATATCTGTTCGAACAGTAACACCAGCGGTGTCAGCACTGAGCGGGATGTATCTAAACTTATCATTGTATCTGTCAAAGGTGAGTTTCCATCCACTATCCATGACGGCGAATGATGTGTCAATGTTCAAGTTTCCAGCGGTGTAATCAATATCGCCTCCAGATTCATTCGCATTCGTTCCTTTACGATAGGCAACAGTATTTGCTGTCGAGATGATTGATGATTTTGGTGACAAACCTCCGCTTGACAACACAGCATTTTCTGGTGGAGAGAAGAATGCAATGCAATCTTTTCTACCACTTGCGATGTTTGCGATAGACACTGCATCAGCACCAGTCGCACCACCACCAACGAGAATGTTTACATCAACAGTTTCAGAGTCCTCAAATTTGTCATAACCATCAGTAATGACATTAGTTGCTGCACCTGCGAGCGTGCCACCCGTGAGTGAGAAGGTCGCTGGCTTGATCATTGTGCCAAAAACAACACCAGATTGTGCGTTCACACCATGTGCAGTCTTGGTGATCGTGCCGGAGTGAGAGGTGATTCCACCAGAGATTTGTCTATCAGAGAAACCAGTAAGGAAAATCTGATCAGAGTCAGATCTGATTCTTTGTTGAATAAAGTTATTGACTCCGAAAGCGTCTTTGTTGTTCGCTGCTTTTGATACTCCATCAAAGACCTCTACAACATCACCCTTTGTTCCACTTACAACACCATACTGATCGACGACCGCAACGTGAATCAAGTCATTCGTTGCACCTCTATCTCGTGCTTCAATACTGGTTGC
>VMHT01181372.1_pt1 | contig 10047 bp, 27 predicted proteins | sample 4693611 | NCBI WGS metagenome assembly VMHT01 (sample SAMN12280063, study PRJNA550983) | marine metagenome | isolation source: seawater sampled from same location over 5 years 0.02-0.2 micron viral filtrate | place: USA: collected off the coast of southern California halfway between the port... ...
AATTGAGTACCAACTACCGCTTGAGGGTAAACCGAATCAGAAAAGTTATCAATTAAAAATTGTTCAATAGAATCCTCATTGACCTTACCTGTGGTAGTATCACGAGAAGCATGATTGTCACGATTAAGCATAATCAGTAAGAATAGGTGGAGAGGTTACGAGCAGGAACGTGATAACTGTTATCAGGTTTATTTGCATCGAAAACCCATACTAGTTCATCATCGGATGCTTTGTAAACATCCATGGCAAATAAAGGAACAAGTTTGACCATCAAAGCACCCCAATGGTACTCAGTTTCAAAATCAAAGATCATCATCAGAGGTGCTTACACTATAGGAACGCTTTAGAGGGCCGGCCTCTATCTGGGTTCGTATTCCTTCACCGGTTTGTTAATTCCTTTCACTAAATGGCGACGGAGTTTCTCACCCTGCCTACGAATTTGTCTTCTTTCTTCTCTACTTTTACCTGATGCAGATTGTGGTTTATAATCAGGACTTACTTTCTTTGCTGACTTTTTGGAGAGCAACTTACTTGCCTGCTTTTCAATATCTTTAGATGTTGTCTTGGTTGTTGTTGATACACCACCAGACTTTCTTGCTGCTGCTCTTGCTTGTGCTGCTTTCTTTCTTTCAGCCTTTGCTGCTGCCAACTGTTTCTCTCTTGCAGAACCTCTGTCCTGTGTTGGTTGCTGTTCTTTTTCAGATCTTTGACGCTGTTGACCAATATCTTTTCTTGGTTTGTAATCCTTAGCGGGGACCGTCTTGCCCCCGCCAACAGCTTTCATCCGTCTCTTTTCAGGTTCTGTTTTCTTACGCTCAGCACCGATTCTTCCGCCCTCACCAGTTCTCCTAATTTGAGAACGTCCTTGGACTTCTTTATCGTATACTTCAGTAATAAACTCCTGAAAAGTTTTCATCTGAGAAAAGATCTTACCTCCTTTTATTTAGATGCTCCAGATTTATAAACCATACCATTCTCATACATCTCATTGATACGATCGTGCCTTAGTTTTTTGAGTTCATCAAATCTCTTTTGTTGATCATTAGTGTATGTAAAAGATTGCCTTCTCCAAGAATCACGAAGGTCACGAAGTTGATACAGGATTTCAGATGGTTTCATATCAATAATCAATGTTAGATTTGAGGTACTCGTTCATGTCAAATTTTTGTTCGTCTTGAATTAGATCTTCAAGATTTTCATAAACATGATCAAAATTGACCAGTTCTTCAACTTGTTGCTCAGTCAGGTAATAATCCATTGAGTTTGTCATTACATTAGTGGAACACTTTAGAGGGCCGGCTTACTTAACTAAAATTTGAAAGTCTTTACAACCCTCTTGTTTCTTAACGGTTTCCCAAAAAATTGCATCATCAATTTTTATAAAAGTTGCTGTGTGCTGTGCATAACCCTTTTTCTTGGGTTTTAGATACTTCACTTGGTACATCATTCCAGTGTCTCAATACTCCAGATATAATAAAAAAGTTAGTGACCATGTAGCTAACAAATATAATGGTGCGTATGCCAGCAACATAATTATCGTAAGGTTTTGTTTTGTCATCGCTGAAGCTTCCTATTGCATATTTCCATATCTCCCAGAGTTTACTCATATTTTATTGCTAAAGTAAATCTCCACCTGTCTCTAAATGAAGTTGCTCTGTGTAACAGTCGAGCATCAAACATCATTATTCTATTAGGAAGTGGTACAACTCCCTGTATATTTCCTTGCACATATACCTGTGTTTCTCCACCATCATTTGGTTGCCAGTTGTATTGTGGATAGTATAAGAATGTTACACCACTATCACCATCTGTATGGAAATATGGCACTTCTCTTGGTGCAAAGCAGTTGACATACATCCTGTAAAATTTTAATCCTTCAGGCACCAATGGTTGTGTCTTGGCATAAAACAATTCATGAACATATTGATTGTTTGGAATATCATGTGTCACCCCTGTAGGTGGTGTGTCACCATCATCAGATTCACCATATCTGTATCTTGCTCCCTCACAATAATCTAAGACATGATTTTGCTCCTCTTTTGTTAAAAAATCATCGTAAATTCTAAGCATCATCGCCGCTCCCATAACTCATTACAGATAAATTAAATGAAATTGTAACTCTTGGTTTATCTGGTGTTGGTGGGTAAGATTTAACTTCATGCTCCAAATAGGATGGAAACATAAGCAAATCACCTTCAATCACTGGTGGATTATATTTTTCAGAATAGTGTGTAGATTTCATATCAACAGAGTGATACCTAGTAATAGCTAATGGATCAGAAAATGTTAGAGGTGAATGAATTTCAGGATCAAAGGATAAAAAGTGAACACACGCAAAATGAGTAGGGTTAATGGGATCACCTACATGATTGTGTGATTCTTGATATTCACCATTACTATAACTGTTGTACCAGATTTCATCAATCTCTACAGTAAATTTATCATCAAAAAAGTGTTTGATGACATTAAAATATTGCCTCTTTAGTTCGTGATTCTCTGACAAATCTTTACTTATCTTTTCATTTTCAAAAGATGTTGTAATATTTGTTGTCAACCATCCTTCAGGAGATTGACAATCATCTTTGGTCTTTTCGACTAAAGGCATGACCGTACCTTTCAATTTTTCATTATCTTCTACATGCCCTTTGTAGTAAGATATTGGATAAATTTCAATTCTTGACATAACTCATTTACGGATTTTTGTGTCTATACTATTGAGATCTATACTCGTCAACGTTACTGTCTTTCCTGTTCCTAACATATTTTAATTGATTCCAATAATAATTATGACACACCACTAAAATATGAATCTTTTTGTGTTTCTCTTCTACTGTATACTCACAGTTAGGTTTATCCTTTACACCAGTCTCGATTGTGATATAATCATTATCGACAAAATAAACCCAACCCTTATCAATGTGTCCGGTTGATCTTTCCCATATCACGTAGTCATCAACTTTAGGAATGTACTTCATTGAAATGCTGCCATCAGTGGATTGAGATTAAGTTGCATTGCAGTGTAACTGCTTGTCTTATCTATATCTACCTTAGCTCCGTGCTTGGTGGAGTTAATAGGCGCATGATAGCATCTCTTTGTTCTACTGTAGAAACCCCAGATTGACTGAGGTGGTGTGTCAGTATAAGAGAACATGCCATGGTTGATAATCCAAATAGCAAGCATATTTTTTCTATGCTCTGTAACTTTATATGAGAAACCTTTTGGTGGTTCATGAATGAAATCAGGGGGTAGTTCTAACTGGTTCATCATCAACAAAGATTCCTTCATAGTCTGGATACATTGTAGCAACAATATACTGTGCAAGTGTTACTGTAGGTGCCACTACATAAACCTCCACATTATAGGTGTGAAAATCATCAGGAGTATCTTGCATGGAAAGCTCTACCTCAACTCTCCATACATTTCCATTCTTGAGATGCTGTTGCCAACTAACAACTATGTCAGGTGCCATTTAGATAAACTCCGCAATGTAATAGTCAACAGTGACTTCTAACTTTGCTGCTTCAATTTCACACTCAGCAATGAAATTGTCAATCATACTGTCAACTTTACAATTTTCATCCAAACCAAAAATTTCTTTTGAATCTTCGTAACTAATCATACCATTAGTGCTCCACTAGGAATTTCGGTAAGTTCGGGGAGTTTATCATTGAACTCATTCATATTATAGCATATCCATCCTGCACTGGTAAAGATGTAAGAGTATTCCTCACCATTAGATAGGAACTCAATCACACTATTATCAAGGCGAGGAGGGCAACTCTCACCACGAGCAGAGTAATACTGAGGACCATATTCCTCAACCTCAACATTTTCGATCACATATTTTGCAACTTTCTTACCAGTCCAGCGATCCTTTGTCCAGCAAGATGACATATCGCCACCATCAATCAGCTCTGCTGCTTGTTCACGAGAATTGTAATGTGTGGTTAGAATGCGACCCAACCACTCAGGATAACCGTCCCAATTATGATAAGCAGACAGAATAGAATCGTCCTGAAGTTGAATACCGATGCGTGAACGAGTTCCCATAATGAAAGAAAATGTATGAGAGGCGGTTCCACGTAAGGGAACACATTTGATTTACCTCTCTGAGTGTGTCTCGGGTCTCCCCTCCACACTATGAGGACACTTTAGAGGGCCGGTTCTCAACCCCCATCAATTTGACATCCTAGCATTGCACCACCAACAACACCGGCAGGAATTGCCCACCAGCGATCTTTACCTCTAGACCCAAAGCCTGCAAGTCCACCACCTAACAAAGCACCCACAGTTGTGCCACCTGAGCAGTCATTATTGTCTACATATCTTCCAGGTTGATGATAACTTGGAGTATAGTGATTTTTCGCAGGAGCATATCCACAAGAAATTTTATTGCGTCTGTGCTTTACATATCCACCAACATATTGTCCATGCTTGTTGTAGTAACCAGGAATATATTTCTCTACATTTTCATAACAATGAGACTCCCGATAAACTCTCTGACCACGACTAACAACAGGACCAGCAGCAAAAGCTGGACTGGCAATGAAGAAGGTTGAGAGTAGAATTGCGGGGAGTTTCATGATTGATTTTTCTATGTGGCCAATTTATCATTAAAAAAGGGTGTCAGTCAAGCACCCTTGTGACTATTTCTGAAGTGGTTCATTCTTTTGCCCAGATGCTGATTCTTGTTTTCGTGCATTTTGCACCAGATACTCTGCAAATTCTTCCATTTTATCAGGGTGAATTGCCTGGATCCCTACCTCTTCCACAGCATTTTTCATTGATTTAATGTTTTGCTCTTTAATTTTTTGCTGTTTTGGCAGTGTCATTGGCACTCCTTTTTTTTAAATTGTTTACGGCAATCTTTAAGAACCTTGAGCTCTTCCTTGATAGTTTTGTAGGCATCTTCGGCAGATAGTTTTCTTCCCATCTCCAAAGCAATTGTCAATTCTACTCTAGTTCCGAAATGTTTAAGTGCCTCCTCAAAACAATTTAGATCTTCATACATTATCAATTCTCATCTTTCTTTCTTTTATAGAAACCAAAGGGAAAACTTCCTTCCATTTCTTTTTCTCGCAAAGATTGAGCAAGTTTACACACATTCTCCATCACATCAAGAGTGTCTTGAACTGATGAGCTTTCAGGCATTTTCTCTGCGACAATCTCAAACAAAGGGAAGAACTTATCCGCTGCTGATTGTACCTCTTCAGGTGTTAATGGTCCTTTCATTTTCCTACTCCGTAATCGGGTGCTTTTGCTTCAAGTTCTCGAATAGTTTGATGTAATTCTTTTACTGCTTTACGCACTTTTTCAGTCTCTTCCCACTCAAAAGTGTCTCCAGACTTTGTTACAAATTCTCGTTTTGTCATGAGTGTAGACTCTCCCAAACTTTATCAATATGCATGTTACCATGTATATATCCTGTTAAGATTATAGCAAGGGTGCATGTAAAAAGCAAGACTAACGTCAAGATCTGTGGGACTGGTGATTTCATCGTTTTTGGAAACAAACAGAATTAAACCGTCCAACAATGCCACGCAATCTAAGTTTTGTGTGTGAAGAATGTACTTCTATTTCCTCTACCATGTACTTTCCCCCAACAATACACATGTAGGGCCAATCATTGTTACCCCAATTCCTTTGCTCTTTACTGCAACCAAGATATTCTACTATGTCTCCTGGTTGTGGACCAAAGTAACCTTGAACTATAGTTCTCATAACACAAAGTATTTCCACATAGTATAAAACCCCCCGACTATATTAGTCAAGGGGGTCAATACTTAATCAGTTAAAATCTCCTTACAAATACGTTTACATACCTGTTGAGTGTCATCGCACTCTATTAAACAGTCATAGTAGTCATTTAGTTGATCTAGTTGTTCGTTTGCCTCATCTAAAGAGTTTAAAGATTTTTCGATGTGCCTCCATTCAGCTAGTTGATTAAAAGATAGCAGATTATGCATTATGCCCTCCATACAATCCAAAAATAACAAGGAAGATAATATAATGAGTTTTAATTCATATTTTCTTCCTCTCTACGATTATATCACTATTTATTGGGAAATGCACACATTTTACTATTTCCGCAATAAATCTAAACTACATTTATTTCTGTGAATAAATTTTACTTTCTATTGCAAGAAGAGTATCATAAGGAATCCATGCAGGTTCTTCATCAGCAAACTGCACTTTTACCTCTTTGATATTCTTTTCTAAGAATTTAGAATATGTTGTTCTAGTATTTTTAACATGTGATAATGGGTTTATCATTCCTGCAATCTCCATTGTTTTCTCATTTGTAGGTAGGTTTCATTATAGGCAACTAAATCTCTTACTGCTTTGAATACTGTTGCTACTTTGGATTTTTCGCTAGTAAGTGCATCAGACTCTTGAGGTAATACCTCGACACCTCCACGATCACCAGTGTGATAGTATGGGGGACGAGTAACATATTTTTTACCACTTTTGTGATTTGCATAACGTCTTGCTCTTGTAAATCCCATCTCCAAAAACTTACGGCACATATCTGCACCGATAAAATCACTTACATCAAGATACTCACAAAACATTGAATAAATCTTTCTGGAAGATTTCTGTGCAGTTTCTACATCCCGAAATCGCCAATGAGGACATATGTCGTTAGTGTAAGGGCGTACCAATAACACTCCTTGTTCTCCCCTTCCAATGCGATAAAGTTTGCGAGTTTCTGTATCTGTGAAGTCAAGAGTTTTGTAATCAATCTCATAATCAAATTTCTTCATCGGGTTTAGTCAGACTCCAAGAACCATCATGGTTGTCAATCCATTGTAACACATCACCCTCTTTCCATCCAACTTTTTCTAAGAAATTTGGAGGGAATGTAAGTATTCCATCATCATCAACAGTGATTGTGGTGTTCATATTTTTATGAATTACTCATACCAACGTAATGTTTTCAAATATTGAAGAACATTTTCACGAACATTCATAAGCTCATGATAGCACTTTTGATTGTGAGCACAAGACCTCAAAGCAGGATCAGGTTCAATGACAGATTCGATGAAAATATCTAGACCCCGATTCCACTTATCTTTTTTAGTTTCTTCAATCTCGATAGTGTTCTGATCTTTCATGATAGAATTGCATTCAGTCGTACTATTTAATCACTTCCCAGTGATCATCTGCACCCTCATTCATCCAGAAAAAGTAGCGTCCAGAAATAGATGAAAGAAATACTTTTCCATCGTCTCGCTTTTCAATGCGGCAAGAATGGAGCAAGTCCATCTCATTAGCAAAACGATTTTTTGCTTTCTTAGACTTAGGTTTGACGCAGAGGAACTCGGTCTTCATTGAATTAGGTTGCATAGTAATAGGACAGTTTAGAGGGCCGGCTTAATATCAAACCGGCCCACATATATCAGATTTGATCCAGAGGAATCAAGCGAGTCATGGCACGAAGTTCCATGTGTTTCTCATCATCTGCAAATTGCGGAATAGCACCAATGATGGTAAAAGGACGACTCTCAGGGAGAGAAACCTGAATACCATTCAACTGACTGTTGATCAGTTTCACAGTTTGAGCATAGAACATTTCCAAGTCATTGGCAAAGTTCTTTAGTTCCTCACGCAGTTTTTCAGCAGTCTTATCAGTACTGTAAAGAACAATGTAAGTGTGATGACCATGCGTAGTATTTGCAAGGATTTGGTCAACCCAACAACGACGAGCATTAGTTTTACCGGTAGAATAAAAAACCAATTGATTCTCATTCAAAGGATTGGGAGCGTCAGGGAGAGCAACGCCAAGAGTTTTGACCTCTTTGCAATTCTCAAGGTATTCAATCCATTCAGAACGTGTTTTATCAACAATGATAGGGTCTCCGTCAGGAGTTGATTCATTCAGAATACGCTTACTAATCTTAGTAATCGTACCCGCAATATTACTGTAGAAACGCTCAATCTCTACCTCATTATAAAGCCAATCATCAATAGATGCTTGATCACAGTTGATCAAACCTTTGCTGACCATTACACAACCACCAGTTACAATGTCGTTCATGTTTGCACGGCGAGCAACCAAGTGATTGTTAGCAATCAGACCATTGACAATATCAGATGCATCTTCATTAACTTCATCATCATAGGAGAAGATAGCAACAACAATATATTTCCAACCAGCAACAAGTGCTGCACGAATACGAGTGCGACCGTCTTTGATCTTTCCTTTAGTAGAAACAATCGGTGGGAAAGGATTGTAATCCCAACCATGCTCCTCATAACTATATGCAATGTCATCAGTTGCATCATCTTTGTTCTGCTCACTGCGAACTGTGACATTGTTCAGTTCATCATCATAAAGTTTGTATCCAGAAATATCAATTTTGGCAAACTTTACAAACTTTCCATACTTTTGTTTTTTGTTGATTTCTTCTTTGGACCAACGGCCTTCATATTGTTTTGCATCAAGATCCGCACAAGTAACCTTGCCGAATTCAACTTCAGATGTAGACATAATTGTTTGCTCCAATAGCATTTTAGTAGATAATGGGGAAGAGACTGCCAGAGGCATCTTCCTTACATTACCCATACACTTTACAAGGCCGGCTTTAATTTGTCAACCCTGTCTTCAATGAGTCTGTCTCCTAGAACACGAATCATAAGATTAAGTGATCTTTGATGAGGACGTTGTTGCCAACCATACCACTTTTTCTTCTTTCCTGCATCATATGGGGGAACTTGTCCTACATGATAATATTGATCAGAGGTTACATCATAAATTTTATTGCAACTCGTATCCTCAAGCCACCAGTGAGGACAATCATGATAATCAATAGCACTCATCGGTTGCAAGACATCAGTCTCAATAAGATAATACAATGCTTGACTTGAATGATAACAGTGTCCAAACATTGGATTATGTTCATTCTCTTTGCGATATTTTTTTGTGAGCAGATCTGGTGAAAGATTCTCTGCAATCAACTTCATCACCATCTCAATTTCAGAGTATTGAAAAGGTTCAAAGGTAAGAGTTCGAGTCTCAAAAGGAATCTTACCGTTGTATCTACTTCTCTCTACAGATTTCATAGGGGCCAGTTTTATCAACCTTCACAAAGGTAATTATACACGTTTTTTTAAAGTTGTCAAATATTCTTCAAACAACTTTAATTCCATTTGTTGTGCTTCAATCTCCCAAGGTTGATCAGAATAGTCTGTCTCTGTGTGATCTATGCCCTTCCAAAGGCGTTTGCCACGTTTATCTTTAAGATTCCCTTTGACATGTTGGTAAACGTGCCACAGTTCATGTAAGAGGGTTTGAGTGTATGGGATTACATCCATACGATTGTGCAATTCAATCTCAAAATCTCTAGGCCTACTGTCACTATCGATAACAGAACACCAACCGAGTACACCTTCCCGCAACAATCCACGATGATTGATTTTTATATCAAGATTATGACGTGGTAAATACTTTGCAACAAACCATACCACGATGTCTTCACATCTCCTGCGGCTATAGTTGTAACCAGTTGTCTCAAGATAAAGCATTGATTGCAATAGAAGTGACACGAGTTCCCCACTGCATCATCCACATAAATGATGCGATGAAGATTAGTTTTTGTATTCCAGAGAGTTGCATTGATTTTTTTACTCATATTAGATACACTTTACAAGGCCGGCCTATTGCATTGACATCTATATGACCATCATATATAATCTATATCAAATGACTCTATAGTATGGCACAAGACGAATTGCTTTCGTTATTTCCAACACCAGTTCTTATTGCACAATATCCTGTACCCTATGAGAAAGAGTTAGAATATATCCGTAACTTACCTTGTCGCAGAGAAAACAAGGGTGGTGATGCTGGTAATAAGATACACTACAATCGACAGTCAGAAGATACTTTTGTATTAGATAAACCTGAACTATCAAATATCAGAGAGTTCATTAAGTCTAAGATCTTTAAGTTTGCACGAGAAGTAATGTGCTCTAAAGATGAGGTGGTGATTACACAATCCTGGATTAATAAGTCTGGCAAGGGTGAATCGCATCACGAACATGTG
>VMHT01222807.1_pt1 | contig 10047 bp, 7 predicted proteins | sample 4693611 | NCBI WGS metagenome assembly VMHT01 (sample SAMN12280063, study PRJNA550983) | marine metagenome | isolation source: seawater sampled from same location over 5 years 0.02-0.2 micron viral filtrate | place: USA: collected off the coast of southern California halfway between the port... ...
ATGACAGATAAACGCAAAGGTGCTAGTTTAGAACAACAAAAATCATATTTAGCAAGGTCGGGTGGTATTAGAAATAAAGAGGGTAAATTAACTAAGAATGATAAAAATTCAGCAAACTATTGGAGCAGAAAGATAAATTGGTAATTAAACCGAATTTTAATAAAAATAATATAAATAATATATATATAGAATGTCTAATCTCCGTGCCGAAAATATAAATAGTCTTACTAAAAGATACTTACAATTACACCCAAATAATGCTACTTCTGATGGTTCATATAGTTTTGCTGCTGGTCTTCCACTAATTCGCTTTGACATTGCTGCTACAGCACTACCCACCCTTTTAGATGGTAAAGAATTAAGACTTACTGGTAAATATACTTGCTCTCAGGGTGATGGTACAAATATAACTAGTAATGGAACTTATTTTAGTGATGGTTTCACTGGACCTGTGTATGCTGGAATAGATACTATAACAATTGCTTCTAAAAGATTAAATCAAAATTTAGAGAGAATTAATATGGTTAATAGGTTAATACCTTCTATTATATCTTCAGGTAATAATGCTAAAAGAATTGACACTCATTTATCTGTGGGTGGTAAACATAAATCAACAATTCCTTTAACTAGACATCAATTATCATCTTATAATGAAGTTAATCAGCATGGTAATAGAGTTGCTGCTGCTGCTAATAGAACTGGTGTGGATTTTTCTGTTCCAATTTATGCTGGTATTTTTCATTCAGGTGAAGACATAGATTTATCCAGTATATCAGGGGTCGGTGGATTAACAATTGAAATATTATTAAGGTCTAATGTAGTTGGTGCTCCCTTTGGTGATGACGCAAACACTAATAATGCTTCTTATAGATTCAGTGATTTAACCTTAACAGTTCCAGTGTATGAAATGGGAGGAGGAGCAGCCCAATCAAGACAGAGTCAAGTGAATCAGTTTAACTTTAACTCATGGTCTTCTATGTTCCAGACTATAAATAGTAGTGCTTCTGTTTTAGCATTTACTCCTGGATTAAGTAGGGTTTCATCTACTATTATGAATTTCTTAACAGCAAATCAATTGGGGGATCAGAGGTTTAATTCATGTAGATTAGGACCTATAGGTGAACTCAGACAATTAAGATTTTCTAAAAATGGTGCTTTACTTCCATTACAATATAGATTACAAACAGTGGAAAAACAAAATAACAATGCTACAGAATTACCAAATAGTAGTAATTCCACACAGATTAAATCATTAAGGGTCACTGTTAATAGAAATGCCTTAGAAGGTGTGCGAACTGATAGATATAATAAAGTTAATAATACTGCTATATCTTACAGAGGTTGGTCCGCAGGTTCTGTTGATATTGCCCAAAATACTGGTGATAGTGGTATTACACCCTGTGGTGCTTTTACCCAAGGTATTTTATATGATGCTTATGGACCTGGACAAGACTTCTCTAATATGGTGTGGTCTTGTGAATTTAATGTTTCAGCAACCAATCAACTATCTGCTGGTATAAATGCTACTCAAGGTGCTGTTGCCCCAATAACAAATAGTTTAGATGGTACAGCTACAACTGCTCAGTCAGTTACTATTTATTTCTTAAATAAAAATACACTTATGTTTAACGCCCAGGGAATAGATGTTCAGAGATAATTAGGATTTACAATAAAATATTTATTATTTTTAAAATATACATAGTAACTATTATTTTCATTTATTACTTCTAATTTTTTACTATAATACATAATATAGGATTTACCTGTTATATTATGATGAAACCTATGTTTTATTCTATCTACTCTCTCTTGTTTATATACAATATAATTAGTCATTTATATAATCATAGTATAAATTTTTATAAATCAATTTTATTTTTTTATTAATCCGATTGAACTTCAAAATAAAAATATTAATATATAATATACAATGGCTGAACAAGTTTTAACTTCACAACCAGTTGCTGCCCCAGATGTTTTACTTAACCAACCTTTAACAAGACAAGTTGATGTAGAATTAGAGACTAAAATTTTAGAACCAGTTTCACACAGATTTAACTCTGCTGATGGTGGTAGAACTACTTATATTTTCCCACAGACCGCAGTTTTAGATGCCCCTAATTGTGCTATAGTGTGGGAATTTACTGCCCCAGGATATGACCAAAGATTATCATATCCATTTTGGGCAGGTGGACTTGCTGCTATTTCATCTATGACTGTACGAGTAGGAGGTCAAATTTTATCTCAAGTTGAAGATGTTGGTAGATATGCTACAATCAGAAACAATTTTAACCAACAAGCATTTAAGGAAGGTGTTTTAGATGTCAGACATGGTTCTATGAATAAAATTAGAAACAGACCTGCTAATGCTAAATTATCAACTGCTTCTACTAATGAAGCATTCCACCAAATATATAATGTAGAGGCGGACCAGGTAGCAGAATATGGTTATAATTATAATACTTCTGCTGCTGCTCACGCACAACAACCTTCTAAACGATTTGCTGCTACACCTGGTCAGTCATTTGAATGTGTTGTTAAACTATCTGATGTCTTTCCTTTCTTTGCTGGTAATAGATTACCATTACAATCTATGGCACAGGTTGAATTAGAAGTCAATTGGGCGTCATGTGGTAATGCTGCTGTTGCTGCTCCTGATATTAAGGAATCTGCTGTTATTGAAGCACCACTGGTTGATAATGCTGCTGCTAGAACTATTGTTGGACTTGTTAATATGACTACTAATCCTACTCTTATGTGTGATTATATTCATTATGCCCAAGAAGAACAAGCAAAAATAGATGCTGCTATAAATTCAGGTAGTGGTATGGCGTTAAATTTCACAGAGATGGTTAAGACTCGTGGTGTTAATCCTGTTAATACTAATCCTGCTGCTGGTGGTGCTACTAATACCTTTGAAGAAACTAATTCAGAGCATATAATTGGTATGGCGATGAAAGAAGTTAAAAAGATATTTGTTTGGAAAGAATTTGACATCAATTCTCCACAGGGTATTGTTGAAATTGATGGTAATTTTAATGAAGTTTACACACATAGGTCAATAACAGATAATCAATTTAAATCACAGCAGATTCCTGGTGAAAAATATAATTTTATTATAAATAATAAAAGGATTTACTCTCAACCAGTGAGGAATGTAGCAGAACAACATAATGCTTTAAGTCAGTGTGATGATAGAGGTTGGAATTGTATTGACCCTATGTATGATACATTAAATTATAATGCTAATAAAGTGTCTGAATTATTAGACACTACTTGGACACAGGGTGCTCCTACTCAAAATATAAATGCTGGTAGAACTAAACCATATATGTCAGGTTCTCAACATGTTATAGGATTAAATTTAGATAAAATAAATGCTGCTGGAAATCAAATTGGAAATGGTATGAGAATTAGTAGTGCGCCAATTCAATTTGAATATTCACGCTTATCTGTTGGTGCTGCTAGTGGTGATGCTAATGGTATGAGATGCCCTGTTAATCTCCACTTCTTCATTGAATATAGACGCAGTCTTATTATCCGACCTCTTGGTATAGATGTTTCAGACGCATAATTTTGTAAAATTGAATGAAAATTTTATCTTATATAATTATATATGCCTCCTGGAATCGGTTACGGAAAAAAAGTCAAAGTTGATCCCAAATCCAAACTCGGTAAAAACATTAAGAAAGACAGAGTGAAAATAAAACAAACTACCCAAGACAGACTGGACGAAGCAGAAGGAAAAAAAAAGGGTAAAAAAACTAATACTCAAACAAAACAAGACAGACTGGACGAAGCAGAGGGTAAAAAAAAGGGTAAAATGAAGTTTAAGGTTGTTAAGGCAATTCCTACAAAAGCAAAAAGAAATCCAAAGGGATTTATCGGTCCAGATGAGGGGTTAGTAACCCCTGGAGGTCTAGCAAAACACCCACTCGCCAACAGAGGTCATGTTTATATGGGTGGTAAAAATTCATATCTGTTTGACTCAGGTAGACCAGGTATGCCTAAAGTATTTAAAGGGAGTGTAAGGGTGGAAGGTAATGTTGAAATTCTCGCCACCCCTGAAGGGGATTTTGTAAGATTATCTTTAGTAGATAAAAAAGATGATTTTTTAATAGGTAAAACTAACAGAAGTAAATCCAAACTAATGAAAAAAAGTCAATTTGATAAATTAGCAAAAGATGATGACCACATGGGTGGTAGGTTTGTTCCTTTTGATGAATATAGGAGATATGGGTCGAAGGGGATGGGATTTAGGAAAAAATGATAAAAAATAATTTTAACTATGGATATTCTTTATTTTTTTTATATATTATTATAGTAATATATATGAATACTTCTACTTCTCAAGCATACGAAGCAAGCATACAAAATGCTTCTATTGTAATAAGTAACTCTGAATGGATAAATGAATTTAAACAAGGAATACAATTAAAAAAAGGAGATTCAGTTAGATTGTTAGGATCATTTATAAATGAGCAATCTAATGGGGAAGAAATAGAAGTAACTGATGATATGATTTTTAATTTAGAATATAGTCCATTCATTAAGGGACAAACCTTTTTTACTGCTGATAAACGCACTGACCTAATAAATTTAGGTAAAATAGGTGATATACCATATTCTACAGATAGTTTTGGTATAGAACCCCCTGGATTTTGGTTCTCTTCTGGACAACAAGCACCACCTGTAGTCGTTCCACCAATTCCAGCATCAGTAGTTCCAAGTGCTGCTAATATAGCATCTCCTAATTGGACTTGGGATTGTTCTCAAAATGATTTATATAAAAATGTTTATATGACTGGTACAAGTTCATTAAATTATAATAATGGTGGTGCTGAATGGAAAGCACAAAATAATGAAGCAATAACTTGGGGAACTAATATTAGAACTTATGATAAAAAGGGAAACTCACCAGCAGTCCCTCCTGCTACTAATACAATAATAGGAGATAGAAAAATACTTGATGATTGGTCTAATTTTTCTTGTTCTAATGAATTATATATAGGTGAATTATGTAAAAAACTAATCTTACCTAAAATTGATACTATAGATTCTAGTAAGTGTCCTGGAGGTGTAGCAGTAAGTAATTTAGAACCCTTACAAAGAAATCCACCTCTAACTGGTTATGGTTGTTTATCAGGAATACCTAAACCTGGTATGTTAATAGCATCAGTAGACATAGGATATGCTTCAGGATTTTATGATGATGATGGTAATGCTTATTTTCAAGCAGCTGGACATGTTCATGGACAACCTAATTTAATGACTGGTGTTCAGTCTGTTGTAGGCACAATATTAGCAGTAAGACCTATAAAAAGAAATTTTAGAGGGAAACAAACAGAATGTTTTGAAGTATATGTCTATGATTGGGTAAATCCTGGGAAATATAGAAGTAAAAATATAAGAAGAACTAATTTAGATTCAACACACTTTAGAACTATAAGAAGTAACACAAGAGAATTAGCAAGTGTTAAAACAGGATTACCTACTATAAATTTAACAACACAAATACATGGGGCAGGTGAATTAGAAAATGGATATAATACAAATAGTAGCAGTAATAATATAAATGGACCTTATTCACAAAGTAAGACTATAACTGGAGCAGGAGTGTCTAATAATAATAACCAAATTATGAGTGGTGTACCTGATACATATACTTTTGATGGTTTTACCCCAGGATTACCTAATGGAGATGGTAAAGAATTATTTAATCAAAGTAGTTTAAATAATAATATATCAGATTATCAATATGGAATAGGAAAACCTCAAGGTCTTAGTTTCTTATGGAATGGAACTTATGGGGGACAACATAGACACCCTGATTATACATCAATAAATACCCCTGATTTTTATCCAGCAAGGGCATCATCAAATCAAATATTTAATCCTCAAACTAAAATATTATCTATGAATTATCAAGACACTGCCACTGCTAATAATGCTAATGATGGAAATCCTGCTGAAGCAGGTGATTGTTTAAATCCTTGTTGTTATGGAGCATTTGTTATATGTGAAAAAGAAACTATGATTGATATTATAAATGGTGTTTATACTAATATAGATGAAGGAAGAGGTTATGGATTTCAATCAAGAATTTGGATGGATTATAGTGTTCAGATAGGTCAGTCAGGTTACAATGAAAGACACTATGCTGGTAATAGTTATACACAAACATCATTTGCTGGTGGCGGGTCAAATGGATTTGATAGTGATTATCAATCACCCATAGCAGGTATTCCAGCAAAAACAGAATACAGATATGATTTAGAAATGATGGGAAAACCTCAAAGTCAAAATTGGAGATTAAGAGGTGAGGCAGGTTATAATGAACCATATAGTATAGAGAATATTGGAGCATTTACATTTGAAGGAGCAACAACTAGAGGTGGAGTAAATACAAGTGATCCTAATTATAAAGGTGATTCTTCTAATAATATTATGTCTACACAATTAGGGTTTAATGCTCTTCAATGGACACACACAGGGTCACCTGGTGGCGCTCCAGCAGGTCATAATGGTTGTCCTTTTGTAAATGCTACTTATGAAACAACAACTAATAGTATTCATTTTCAAGATAAAAATACTGGTGATGTAAATTTAGGAATAAATCAAGACACTGGTATAGCAAATGGTGACTATTTTTATTATTTTAGTGAGATAGATATTGCTCCAGCAACTCCAGCAGGAACAGTTATTTTACTTACAAGTAGAGAAGGAATACCTCCTAATATACCTGTTGTAGGTGCTTATGTTTGGTGTAATGCTGACAATGCTTTTAGTGACTATATTATGAAAATAGCAAGTGTAGTTGTAGTAAATCCAAATCAATTTAATATAACATTAGATAAAGCAACTGGTAGTAGTTCTATAGCACCAGCATCAACATGGTATATAAGTCCTACAACAAGTCCTTCTATAACTGGAGCAGGAACACAGGCAATACCCTGGGTAAGTGATTTAATTATATTAAGACAAAAAACAGCAAAATATAGTATACCAGCAGGATTTTATACTGAAGAACAATTAGCAAATGAAATAAATGATAGGTTACATGACCCTTTATTAAGATATAAAAAACAATATGGTAATTCTACTGGTGCTGTTCCTACAAATATAGGATTAACAGAAAATAATTATCCATCACAAAACACTTGTGTTAATGGTAATTTTGTTCATACTTATTTACCAGATGTTAATTTTGGATTTACACCCATTACAAGTGAAAATGCTACTGAATTAGATTTGACGGCATCTACAAAAGATATGACACAACATTTAATAACTTATGAAGTAGATGAAACTGATACAGGTGATTTTATATTCTATGGTGAAGGTGATTTTCCTGCTTATAATGGTACTACAGCAAGATATGTAACTGATAATCCTACAGCATATCCTACAATAATTGGAAAAAAAACTAAAATATATAGTATACCATATTTAAATAAAGATACTGGTGAATTAAATCCACAAATACATATGTTTAGGTTAAAGGGTGGTTCATTAAATTTTGAAGACGCAGATAAAACAGATCCTCCTGACTCAGTATTTCAAAATTGGGAATTAGAACAAGGAAGGTTTGCTGGATTTTATGAAGGTTTAAGGGATTTAAGAACACATACAGCAGGTGCTAATAACACAGCAGTCCAAGGTAGTGCTTATTCACAAGTATGGAGAACAAGATTAAATAGGAATTTATTTTTAAATGGTGGTTCTGCTAAATTATTTATTGGTGCTAATAATTTTACATTATCTTTTGTAGATGCTGTTAATAAATATTCATTAAATAATTTATATACACCTCTTAGACCATCTCTATCTGAAAACGCACAGAAAACTGATTTTGGGATTGATGATGCTACACCAAGTGCTATTATAGGAGCAGAACTTACTGGAGAAATAGAAGATATGCTTTCAGGGATATATATTGACAAATTAGTTGGGGATCCTTTCACACAAGAAAATTATGGATATAGATGGTATAATAATGAACTATATGATACATTATTACCTTCACAAATAGAAGCAAATGGAAGAAAATGGTGGAACACATTAGGATTTAATGATATACAAATAAATAAATATAATAATAGTTTTTCTGATGTAAAAATACCATTTGTTTTTAATGGTGAATTATATCAAGAAGGAAATGCTTTAAGAGTTGGAACAAAAATTACACCTGCTATAAATGGAACAAATCCCTTTGCCTCTAATTGTACACTAGTTAATCCAGTTCAACAATTTTTTGTAGAAGTAGATACAGATGATTTTTTTGCTGTAGAGAATTCAAGAAAAGGAACAGACCCTTATTATTATATAGGTAGTGACTTCCCTACAAAACAATTTTTTGGAGATTCAACTGGTGCTAAATTACCTGTAATAGGAATTTGTGCGAGAAATTTTCATTCATTTAATTTTGCTTTTGATTTAGGGGCATCAGCAATAAGTTATACAATAGACCAAGATGTTACAATTACCAGTATTCATACATCAATATATAGAAATAATTTAAAAGCACCTACAAATTTAAGTAAATTTAGTAGTATAATTTATTTAATAACAAAACCAAATTACTATAAACCTCTTCCTACAGAATTTGACCAAATAAAACAACAAATCATAGAACAAAATTATTCACAACAATATGGACCCTTATTTTATAATCAAGCACCTGCTAATTATCGGTCAGAACCTCCAGCAGTAATACCTAAAGATTATTATATTAATCAAGGTGAATTACCTGGTGAAGAAGAAAATTTAGAAGAAGAAGACATATACTAAAAAATATCTAGTAGTGGGGGGGTTTAAGGAGAAGATATAGATGTTTGTGTAGAGGCAACCAACTCTACAATTATATAAAAGATTTTTAATTTTAAGTATTTTTTTATATTATTATATTATAGACAATGTCTGCTCATGGTGTAATTCATATCCTCGATTCAGTAAGTGGAAAGGCACGACCACTTAAACTTACTTCAGATAAACTATCTGTTAATGATTCAGTTTCACAAGCATCATTATCTAATATTGAAAGTTCACTTACTTCAACTTTACTTGTAGAAGATAGTGTTTCCCAAATTTCATTAAGTAATATTGAGAATTCACTTACTGGGACATTAATGGTAGAAGATAGTAACGCTCAAAGTTCATTAAGTAATATTGAAAGTTCACTTACTTCAACTTTAATGGTAGAAGATAGTGTTGCCCAAGGTTCATTATCCAATATTGAAAGTTCTTTAGCAGGAACACTTACTACTACTTCTGCTGTTACTAAATCAGCAACACAAATAGCAAATTCTCAATCTGTTATTAGTGGTGATTTTTCATCTTCCTCACATAACTGCTCGTCAGAGAGGGAATTAGTCATTGCTGGTACAACTACTGATATGTCAAATAATATTGATATATGGATTTCAAATGATAATTCAACTTATTATAAATATGGTAGTCAATCTATGTATCCTGATAGTTCAGGAAATTTTGGTATTGCTCTTGATTGTCCATTTAAATATATTAAGGTTAAATTTAATGGAAGTGGAACTGTTAATGCTCTTGTTATGGGAAGTAATTAAATAATAAATAATCATAGTATAAATAAATAATCATAATTTTCAAAAATACATACCTATTTTCATAATATCTCATAATTTCACATTTCTTCAAAAAAGACTAAATTGCTAAAAACAGCATGTATTTATGGGTTTTTTGTATTTTACTGGTTTAATCTAAAATTAAAATATATTATTATATTATAATATATATATTATGGGTCTGTGTAGTTATTGTCAAGAACAAGAGAAAGAGTCTTACTGGTCTTATTATTGTAATGATTGTGCTAATCTAAGAAGAATGTTGGTCTTACATAATAGTAAAAAATGTGTTGAGATCTTAAGGAGGTGTTTAATTAGAAATGAAACACAAATAACTAATAAAATAAATTTAGAGTTAAAAGAAAAGTTTGCTGATGATATAAAGGACTATGATAAACCCCTTACAAGAAGTAAAGTAGTAAGTAAGTAATTTTCTATAATAATTGTC
>VMHT01088549.1_pt1 | contig 10046 bp, 12 predicted proteins | sample 4693611 | NCBI WGS metagenome assembly VMHT01 (sample SAMN12280063, study PRJNA550983) | marine metagenome | isolation source: seawater sampled from same location over 5 years 0.02-0.2 micron viral filtrate | place: USA: collected off the coast of southern California halfway between the port... ...
TGCCATTGTTATCTATCCCTTAATGTAGTTGTACCCAAGCACCACCAGCGTATGCTTCAATTTTACTTGTAGTACTATTGTATACTACCATTCCGTTTGCGGCAGTCAACGCATTACGTTGAGTTGTTGTAACTGTGTTCAGTGTCATTGCACCAGCAGTACCAGTAACGGCAATAGATGTTCCACTAATGGCTGTACCTGTAATTGCGGCAGGAGTGTTACCACCAACAACACCGTCAACTGTTCCAGTTACGTTTCCTGTCACATTACCAGTTACGTTACCAGTGATGTTACCAGTGAACACACCAGCGATTGCACCGGCACCAGTAATAGTAGGTGCAGTCAAAGTCTTGTTAGTAAGTGTATCAGCAGATACCAAACTTACTAATGTAGAACTTGCGCCAGCAGGAAGTGTCATTGTATTTGTTACATTGGCACTATGTGGCTGAGATTGAATTTTTTGTCCATGTGAGTTTGCACTACAATTTAACTGTATTGTTCCAACAGTACCACTGTTTGTACCATCACCTCTGAACTCAACAATGTTGTTGTCAGCGGTAATCTCTAATGCACCACCAGTTCCAGTAATTCCACCAGTTGTAAGTGTGGTGATTGTTGCTGAAGTTTGAGTTCCACCAACGACACCATTAATAGAAGGTGCTGTTAAAGTTTTATTTGTAAGTGTTTGAGTTTTGGATGTAGTTTGCAAGTTAGTGCCGTCACCCAATTCAGTATAGAGTTCTGTAAAGTTGGCGTTAATTTTAACTGCACCAGAACGAAGGTCATCTCCTGTACCATCGTTTGCTGATGAGCCTACGCCGATTGCTGCTTTTGCCATTTCTTATCTCCTAGTAGATATATTCTAATGTTATTTATAAGGTTTCGTCAAGTGTATTTGTACTTGAATCGAATGAAATTAGGTTAGTATCAAATGATTTCTGATTCGGAGCCGTATCAAAAGTTATTGTTCCTGAGTCAAAAGTACCATCACTTCCAGTGTCATTATCAAATGATGCGTTATGTGTACCATAAGTTCCCTGAGTTCCGTCCTCATCATATGTGTTATTTGCATTATCAAATGTAATAAAGTTTTGATCAAACGCATTGATAAGTGTTCCACGAGTTACTTTTATTTCGCCAGGCGGTGGAACATTAATCCTAGTCTTAAATGCGATTGGTGGAATAACAATATCATTATCATCAAATGATGTAGTATTTGAATCAAAAGTTTGAGTAGTATCATCAAAGCTATCTAATGTACCAAACCTCGTTGACACATGATTAATTGGATACTGTCCAAATTGGTCAATAGTAAAGTATGCACCACTATTGTGTCCAACTCTTGGATTACGATAGATGCCAGGATAGTTTGGTATCTGTCCGTCATCTAATACAGGTGGAACTGCAAACGCATACTTAGGTAACAAGTCAAGTGTTGGGCCCAAGACGGTTTGTTGTTTTCCAATATTGTTTCCTGTTCCGATTGTTACAGAAACAGTAGAGGTTAGTGTCACTTCTCTACCACTTGGAACATCAGAAATATCAGAGTATCCTTTGAGTGGTGTAGAGACAACAGTTGTTCCGTCTGTAGTTGTACCTAACCTTCTACCAAATATAGAAGTGAAAAGGTTTGTGAGAGTAGATGCAAGTTCTGGTGTGAATGTATCAGTATCAGCAGTAAAGTCTTGAACATCACCAGCAGTAGGTACTTGAATTCTTAATGAGTTTGCTTGTGCCTGTGCGAGACTTGTTGCAAAAGAAACCTCACCAAAGACGTTCCAACCAGCAGGATGCACAGAGTTTCTAATACTCTCTCTCCACTGGTTAATAGATTGGCCGATACGAACAACGTAAGAGTAATCTTGATAATAGAGGGAGTCTTGAACTCTCATCGTATCTTCTGATACTTTACCCCTATCAGTTATAAATGTACCATCAGAACGAACAACTGGTTCTAGGGTTGTAGAACCGAACGCTCCCATTTCCTGTACAACTGTTCCAGTGATACCGCCAATTGAAGTAATGATATCTCCCAAAACAAAATCTTCTACAGTTGTTTCTAGTTCAAGAAGGTTAGTATCTGCATTCCAATCAACAACTGTTCCAGTGAATGAGGTAAGAGTATCACCGACAGTATAGTTACCTGTTGGATTTGCAATAATAATCTTTTTATTGAATGTAACCTTTGGAGCTCCAGTGTATTCCAAACCATAGTTTGTTATAGAAACATCCTTTACACTACCCACTCCACTATGAGATATTCCAACCAACACTGCATTAGTTGCTGAAGGATTCGCAGCTGATCTTGTAACACTAATTGCTGGGAGAGATGTATATCCATTACCATCGTCAAGAATTGTAACCTTTGTGATTTGTCCAGCCTCTGCTGCAACTCCCAAATCTGTAAAGGTTTGTGTTTCAATAATAATATCATCCCCATTCTCAAGGAGAAGTTTAGTCACACCATCAGTATCTTGTTCCATACCGATATTGAATTCGTTAGTCTCTTCTCTAAGAAGTTGATTCCCATCTTCAAGTATAAGTGCTTCACCTTGATAACTAATATCCTGAGAGTCAGGTTCTTCTACAATTAATAATTGAGAGCGATGACTTGTTGTTACTAGTGTTCCATCTTCCTGTACTATTGAGCCAGTACCATCTTCAAGTTGTAGATACTTGGTTGTTATGCTTGCATCTTCTAAGTCAATCTGACTTGCATGGTCTACAACCAAGTCATGTACGTCAGTACAGTTCTGAACCACACTATCTGGAGCAGTAAAAGGTTCTAAGAGGAATGAACCACCAACAACTGCAAGCTTTGCTGCAGCGCCAACACCATTTGTGTTTGCATTTTCGATAGCGATTACATCACCTTCATTATAACCAGTACCACGATTGGCAATGTATATCTCATCAATACTACCAGCGCCAACTCTGCTAACCTGTCCACGAACACCAATTGTTCCTAGCTTTTCAAATGTAACTGTGTCACCAACCTCATAATATTGTCCACCCTTAATACCATACCCATCCATGTTCATGTTCATCAGCCCAGCTGGGCCATCGGTAATAGTTACTTCACCAACAATACCAGACAGTGTTGCACTAATCTCTAAGTCAAGTTCTGTGGATATACCTTTTATAACCTCACCGATTACAAATGTTCCATTAATAGTAGTTTGATCTAGATTGAGTTCTGTGACAAGTGTTGTTCCACTCTTAAACTTAACAAGAGATGATACGATGGCTGTTGCACCAGATGTCTGGCCAGTAATTGTTTGTCCAATAAGTTCACTGAAATCAGATGTTCCAATTTCAAGAACCCTCATAACAAAATCATCTGACCATTGACCGTCAGATGTTCTGAGCATACTCTCCCTTGGATATAGGAATTCAGATTCCTCATCAAAAAGAATTCTAAAGAATAGTCTATGACCATCTTCAGTTCCTTTTGCCTCATACAAATCTTTAATATTCTTAATAAGGTTTCTTTGATCTATACCTTCTGCGACTGTCTCTGGTATAGAACGAAGAATTGATTCTTTAAACTTATCAAGGAATTTGTATACGGTATTATCAACATCTGCATATGCAAGAAGTTGTTGAATATTTTGTATGGGGTTTGCTTTGTAGTCAGTAACTACTGCACTTGCACCAGAAGTTTGTCCAGTAACCTTTTCCCCAAAATTGAATCTTTGTTGTGATGTAATGTAAATCTTTTTACTAGCATCATAATCATCTACAATAATCTTTGCACTACTCTTTGAAGTATCACCAACAATAGTTTCTCCTGTAACAAACTTTGCCACAGATGTTTCAAGAACAATATTGTCTCCGTTCTGGTCTAGAACATAATTGACAGAGTTTGTTTCTTGAATAATATAATCATTAAATCCACCAAGAGATAGTTGCGCCCCTTCCATAAACTCATAGTAATGTTTTAAGAGGTTTATGAATAGTGGATGGTCATCCCTAACAAAATTAGGAAGTTGTCCATCAATGAGAGGAGATACTTTATTTTTGAAAGATGGGTTATTACCAGCCATACTTAATTACCTATCTTAGTAAGAACTTGAACTTGATGAACTTGAACTTGATGAAGAACTACTGCTTGTTGTTGTGGTGGTAGTGTCTGTCACAGTTCCCCCACCAACAGGAGAATATGAACTAGTTGATGCGCCCTGGCCAGAATTGTCAGATGTTGCACCAACACTTCCTTTGGATATGTCTATTTGCAAGAGTTGATTTCTTACAGGGAGAACATCATTTGACTCTGGAATAACAATCATGTGAATAGACCCATCAGTATTTGTTGCAGATGTAATCGTAAGATTATTAAGAATTATAGTTCCTTCTGTATAATCAATTGTTCCTACTGCTGCGTTTGCATAAACCTTTTGGTTAGATTCAACTTTAAAAATTCTAACATTACCTCTACCGTCATCATCCAAGAACTGTTCAGCAGTTGAACCAGAAATTTTAAATCCAGTAGTAGATAAAACAGAACCATGGCCTGCGTGTGGATTAAAAAATTGATTGTAAAACTTTGTTGTATATTGTGTTAACGTATTGAGTTGTGGTGTTAAGGATTTGTATATACGAACAGTAGTGATGTTTGAAAGAATGGATTCATCTGTGCTATCAATCAAACGTGATAACTCAGAATATCTAAACATATTATCAAACTTCTCAAGACTCCCTACAGAATAATTTGTTATTGTCGTATTAACTTCTGTCTGTAAATCAGATGCAGTCTTTGTTGTTGCAAGAGCATTGTATCTAAAGTTTGTATCTACAATAATATTAATTGTCTCAGGATCAACAATCTGTGGGCGAACAGATGCTACGTTAAATGGTTTCAATCCAGTAACAATAAATTCTTTCTGGGCCTGAGTTAGTTTTGCTCCAGACAATGGACTGATTGCGATATACACTTGTCCATAGATTGGTGGATCATTATCTTCACCACCCCATACCTGAACAGACTTGACGTTTGGATATATCTCTGGTAGAATAGATTTATAATCTGATGTGGTTACTGCTCTTCTCTGTGCAGAATAATTAAGAGGAGCATAGTACTTAATTGATTCAATAGTTTCTGGTTCTGCTCCACCAGACGCAGCCTGCATGGTTTCTATAGTAATGTTAGACACACCACCAATTGCTGTACCACTGAATGTAGTTGCACCATTTGCTTCTGTTTTGTTAGTTACAATGTATTCTAGTATAACAATGTTTCCGTTAATAAGTTTCTTACCAATAACATTGTCACCGAAATAAACTTCAAATCTACCCTCTTCATTTTCTTGTAAAAAATAAACTTTGTCAGTAGCGTTTACAGTTGAGATATCTTTTGCAAGATTGAAAACTTCTGTAGTGGCATCAGACGAAGAGTTTTGAACAGTGACAGTTAGAGTTGTAGTATCTGCTCTGTCACTTGTAATAACATATTTCTTTTCTGGATTATTGAAGTCAACGGTATACTTTGCACTAACCAATGTTCCTTCATAGATAGGTAGGTTTTCAAATTTGAGAACACCATTCGTTGGTTGAACAGTCCTTGATTCATTCACAACAAAACCATATGTATTATTGTTTATTGAAGTTGTAAACTTTGTACCCTTATCTATTGTTACTGAAGAAAGATTACTATTATTAACTTGTACGTTGACGAATGCTTCTGCAGCTCTAGCAGAACGTGGAGTATAGTTTAGTTTCTTTGCATGAGATACTACAGATGAACGAAGTGTTGCAGTGTCAAGAAACATTTCGTTTGAAAGCATATTTGCATTCATACCAAGGTAATGTGTATTATATGCTAAGGTGTCAATTAGAACAGACAACCCTGAACCTTCAAAATTATAATCAGAAAATTCTGACTGGCCTTTGAGATATGTCTTTAGATTATTTTTTATATCATCGAAATCTAATTCGGTGACTTGTAATTTTGACTCTGCCATCTTATCTTAATCTCTCTAAAAATATGTTCATGTCTGCAATGTCCGAAGAGTTGACTATAAAGAATTTTATTTGTACTCTGTACTCATTTGCATCAGAATTGTCCGAAACAATAACATCAACTAGTTCTGCCCTTGGTTCAAAGTTTGCAATAACATCTCTAACGTGTCTTTCCAAAACCGTTGCAACGATTGGTGATACTGGTTCAAATAAAACTGAACGAACATTAGAGCCTATCTCTGGATGAAAAGGACGCTCATAGAAATTGGTATTAACTAAATTGCGAACACTACGTTTGACTGCCTCAACATTAGAAAGCGTTGCAATGTCACCAGTAATAGGATGTCTTGCAAGTGACAGGTTAATGTCTTTGAATATTTGTGCATTTCTATCAGAGCTATTCGTTCTCTCTGCATCACGAAATGCTGTTGGGTTTGCAGTCATAGGTTTCTCCTATTTGTATTTATAACGAAACTTATAGATTAATGAAAGCTCTATTCTTGATATGTTCTTCTGCGATATCTTCTTTGGACTGACCCATGTATCTTACTGCGTGATGTTCTTCAATCATCTTCTCATTGATGTTTACTTCACCATACCACAACTCACCAAGTATCCTACCGAACTTACCCTTACCATCCTTGTGTGTTTTGAGAACAAGTCCGCCGGCGTTAGTCCACTTCACAAGAAAGTCTTTTGCAGCCAGTCCGTACTTCTTCTCTTCTAAATCTCTTGTTCTAGATTCTGGTGTGTCAATACCATACATACGAATTCTTTGTTTGAGCATCCATACACCGAACCCCAAGTCGATATCAACATCTACTGTGTCACCATCAACCACTCTTGTTATCTTACACTTATACTCGTGCATTACTTTATCTCCTTAGTCTAGACAGACTCCATTGTTCCAATCATACTGAACACAAGAACCATTCTGTGCAATTGCCTTTGATGGGTCAGCTGGTGTTCCGCCCCCACTACCACCATTCGCAAAAACATTTGACGATGATGATGCAGAAGCATTTGGCACCCATGAACCATGTCCGCCAGTTGCGTCACCTAAACGATGAACTAGTATTCCGTTTACAAATACGTCAGGACTAGAACCCACGGCTGGATCAGTACAAGATGTAATGTCACCTATCCTTACTGCTCCCCTACCATTTACTAAAACATTACCAGAACCAGTTGCATATGTGGTTTGGTGAAATGGACTTGGTGTGGGAGAAGCGTGTCCAATGTGAGCATCCCCTATTCTTACTACGCCAGGCATTAGTTCAGATTGATTACACCAGCGTCAGCATCTATTTCCGTAGATGCATCCAAGTCCAGTGTACCTGTTATGTTTGTTGTTTGATTTGCTTTATATGTTTCGGAAACAAGTCCAGTGACTTCTTCCGTCTTTGCGTCTTGATATGTTTCCGTAACAGTATTGGTTACTGTCTCTGCTCTTTTACCTGTAACACTTATAGTATGTGCATGAGCTCCATTTTCTGTACCGTATGTTTCCGTAACATTCTTCTTGACAACTTCCGTCTTGTTACCGTCAACTTGAATATCCCAATCACCTTTGATATAAGTCTTGCAGTTTGAATCAATCGTAAGGTTTACGTCACCCTTGATATTTACAAAGTTGTTACCAGCAACAATGTGATAGTTCTGTCCGACAACTCGTGTTACCTTGTTTCCGTCAGCATCAATCTCATAGTATGTTCCGCTTCTATGCTTCTCATAGATACGCTCTGCAAATGGTGTATCGTCAAACTCCTGTATGTGACCACTTTCAGTTTCCCTTACATGATTATAGGGATACTCTGTGTTCCGTCTTTTGTATGGAGGCTCTCTATCTTCTTGTGTCTCAGGATTTTTACCTGACGCATCTTCACCACGAATGGAGTCATCCGTAGTCTTTGGTTCTTTCCAAGACGTTGCAGTAAAGTCTGTATTGGTTGCTAGTTTGTCAGTCCAGTTGGATGCAACATCAACCGTAAAGTCTGCGTCACCTAAAATCTTTCTCTGGTTTGCAGTAGGAACACCTTCCGTAACTTCTTTGTCTCGTGCTTCAATCTCTGGATGAGCATCAAGTAAACCAGAAGTCAATCGTGACGTATCTGCTTTACCAACCAAATCTTTTATTGGGTAAGGCCCAAAGTCTGGATCTTTCTTATACTTCTCATCCTGTGTGTCTGGAGCATCAGGGGAGTTAGGGTCATTGAATCCTTTTGTTGCATCAGATTCATTAGCAGGGATGCCAGGCATGACACCCATGACTACAGGTTGCTGAAAGAAATCAGGGTCACGCCAGAAACCGAATACCCAGTCGCTTGGTTTAATATTATGGAATGCGCCAACCTGTGATGTAGGTGGCATGACAACGTGCGCCCATGGCAAGTCTTGTGTGGGGAGTTTAATTAAATCATCAGTGTGTGTACCAAAGACACGAACACGAATACGGCCTAAACTATCTGGATCATCTCTGTCCTCACAGACACCGATAAACCAATGGAAGCCATCCTTCCCCATAAAGTATGAAAACATATTATTCATTCAAAATCCTCTTTGTAGTATTTATACTGCAAACGAGAATCTATAGAATGTTAGTTAGACAGTGCCGGGCAAGTCTCTAGTTGTTTCAATGATTTCAAGTACATCATCTTTTGTAAGGAAACCTTTGACGGTATCACCCTCGGCTGTGATAGGAGGCATACAGATTTGACTTTCACCTTTAGACAATGCAATCTCAAACAAACCCATCTTACCACCGTAAGAAGAGTTATGTTTTACAATAGATAGTTCGTATCCATTATAGAATTCAATCACACCTTGGTACTCTGTACCTTTCAACTCTTCATCTTCAAAGAGAAGAAAGTCTGATACAGTTTTTTCTGTTACACCTTTAAACATCATGGAGTTCTATCCTTACTTTATTATTATGTATCTTCTGTAGTCTGGACAGTTCCGAAATTGTTTCTGTAACTGTATTATACCAGAACTCGACATCCCCATCTGGATATGTCACCTTCCAAGAAAACTTCATTATCTACACACCACGATAGGTCTTGCAGTACCATCACTTGCATAGACAAGTTTGGTATAACAATGTTTCTGAACGTGTTTGTTTGCAACACTACCTGTATAGACAATCGCATTGTTCGTTACAATCTTATGTGGAAACAATTGTTTGACAACCTGTCCAATAAAATGTTCCGTCATTATATTTTGATTATGAGTAAAGTTGATATCAAACGCATTCGCATTCGTTACCATACCCATTGTCATCACTGTTGCAAGTAATATCTTTTTCATATTCATTCCTCTCTCTATTAACTATACTTACAGTATACCTGTTCTTATAGCATATGTCAAGGGCTTATTTGTAATTAATTTTCTTCAGTAAAATCAGACAGTTGTGGTAGTTCACACTTACCACTAGAGTACTCATAACGAAACTTGGAGTACATCGCCTTACCTGATTCGCCAAGTGATTCGGCGAGATGTCCTAACTCCCTCTCCTTATCACTACCACGTTTCCATACAGAATAATCATCAGAGTATTCATACCACCAATCGAATCTACACAGTTGATTATACAGTTCTTCCATGATACTTCCTCTCAGAGTTTCCGACCAGATTTGACCAGCTTCTTAACTTATTATACTTATCGGTACTATACTCAAAGGTTTTATTAAAGTCAAGGTTGAGATTATCCTCTGTGAGTTTTATCATGCAGATTAAATCTCCTAGTTCCTTATGTAACCTATTCGTCATACCCTCATCACCATTGCCGAACCGTAGTATCTTACTACATTCCTGAATCACTTCCCCACACTCTTCCATGAGTATCACAAGGGTTTCTGTTTTCTTGTCCATGAATGTTAATCCTTATCGTGTGAGCTTTGGGGGGAGTGGGGCTCTTCTTTATTCCATTGCATCAAGAGGAGAAACATAACAATGTATGTGCAAATAAAATAAAAGAAGAACACCCACATTCGTATTAACCAAACATCTCACCTTTAGGAGCATCCTCACCCATTAGGTAATAACCTCGTGCGAATACTTTGAAGTTGGTATCATCCTGTTCCATTACA
>VMHT01113124.1_pt1 | contig 10046 bp, 5 predicted proteins | sample 4693611 | NCBI WGS metagenome assembly VMHT01 (sample SAMN12280063, study PRJNA550983) | marine metagenome | isolation source: seawater sampled from same location over 5 years 0.02-0.2 micron viral filtrate | place: USA: collected off the coast of southern California halfway between the port... ...
ATTCATTGATTCGCGATTTCATGGCGTTATCCATTTCTTTTTCATTTAAATGTACATTTTCAAATATAACGTCATAACACGAATGGTGAAGTATGTCTGTCATTAAAATTGACCAATCATCTCCATGATTTTCTCTCATACGAACTGTTAAATAATACGAATGTGTTCCCGGATCTATTTGAAGTGTTGAAGCTGACAGACGCTCGGGAATCATAAGATTAAGTAAGTTTTTTGGGTGGTGGTCATTTGTTTTGAATTTTAATACACGTTCATCATCTATAACTTTTTTCAGTAATTTAGAACGATGGAGAGTTGGCTTTATAATCATTGTTTGGGGTAGTTTATCACTTTGTGTAACATCCATAGTTACACTATTTCCAAAAAGACCTATTCCACAACCACTAATATTAGTGGCTATACTTTTGACTGTTATTTCCAACTCATATTTCGAAAAATTTGCGAATATTACATTTGTCAATGTTGTTTCTTTCATTTTTGAATATTTATTACGTTTCAATAAGGTACATCCACCCAAATGTCTCATCATTGGACTCTTACAAAAGCATGAAGTTTTATTAAGATTTTTTTTCCTTTTGTAATAGTCATTTAAAAATGAACGTAAGGTTGGATCAATTGGTCTATACCAATTAAGGTAGTGACTGGGGACTACCTTCATTAAAATAATAGAGATTTAATTACCGAACGCGACACCGGCCATACCATTCTTGATACGAAGAATGTTGTAGTTGACGGCGTAAACACGATGAAGTGAGTTGCCACCAGTGGGTCCAACAATAGAAAGTTTGGCATTATCTATACGTGAAAAGTTAAGACTGCCAGTGGGCTGCATCTTGCTGAGGCTGAGGCAGAATGGCCATGTGAAAGTGGGAAGATCTTCGAGAACGTCGTCTGGGAGGTCGGTGCAGTGCATTTCTGGAACAACGGTGTGGTGGTACACATTCGAAGTATCTTCGAAAAGAGGGACACCATTAATGTAGAGAGAAGACTTTTGAAATGTAAATTCCGAATCCCAATGAAACCCTGCAGCTTTACCAGATACAACGTGAATAGACTTCACTGGATGATTAAAGTATGTGAGATCAATTTCGGTATCAGAGTTGGTAGCGAGTTGATGTTGTGTTTGTGTAATGAGTAGCTCATGTTCGTTATCAGTAAAGTACTTGCGCTCATCGGTGTCTAAGTACACATAGTTACCCCAAATCTTGGGTGTACCGGCTGGGGTGTATTTGTCCCTGCACTTAATACGAATCTCAACATCGTGGTATTGAAGAGCCACCAAAGGTAAACATTTGGTGTAATCTTCGCTGAAAAAGAAAGGAATTAAGAAATGATCTCCACCATGGTTAGATTTTACGGTGTTTGTGGTGACGGCGTAAGACGCCTTGGCTGCACTGTCTCGGAGAAGAGGGTTATGAACGCCCTGAATAAAGAGAGAATCGAGTTGGGAAACTTTCTGACCACCGATCCAGAGGCTAAATTCGGTAGGACCGGAAGCATCCGAAGAAAAAAAACCATCTGTGTTGGTCTGTACGTTTGAGATACCGGTATCTTCTATCCAAATGTAGCTCATAAGATCACCCTTTGAGCGAACTGGGATGGTTATTTCATTGTTCGCACCGAATGTGCCAATATAATCCATGCGCTCTGGCTTCATGGCGAAATTTGTATAACGTTTGTAGTTCTGACGAAAAAAGCTCACTTGTGGTTCACCTGTAATATAGGCATCCTGAGCTCCAACTGACACAAGCTCTATTAAAGCAGCAGACATTTATTAGTAAATGATATTAAAATTTTGGTTCGATGTAAACACATGGTAGTTTTTCAAGCCCTGACGTGGGAAGCACGAGACACAGATGATGAACATCTCGTGAGTATTTTTGGTAAAACTGAAGATGGAAAATCTGTATGTTTGACGACGGCTTTCACACCATATTTTTTTATAAAACTTCCAATGGATACATCCTCGGCGACGATACAAGAAATTTATAACGCGATCAATAGAAAATGTCCTGACTGTCTTCTTTGTTATTCGATTTTAAAATCGAAGGATGTTTGGGGGTTTCAGAATAACGAGGAATTTAAGTATTTGAAACTTGACTTTGTAAACTTACAAAAGCGTCGTCTTGTTGATTCATTTTTAAAAAAACCTCTTACTCTTTCTTTTACAACTATGAAAACTCGTGTGTATGAATCAAATTTGGACCCCGTTCTTCGGTTAATGCATCGGACGGGTATTCAGTCTACTGGGTGGTTAGATACCGGTGACAGATGTGTTCGTTCACATCTTGCAAAAGTAAATATTGATTTATTTTGTAACGACTGGACAACACTAAAACCTGTTGCGCGGGATGATATAGCTCCATTCGTTGTTTGTTCTTTTGATATTGAGTGTAATAGTTCGACGGGTAAATTTCCAGATGCAGATGTATTAAACGATGCATGTTTTCAAATCGGTATTTCTCTTTGTAAGTTTGGGACTGACGAACCTTATGAAAAAGTTTGTTTATGTTATAAAAAAACTGAAGGAGAAGATGTTATAAGTTTTGAAACAGAACGTGAAATGTTGGAAGCGTTTGGGAGGTATTTACACGAAAAGGATGTAGATATTATGACTGGTTGGAACATATTTGGTTTTGATCTTGAGTTTATTTATAAACGAGCATTTGTTACCGGATGCGATTCCAGTTTTTTCAATCTCGGTAAGCTCAAAAAACAAGAATGTGAATTGATGATTAAAAAGTTGAGTTCAAGTGCATTGGGTGATAATCTCTTGAAACTTCTTCCTATGTCTGGTCGGTTTATATTTGATATGTTTCACGAGGTAAAGAAGGGGTATAAGTTGGACTCATACAGTCTCAATAATGTATCAAAACTATATTTGAATGATCAGAAGATTGACATGCCCGCGAAAGAGATGTTTCGTAGGTATAAGGATGGTGATCCTGTGAAATTGGGTGAAGTTGCGGAATATTGTATCAAGGATACATTGTTACCCCACAAGTTGATGAAAAAGTTGTGTATCCTTCTAAATCTTCTGGAGATGGCTAAGGCTACATGGGTACCTCTATGTTTTCTCGTTGAACGTGGTCAGCAAATTAAGGTGTTTAGTCAACTTACTAAGAAAGCACGAGAGCTTGGATTTATGGTCCCAACAATTCGGTATGGAGCCATTCCCGAAGAACCATATGAAGGTGCGACTGTACTAGATGCACAAAAGGGTGCCTATTACACACCAATTACAGCCCTAGATTTTGAAGCTCTATATCCGTCTATCATGATGGCTCACAATTTGTGTTACTCTTCATATGTTATGGATGAAAAACGTTACGGGAACATTCCGGGTATCACATACGAAACGTTTGAAATTGGTGATCGAAAGTATAAGTTTGCTCAAGATGTTCCAAGTCTTTTACCAGCAATTCTTCTTGAGCTTAAGCAGTTTCGTAAAAAGGCTAAGAAAGACATGGCTGCGGCGACGGGTTCCATGAAAGAAGTTTACAACGGTAAGCAGTTGGCGTATAAAATTTCTATGAACTCTGTGTATGGTTTTACTGGTGCCGGAAAGGGTATTCTTCCATGTGTTCCGATTGCCTCTACGACGACGTGTAAGGGTCGAATGATGATCGATGAGACTAAAAAGTATGTAGAGGAAAATTTCCCGGGTGCAAAGGTAAGATATGGTGACACCGATTCAGTCATGGTTGAGTTCGATGTTGGTGATCGTAAGGGGGAAGAAGCTATCGAATACAGTTGGGAGTTGGGAGAGAAAGCAGCAGAAGAGTGTTCGGCTCTCTTCAAGAAGCCAAATAATTTGGAGTTGGAGAAGGTATATTGGCCGTATTTTCTGTACTCAAAGAAGCGATATGCCGCCAAGTTGTGGACGAAGGGAAAGGATGATAAGATGCACATGGACTATATAGATATCAAGGGTCTCCAAGTTGTTCGTAGAGACAATACACCTCATGTGAGGGAGGTGTGTAAGGAATTGTTGGATGTTGTTCTCACATCGAGTGACCCCGGTCCACCAAAGGAATTGGCTAAAGAGCGGGCTATCGAACTTCTTTCGGGTGATGTACCAAACGAAAAACTTATTCTTAGTCAAAGTTTATCAGATTCATACAAAGTAAATGGAAAGAAGGTATCAATTAATAGTGCTGAAAGTATTGATATAAACCAGGCCCATGTTCAAGTAGTTGTAAAAATGCGTGAACGAAAACCTGGTTCTGAACCTCAGTCGGGAGATCGTGTTCCGTATTTACTTACTAAAACTGAGAACACAAAGGCTAAGGCGTTTGAAAAGTCAGAAGATCCTAATTATGTTGAAGAGAATAACATCCCTGTAGACTATCACTACTACTTTGAAAACAAATTTTTGAATCCGGTGTGCGATCTTTTAGAACCATTGTTTGAAAACACAAAGCGTGAGATATTCGGTGAGATTATCGATAAACACAAACCCCCAAAAAAGAAATCCGAACCCGCTCTCAGCACGATGAAAAAAGAACAGCTCATCGAAGAATGTAGAAAGTTTGGTTTAGACGAAACTGGTAAGGTGTCGGAATTGAAAGACAGAATTAAGCAGAGCAGGTTAAAGAAAACCGAAAGTGTTGAAGATATATTTAAAAATTATAGTCTATCTAATATTAATGGGTGATCACAAAAGCCGGAGACAACAGGCTGCTAACGAACTTCTTAACAGAAACATACCAGCGTTATGTGAAGGAATAACGAGATCGTTTTCATATATACACCCAGACACATTATCTCAGATGACACCGAAAGAGTGTTTAAGTGAACTTAAATTTGTTAAAACTGTAAAGGAGCGGGGGTACAGGCACGAGATTTCTGAAAAACTCGATGATCAGGAGATCAAAGATATTTACGATGAAACAATTCACACGTTTCTTGTAGATGTTTCAAATAGGTTTAAAATAGAACCATCTATTTTAATGGAGAGGTATTATAAACCACTTTGTTCTAATGGACCTTGTAGAGCTACAAAACCAAACGGACAGAGGTGTTCTCATACTGCGATTGAGTTTGGTTTTTGTGAAAAACATAAACTTATTTCTACGTGCAACAATTTAAAAGATAGGGAGATTTCTGACGATACACGTAAACAATATAAAAATAAAGCTTCAGCAATGTTTGGATTAAATATGCTTAAGGGTTTAAATCTACATTAATGTAATGAGCAAAAGTGATATTCTCTTATCATCTATCAATACATTTTACAACATCGAAAAAAATAGAACTAAATTACTAAGCATTTTAGATAAAACAACAGGTATTTCACTTCGTAACTTGGAGTGGTTTATCACAAACTATTCAAAGAAAAACAACACATCATACACTACAAAAGATGGAAAATTTTTTACGGTTCATTGTGCTTATAAATCGAGTTTAGATGGATATAGCAAAAAACTGTTTGATCCCTTTTGTCGCTCACAAAAGATACCCTATATTGTTCCTGGAACATCTCATGAAATTCATACAACTTTAGCACAATTGAATTTCATCAAATGGTGTATCAAAAACAACGTTATTGATTATATCAGTGAGAACAAAGATTCTCTATTTAATAAGCAACTGACATAGAGCCATTTTCAAACTCAAAGGTTTGATATCCAGTGTAATACATGTTTAATGAATATGTATTGGACTTTAATTCTGAACGCAACTTTACTTCTATTCGAGTTTTATCTGATTGTATTTGACTGAAATCCAAGTTTCCCGATGGTTCCACATTAATCGGATTCATCGAAAAGCTATATGTGTATATATTCCTAAATGGACGAGCTAATCTGTTTTTAAAGGGTATTAAGTATTTGTAATAGTTATGATTCGTATTTGTTATATTTGGCAACTTACTTCCATTGATGTAAAAAGATGCATTTTCCATTATTGGATTGTAAAAAGTTTGTATTTGATCGAAATTTACACTTGAAGAAAAGTTGTATCTATTTTGGCTGTAAAATGTTTCTTCATCTAGTGGATTGCCCACCGAAATGTCATCATTTTCAAATATTTCGTTTCTTAGAAACCAATGGATACACTTAACGGGTATATTTGGCACGAGGTTATTTTGAATAAAGTCTATGTTTTCTTCGTTTATAGTAGTTGGATGTTTTCTAACGAGGTCTGTTATGAGTATTTGTTTTTCATTCATTAAATATTGTCTTTCTTCCGGGCTAACGGTTATTTCTTCCGTTATCAAATTGAACGAAGGAAGTTCGAGAAGATCGGTGGTATTTGTGAAGAATGTCTGCTTATGAAACTCCAAATCAAATTCAATTTTTTGAAGACGTGCAGCACACACAGGGAAATATGGGCGATTGGGTTTATTTGAAGAGTATTCGTCACTAGCATATTTTCTGGAAAAAAAGAAGTGGAGGGGTATTAAGAGTTCTGATGCATACCGAGCTACAGAAGTATTTTGCGGTGCAGTGTCATAACCTAAATTTCTATTTACAAGAAATCTATTTGCTACCTTTTCAGACATCTCTAAATACAACTCATCATATATAATACCCCAATCATCATGAACTTTTTCAACTTCAATTTCGTTAACAAACATTGTCACACTTTTGAGTAAATGTCTCCCTAATTGATCGGCGTAATTACCATCAGATATTCCTGGCACTGTTACACTCAACCACATATTACTTAGTAAATCACCCATGTTTGTTGGATTAAATTCAACTTTTATAGTTTGATTGAAAGGCCAACCCACTATTTGCCCAGGGTTTATAATGTTCCGCGCACGTTGATACTTCCGAAATTGAGAATGATTGGGTGGAACTTTATAATTAAAAAAAGATTCGTCTGGATCTTTGGAAAGTAAGTAAGTGTCCTGCTTTCCAATAGCATTTAGGGAAATCTTTGCAGCTTCACCCATACTTAATATTGTTTATATATTTTTAATATCATTCTTCCACATGTTTTCGGAAGTCGTAGACTTCATGATATCAAGTTCTTTTTTCGCTTGGTCTGATTCTTCCAAAAGTTCTCGCACACTCTCATCCGTATATTGAACTGTTTTGATGTTTAAGAGGTAATCATAACTTCCGTTAATTTGTGGAAAGAGACTGGACAATTGATTTACGAGGTCTTGTTTTTTGCGTCGAAACACGACAATATCACCGTTGATGACCATGGTAACAAATCGCGATTTGTATTCACACATCGTCGCTTTAGTTTCGAGAACCCTGATAAGATACTCCTTACGCTTATCGTAATATTCACGACGAAGTTTCATAAAGTCTTGAAGAATGTCTTCCGGTTTTTCATATTTACAAATACCCTTTGTGGGATGAAAGAGATGCATGTTTGATACATGAAATGTTTTTCGAAGTTTCAATTCCTTCACCATGTCTTTGCCAGTGTATCCAAAGATTTCAAAGTCAACATCTTCTGTGGTACTATTATTTGTAAAGCTCGTAATCACCTTCTTTTCTACAAGGGTATCGAGATATTCCTTATAGTCTTGCGTCCAACGTCCCGGTGGAAGTTCAGTAATTTTAAGTCTTGATCCAGTGTCTTTCCAAACACCTTCAGTGACCCAAAGCCCACCCTCATCTTTGTATACTTTTCCTTTGAAACCCTTAAACCACGGTTTCATATCCAAGGGATTTTCGCCACCCAAAATTCGTAACATATTTGCTTTGATGACCTCTGGGTTGAACGGTGGAATATAGCAACTGAAACCTGTCCCAATACCTTCTGTACCATTTACGAGAACCATGGGTAGAATGGGCATATAATATTCTGGTTCGATGAGACGTCCATCATCATCGAGATAGTTGAGAACCGCATCATCTCTGGGGTCGTAAATTTTTCGCGTGTTCCCAGACAACCGAGTGAAGATGTATCTTGTTTGGGATGCGTCTTTTCCACCCATAAGTCGTGTACCAAACTGACCACAAGGCTCGAGAAGGTTAATGTTATTAGAACCAACATAATCGTTAGCCAATTTAACAATAGTTTCAGCGAGAGATACTTCACCATGATGGTAAGCACTCTTTTCTGCGACATATGCTGCGAGCTGAGCCACCTTCATTTCATCGCGTAAATTTTTCTGAAAGCATGAATACATAACCTTACGTTGTGAGGGTTTAAGACCATCTGCCACGTGGGCAATTGATCGTTTCAAATCTGCGAGGGAAAAGTTGACCAGGTCTTTGTGAATAAAGTCAGTAATCTCCAATTGTTTTACGTTTCCATAAGGAATTTCAAGTTCTGAACTTTCTTTAGCCGTGCTTTTGAGAAGCCACGATTTCCTGGCATCGGCTTTCTTTTTGTCAAATGCGAGAACGATGGATTCATCAGTCATGGTATCCACATCGAACTTTACCGTCAAGTCTTGAATTTTTTTGAAGTATTCCCGAGCTTCCGCAGATGTCGAAGTACCCAAACCCTTGTAGTACTTGATTTTCCAGCCAGTTTTTCCAGAACCATACCAACTTCGAAAAGCTGAGTCTGTGTAAAAGGACACGGTCTCTGAACCCTTTTTGGCTTTGATAATTGGTGTCACCATGCTCACGACAAAGTTAAGTTTCAAAAGACTTGGCCAAAAATAATGTATCATGTTTAGGATCAGACCCTTGATGTGGGACCCATCGTTATCTGCATCAGTCATGATCATGAGCCTTCCGTAGCGAAGTTCGGACACATCCTTATAGTCCTTACCCTGTTGGAGACCCAAGATCTTCTTGAGATCGTTGAACTCCTGGTTCGATGAGAGTTGGGATACAGAGACATCCCGCACATTCTTACACTTCCCGCGGAGGGGGAAGACACCATAGTGATCCCTCCCAACCACCGAGAGACCTGCGACCGCCAAGGTCTTCGCTGAATCACCCTCTGTCACGATGAGTGTACACTTTCCAGATTGTGCGGTACCAGCCTTGTTCGCGTCGTCCAATTTGGGGATCCCCGTAATCTTAGACTTCCGGGCACCGTCAGACTTTTTGAGCTCTTTCATCTCCTTAAACTTCGAGAGTGCCAGAAGTTCATCTTGAATCCCAGTCTTTAGGGCATTCTTGATGAAGTTCTTCGGGGGATCAAACTTCGAGCCAAAGTCTTGGGACTTTGAGGTGCACTCAGACTTGACCTGACTCGAGAACGTTGGGTTCTCGAGGGTCGCCTTGACGAAGATGTTGAACGTGTTCTTCACCTGCTGGGGCTTCAGTTTGATCTTCTTCGCCATGTCTTCGATAATTCCACTGGCCACTAGGGATGCCACGTGATCTACGTGGTTACCACCCTTAGTCGTGCAGATACCATTAACAAAGGATACCTGTTCCATACCATTCTCAGCTGGACCGATACACACAGACCATCTGTCAGATACGACAGAGCACACATTCTCAACACCCTCATGCATCTTTGCATAGGCTTCGAAAGACGTCTTTGGGAGGACATCTCCATTGAACTTGACCTTACAGTTGGGGGTCGTGCAGATGTTTGCATCCCAAACTCTCTTTTGGAAAATTTGGTAGATTGAATCGTCCATCTTGGACATTCCAAACCTCTTCCAATCTGGGGTAAAGGTGATGGACACAGATGACGTGGCACCCGAGTGCTTCTTGATCTTGGGTTGGTGACAGGTTGTCATGTTGTTGGACCACCCCTGTGTGTAGGTCTGCTTCACTTCGTGGTCCTTGATGTTCACAGAGAACTCTGATGAGTAAATGTTAGTCAACTTGGCACCATAGCCGTTGCGACCACCAACGACACGCTTTTGGTTGTCATCGTAGTTGGTGCTCGTGAGGAGGTGACCGAAGGTGAGTTCAGGGTTCCATAGACCCTCCTTCTCATGCATTCGGACACCGATACCACCAAGGGGTCCATTGTTTTCGATCGTGACAGAGCCCTGATCCTTGTCGATAGAGACGGAGATAGAGGTTACACCCTTGGGGTGGAGGGAGTTGCGGTCGATCGCATTGACGAGGATTTCATCAAAGATTTTCAAGAGAGCTGGGGAATACTTGAGATTCTTCTTGGTGAATGCATCACCTTGGAGA
>VMHT01136028.1_pt1 | contig 10046 bp, 15 predicted proteins | sample 4693611 | NCBI WGS metagenome assembly VMHT01 (sample SAMN12280063, study PRJNA550983) | marine metagenome | isolation source: seawater sampled from same location over 5 years 0.02-0.2 micron viral filtrate | place: USA: collected off the coast of southern California halfway between the port... ...
CACCGTTTGGTAGTGAAACCATCTCCCACGTCGGGAGAGCTTCGCGACAAGTAGCAGCATCGATCTCGCCTTCTGTAATGACAACTCTTTTTCCTTGATTTCGGAATAAGTGCTGTCCAAAGAAGCGGCCGTCTGACTCGCCTTCATACCAAAACTTTTTCTGTTTGTCCTTAGTCTTTATTCCAATAATTTTGCCAGTGTGGTCTCGATAATGGAAGTATAAGTGTGAGTCGTCGGCATGGATTCCGTACTCTTCGCATACTTTTTCAGAAATTCCTCGCTTAGATAATCGTCGCGGAAATCCTCTTGGTTCCATTCTTTCATGGGTAGAAGTGTGATTGTGAACAGTGCCGTCTCCACTTTTCCAAGTGTGACAAGCAAAACAAAAATTGTGTCCATCAGAGTACAAACTGTTGGCATCTGATGAACCACATTCGCCGCACGGTGTGTGCATAACGAACTCACTAGGTGAGCCAATCGATTGGGATATTGACATATGATGTCCAAGGAATATTCAACCGCTCGCAATACTGAGCGTATGTCGTTTTTGATTTCTTGCTGATCGTATTGAATGGTGATTGAAACACCATCCTTAGATCTAGTTCAGGATGCTGCTCTTTAACTGATTTGACTTTACGCCTATCTTTTGCGTCCCAATATCCCTTACATTCTAGAAGGACGCCGTTAGGCAGTACGAAATCAGGAGTGTAGTGATGAGCAATAATATAAGGGATTTTAGTAGACTCATACTCGTACTTCACTCCTAAATCAACCATAAGATCAGCGACTTTTTCTTCCAGTCCTGATCTGAATGCCATTACCAGATCCCAGGAATGAGCTGGCCGGTAAGGGCGTACGCACCCAGTGCTGCGACCATACCAAGCATTGCAAGGCGTCCATTAATCTTTTCAGCCTTTTCATTTAGTGTTTCGTACACGGTTTTAGAAATCATCTTCTACTTCAGTTTCAGTGGGTGGGATTACATTTGGATCGCTAACTTTGAAGCCTTCAGTTGTGCCGAAAAGCTCAGCGACACTTTCAGCTGACATGTCGCCAGCATCGACACCAGCAGCACTATTAATTGACAACACTTGTACTCCTTTTAGCTCCAACCTTGTACCATAAGTAAGATCATCCTTCAGGATGTATGGTTTCTGGATAAAAGCAATCTTGACTGTACTGCCACTGTAAATAGGAGTACGATCGTCAGTAATTGGAGCACCTTCAGTGTCAACAATAGGTGGTTTATTATTGTCATTCCATGAAAACTTGGCAGAGTACTTATTCTCTGCAACCTCTTCCCATGGCTCAGGTTTAAGAACTGAACGTTTTGGGTTTTTCAGTTTAGACTGGATCCATTCCAATGAAGAAATACGATCTTGTTCTAGTTGACGAGCAAGCTTGTCATCAATAATTGCTGACATAACATACTTGTCGTATTTACCCTTTACGAGTACTGCTTGAAATCCTTGCAGTTCTACTGGTTCAGGTGTGACAAATGTAGTTCGTGACATTAACAGAAAAAATAGGTGGAATTAATAACTGATTCTGGTTCTAGATCACCAATAATTGGTGGTTCTGTCTCTGCTCCTATATGTTGAGCAAAGGTTTTGAGATAGTCGTGCTCCGCAAACAAGTACACGTATGTTTCACGCACGATTCGTGAAAGAGTAGACATGTCAGTAGCACGACATAAAACCGAATCGTGTATGAGGGAAATCGGAGCGTTGAAACGTATTGCAGAAAGACAAAGTAAGCTTGCATCAAGTGAGTGGATAAGATTAGGACTTGTTGCATTTTTGTGGTGGTTTTTATCTACTTTGTCTGTACTTCCATCTGCAAGACTAACTTTGCATCGACCAAGTAGATTTAATTCAATGATTTCAATTTGAGGTTTCATCAATTTTTGATTGACGACAAATCCAGATGGTGTTGTCCAACTTAATTCTGTCATTCCTCTGTCGATAGCTCGACAAACCTCATCTTCGATCCATTTCATGACACGCATAGGACCAGGAAATACCTTATCCATCGCATCACGAACTGCTTTGACACATTGAGTTAAATCATCCTTGTCAACTTCAATGCCTTTTTCTTTCAAGGCTTCACGAATGTAGCCTCTATTTGAGAACGGGCGGGCATTATATGGCACCGTCATACATACACGTTTTGTGCATTTCCTGTCCCATACAGGCTTCAAATGGTCCGGTATCTTAGGTAAAGATGTTTCAGCAATAACAGCATATGCATCTTGTGGTTTATCACTAGGTATGCAGTTCACTTTGGCTGCTGTACTTCTGTCTCTAGATAATCCGGCCAATATTTGTAGCCCACTGCATGTAGCATCACAGGCAATAGGGAGATTAGTGTGAGTTCTATCACAACTAATGATGCAATGATAGTATTCATCGCAGGCAGCAAGGAAAGTCCAGGGGTCATCTGCTGCTTCCCATTCTGGCCTAGTTTCAATCGGGTTTTTCGCAATGCGTGAAATCAAATCGTGATTCTCTAAAGCCCATTCAATACGTTTTTGCATTGGTTCTCTTGACAGCCCGTAACATGTACTGACTTGGAAAGCTAACCATTGCTCTGCCTCAGGTGTCATAAAAGACTCTGAATGAAACTTTAGTAGTGATTTACCAAAGTCTGTATCTTGAGGTGATAAAACGGTGCAGATAGGGTAGATTCTTCCACGATAATCGCAACTCCACGGATGATAGAACTTACCTTTTTCTTTGAATACACTTACAGCATTCATTGTCATGCGTGTTCTGCATGACTTTTGAAACGCTTGTGCGTTGATGTTACATACCTCTGCAGCTCGTCGCCTGTAGTCCTTCCGCGCTTCCGCGTTGGTTTCAATATCAGGTGGCTTTGGTGGTAAAGGTAACTCAACAACAGGGATAAACTTTCCAACACTTATTCCTCTCTCCATTAACGTTTCTGCAACGCCAACAATGAAAGGATTAAGGGTAAAAGCGACTCGTTGAACATGGTTCAAATAGTCAACCACGTTTTTTCCCTGTATACATGTGGGGTTACCGCGCCGCACCATCGGGTAGCCCTTCATCAACTCATTTAGTAAGTAGCCGCCTGGCTTCTCACCCAGTAGATCCCAATCGTTAGGTGGCACAAGCATCGGCCAGGCAATGGGCGAAAACATCTCAGCAGTCGCCATAATTTCATCTTTGATGGCATGAAATTCTGGTGTCGGAACAACAAGATTGTGTCGTTTACGTCCGACTTGTTTCATATAAATATGGAACCAATTAGAGGCTTCACATAAACATGAAAGCAACCAACCTCCTAACCTGACACGGATAACTTTCCCCCATGATTTCCAATGATTTACATCATGGCGATTCATCATGGTTCTGACATTTGTGACCTTTTGTTGTGTGCCACTTGCCTTGTGCCAGTATTTCTCTTTGATGAAATTCAATAAGCCAGGGCACTCTTTTTCGTAGTGCCTCATCATGCACTCGTTCTCAATTGCTTGACCAATAAAGTCAGTTACATTGACAACGTAGTTCGACCTATCTTTTGTACTAAATACCTTGTCAAAGGTTACTTTGCAGGTGATAGCAGCAGCAGATTCAGCATCAAAATCAGAAAGATAAGTTCTTATCTCTCCAAAATGTTTCCCTGCCTGTCCTTTCCTTATGCGTGATTTAGTATCATTGATACGTGCAACCACAAGAGGCAGCAGCTGCTGAATAGAAGACACTCCGTAAACAGAAGCACTCGCATAATCTTTGTTTTCTAAGTTTTTGGTGTTGTTGTGCAGGTGTAGTAATCCTTGTCGTATTTGTTCTCGCTCAAGGTCAACCTGCGCTGAAATCTCAGCGGGTGTTGGCATTCAGTCTCGCGTTAGATCGTTCGGTAGACTCGTACTATTCCACTTGTGCAACTGTTAGCCTTAGTGGAAGCATTGATACGACTGAAGGGCCAAGGTTTGTGTCCTTGACCCTTGCACTTATGAAAGCTTGGAAACGGAGGAACCTGAAACTAGCGCGTCTACCAATTCCGCCACATCCGCGGGCGAGATCCCTTGCAATGACAAGTGTCTTACAAGAGAGACAGAAGCGAGACTGTTTTGAGACTTGATCGCTTCAGCCGGTAGAGCTTACCAGAAAGGGTTCTTAGACACCGTTAGACTTCCAAGCGTGACATGGCATCGACCAGCTGCCCATCGTCCACGTAGGTGTAATAACCCAGTGTGGTGGACATCTGTGAGTGACCCATCAACTTGTGTGTTTTTGACGGGTGAACATCATTGGCAGCCAACGCTGATGCATACGTTCGGCGCAATGTGTAGGGCGTGATCACATCAGGAAACCCCAAGTAATCTCTGACCCTGTTGAACTGCTCTCTGTGGCGGTCCTGAGACTGCCAATTGTCCCCTAGGAAGGGGATCAGGTCAGAAGGCCCCAGGAGGTCCACATAGCGGCTCAGGATGGGCACCACACGCTGGTAACCGGCACTGTCTGCCGGAAAGTACACATTGCGGCGTCTGCACTCCTTCTTAAGAGTCCAGCCGTTGCGTTGTGTGCCAATACCAATGAATGGGTGCTTCGTGTCGAGCACAACATCGCTCGTGGTGAGTTGTGAGAACTCAGCCCAGCCCATACCAGACCAAGCAGACACCAGGATGGAATCAGACAAGGCTTGATTGGAAAACAAGCTGGTTGCCGTGGCAGCCATCTGATCGACCTGGGCCAACGTGAGGCACTCTTTTGTTTTGCGTGACACCTTCAGTTTTTTGAAGGCAAAACGACCCATGCCATTGATCCAAGCTTTTTTTGGATCTTGACAAGGAACCATGCCAACATCAATGCAATGATTCAGCGTTGTTTGCACATACTGAAACACCTTATTGATTGTCCCATCTTCCATCTCACGTGTTTCACGTAACTCTGTTTTTAAAGAGTCCATGACACCTTGTGTGATGTCTTTGATGGGGAACATACGCCCCTTGATCTGTGTGAAATGGTTGGCATTGATTAACGCAGTCTTTCGACCACGACCATTGACCCATTCCTCTCTGTTTGTTGATGTGAAGTCAAAGCATTGACCCCACGTCTTAAACTCATTCATAGAGAATGTCGCGAAGTTGTTGTGCAAGTAATTTGCCTTGAGGAGTTAATCTCAAGACGTGTCTGCGTCTGTTTGCTGGATCAGCCTCCTTGGTGATTAGGTTTAAGCCATCACGTCCTTTAATCCGGTGTTTTTTGGACAACCAATCCGTGCATCTTGACGATGACGCTTCTGAGAAGTCCAAATCCTCCGAGAGTGCAGGCTTGTGGCAACCGTCGTGGCTAGCGACATACAGGAACGTTGAGAGCAGCTGTGCTGGCATCTCACGGTCCAAGATCCTCAGTGTCTCGATGACTTTCAGGAGTTTTACAAGCTGATCGTCGGTAACTTGCCTGCGAAGAGGATCCAAGATCAACGGGTAATGAACAACACAACTCTAGACGGAACTTGCCCAAGTGGAGGGTTGTGCAATTGTTAAATTGCCAAAAATCCCAAAAGGAAACGTTATCGATTCCGACGTAAATCCGCGATTTTACAAAGTCCATCATGAGTCAAGCTACCTGGCGTAGTTACCATGTTTGATACCAAGTTGTATAGGGTGTCATCAGCTAATAATTCGCTCGCTATGTACTTTTGCAGCGCGGTGTTGGCAAGTTCAGACATGCTGATGCCTTTATGCACAGCTATCAACTTGCACAATTTCACACAGTCACTCTGCATCAAAACTGCAAGGCGCTTGGTGTTGAGTCCGCTCACTGCTCACTGCCTTACATGACTGCCGATAATCTAACAATTGTTCATGCATTAGGCAAATAAGCTCATCCCTATGCGGATGACCTAAAATTTCATGCTGTAGCTTTGTTGACAGACGATCAAAAGTTACTAGGTTCATAATCAGAATCGGTATCGTGTGCAGAGACTGCTTGAATCAGTTCGGGTGTGCATACAGTAAATTCAACGTTAGGATCCATGATTAAATCTTCGATCCTTTTATCTGCTGCGCTTTTACGTTTGTAGACAAACTCTTGAGTCTTTTTTGTATCATGATTTGTGGCACGAATGATTGCACAAATGCCTGGTTTTAGTTCCCAAGCAAGCAATTTGTATGCCATGATTTCCATGAACGTATGGGGCTCGAAGAATTCATCAGGTGCAGCTTTATACCTTGCCCAATTATTTGGATAATACTTACCACTCATAAGTTCTTTTTACGTCCTTTAAATGTGCTCTACGGTTTGTGGACAATTCAAGAGCAGACCATGCGGCGTGTTCAGAATCGGGAGCGTAGACAATTTCTGACCATTGCTCCTTACCGTCATCAAGAATTACTTCATATTCTTTTACCTGACCCAATAGTGGCATGGCGATCGTGATTGTGAATTTTGTTAAGTAGAGCCTTCCGTGCTTGTTTTCTCTGCCTCAATTGTTGAGGTTTTCTTCGTCCTTTGTCTTTTCGCCGGACGTCCGCGTGTGCGAACTTTTGGCGGGTCGATGTCTGAGTCATTTTGCAAAAGTTGTTGATACTGACTGTTGAGAGTTGAATTTGAGTCTTTGTAGTAATGCATCCAGCAATAAATTGCATTCCTAATCAACCAATCCTTCGATTTTGGAGCCATACTGATGTGATCGTCTGTCAAGTGTGTGAATGATGTTGAGAAGTTGCCTACTATCAAGAAGCCCTCGGTAATAATCACGGAGGGCTGTATCTTGCAGTTCTAGCAAGTCATCGTGTGTCATGAATGCCACGGATAGTTTGAAACAGTCATGTAAAGTTGACCAGTAGCGTTAAAATACAAGTCAACATCCGCGCCGTGCTCCTCACTTAGGTCATAAGCAAGATCAACAGCGCGTTCTGCATCAGTTGTGGTGTTTTCCCACTGTGCAGATTTGCAGCGAACGTCAATACGTGTGGATGGATCGATTCTCATTTGTGAAAGATGTCAGAGTGCGTGTGCTTTATCTGAAAGGATGACCTCAGGAGATGTTGTGAACAACTCGCCTGAATCTTTCCAGACAAAATCATCATCACGGTGTGGGTTGTACGTGATACGTTTGTGTGACTTACTGACCAGAACTTCAGAGTCATTCAATTCACCTTCAATGAAAGCGTGAACGTACTTCTTACCTTCTGATCTTGTGCGCTGCTGACCGTGTTTCATGATCACAGTTCTTGCGTTGTAAAGTGCAAGCCGCGGAAGATGACCCGCGACTCGCCAACCTTTGCCTGGAATGTGTTTTTGTACACTCCAGACATGTTTTGTTAGGTTGTAGTAAACACGAACTCTCATGTGTACACCCTTTCTGTGTAAACTAGGTTCTCAATGCAGTGACCAAAGAATTCACAGAGATTGTCATCTGACAATGAATCAATGAGATGTTCAGAAGCTGGATACGTGACAGGGTCTAACTTACCCTGACGTTTTTCGTTGCCGAAGTAGAAAGTGACTTGTGACATGTTGTGGTGTCATTGAACTGGAGTGATTTGATCAATCGTGAAATTAGGAAATTCACGTTGGACATGATTGATTGCATCATCCATGTCTGTGCAATGCTCAACAGTAACGAAGGAAAACTTTCCTAAGTTATCTTTTGATTCAAGAATGAATTTGAAAGTCATTAGGATTCTCCAACGATGATGTAACCCTTGTTGAGAAGAGTTACGTAAAGGTGTTTGCGGTCCTGTACATAACAGGTTTGAGTAAGAACTTTGCCGTTCTCGGTTTGTTGATAGTGGATGTTGAGCATGGAAGGTGAAAGGAAAGGACAAGGGATGAATCCCTTAGGAAACCCGCCACTTATTGTCTAAGTGGAAGGGTTAATTAAGAGAATCAGACACCAAAGCGTTGACATGCTTGGCAGCAGAACCGTGTGCCTTGAATGCAACAATGCAGGTACGTTTTGCAACGCTGCATAACTTACACTCGGCACATGTGGTGTTACGCACTTGTGCAGGACAGACCACAACCTTATGACCCTTAGGTGATACCTTCGGGACAGGTTTATTGTTTGGCACAACACAAACAGCAGGCAAACCTTTCTCGATGGCAGCGTCTGCCGCGTCGAGAGATTCTGTGCTCGCGTTGATCGTGAATCCTTGGCGATTGGATCGCTGAATGATGTCAACATTGTGTTTGTTGAGAACGTGGTGTGTGTATGTGTAACCACGTTTGCCAGTGTTAGCGACAACTAAGTGCGCCATGTTTGAATGGTCGATGTCACCAAACAAGTGAGGTAAATCACCGGCTTGGTTGTGACGCCATAGCTGGCGATCAGGCAGAGACTGGACAAAGTCGCATAAACCTTGCCAATCTGTGCCACGCTCACCTGATGAAACCTTGCGCCAATGGAGCGCAAGCGGTCCTGATTTTGCATAGCAGCCCTTGTCATAAAGGCCACAGGTAGTGGGACAGGATGCTCGCTCACTAGTAGTGACAGGAATCGGGCCAGTCTTATCGTTGCCAGACTTTGGCGTGATGTGTACTCGGATTTTCATAGTACCTGAGTGGAAGGGTTGAATAAGAGAGTCAAAAGTTACGGTTGAAGAAGTACACAATGTCATCGTGTTCAATGTCAATGAAATCATGCCTATAGTTCCTACGCCAACTGGCTAGCCAGTCAATAACAAGATACTCAGGCACTGTCTCGCAGTTAACTTCAGTGACTACATACTCAACGAACTCACTATAGTGTGATAAATCGGGTCGGTAGTCTTCTGAATAGTAAAAGGAATCCTCAAACTGTTGAGCAGTTGTGATGCCATACTCTGCGAGTTCATCCATAAAAGCTTGACAATCTTCGCCGTCTGATTTTGTAAACTCAGGACAGCGTTCTTCAATCATGTCATAAAGAGATTGATTCTCTTCTGACAAACTGTCGTACCAGTTTGTGAGTTCAAGTTCACGTGTTGATGTGATCATTGGTGGTAGGTTGTGAACAAAAGGTGTGAGTCTTTCGATGTCAAACATCCAAGCGCTCACTTTCTTGCCCGTTAGTGATCGGGAAACACGCCGATTTTTTAGAGGGATGAAACGGACTAGCGAAAACCCACCGGTCTTAGAGAGGCTTCCGGCTGCCTTGGCTCTTTTTATCTACGGGAGGCCAAGCCCTCACAGTTTGGTATGGGAAACTGAGGAAAACCCAATACCTGGCCAGGGAGTCGAACCCTGGCTACACCATCAGGAAAGATAAGGCATGGAAGTAGCAAGAATTACGGGCAAAGTGTAAGAATACCCGTACTTTTTAGACTTGCAATCGTAGGCTAAAAGGTTGCGATTAACCCAAAAACCTAACGACATTTGTGGCTGCGAAAGTAAGTTGAGAATTGCACGCCGTGAAACGTGGGTGTATTCGTATACGTTGCCCTTAGCAAACGCACATTGGACAACACCAGTGATAGGATTCACCCATAATTCCTCAACACACTCGGAAGTGCGAGAGGGAATGTGAATGAAAAGATCCCTTGAAAGTTGCATAAGTGGAAAGGTTAGCATGATTGTGATGCCTGGCAACCGTGGAAGGTGCAGGCCATGGGCGGGCAGGGAGTCGCACCCTGCCTGTGTACTTGAAGGGGCACCAGTACACACATACTATCCGCCCGTACCATGAGCAAACAAGGCGTGTGGATCCGCGCAAAGTGTTGCGTGAGGTATCGCTCGCTACTGTTTACCGCCGCCGAACAGCCGACTAGGCTGTGAACATGTGCCAGGGATCCCGCCCGGCTGGTCACATGTGACACGGATTGCAGTGGCCCCGGAAACCGGTCGGGCACTTGCGAGTCATTCAGTTTTCGAGGTGCTTGAGCAGTAACCTACCGAAGTGGAAGGGTTGTGCTAGTGGAAGGGTGCCAGTTCGGCGTGTGGTCTTTTCAGCTTCTGGTGTTCAGATTTACTAGGACCGGGAGGTGATCAACTAGGCCAAAGCCGTCGTCACTGATCGCCATGCCCAAAGTTGTAGGGCAAATCAGCCGGTTTGGCAAGTATCAACCGCTACATTCCTGGAAACTAGTCTGA
>VMHT01175486.1_pt1 | contig 10045 bp, 8 predicted proteins | sample 4693611 | NCBI WGS metagenome assembly VMHT01 (sample SAMN12280063, study PRJNA550983) | marine metagenome | isolation source: seawater sampled from same location over 5 years 0.02-0.2 micron viral filtrate | place: USA: collected off the coast of southern California halfway between the port... ...
ACCCATTACTCTAAATTGCATCCCTAAAGTTGCAGCTTTGTCACCATTATCTGTTAAAGCAGCACCATGGTCTTTCATTTGCATAGAGATTCTATCCAAATCCTCTGACATATCTCCAAAACCGATTTTTTCAGCTAAACCTCCTAATCCTTTTATTAATTTTCCAGATAGTCCTGTTGCTTTACTTATATTTTTCTGACGTCTAAGAGTTTCATCTAAAGCTTTATTAAAATCGGCTTGATATCCTACTTGTTCTTCTAATGATTTTTCTTTATCATTTAAAAAGGCAAGTAATTCAACAATTTTATTCCTTTCCTCGTCTAAAAGCTTATCGCTTTTTAATTGATTTTCGAGAGATTGTTTTTGTCTTCTTAACCTATTAAATTCTAGATTTACTTTAGTTCGTAAAGCTTTAGTTTCTTTTATTGTTGATTTTGTAAGATCATATTGAATGTCAGATAAATCTTCAGCAAAACCTCTTATTTTTTTAAATGATTTAGTAGCTGCTTTTAATGGATCATCATATCCTCCTAATTCTTTACCAATATCGGCAAATATAGATTTTAAACCATCTAATCCTGATTCCATTTCAAGGATTTCAGCATTAATGCCTTTCATAGAAGTTTCAACTTCTTTTGCAGCAGCTGCAACTGAGCCATATGATTTAGCTAATTCTTTAGCGTCTTTTCCCTTAAAAGGGGAATTTCTATTTAGAGATGCATATTTTTTCTCTAACTTAGCTAATTCTTCGTTTAATTCTTTTATTTGCTTACGAGTTGCCATTTAAGCTATTTTGTTATAAATATTAACAATTTATGCTTTTTTAGCTTTAGTGGTTACAAAATCAGGAACTTTTACTTTAGGTGAAGGTTTTGTAAATTTGTCTATGTATTTTTGCCTTTGTGCATTTGCAGGATCATTTCTTTGGGCTTGTTTAAGTATATCTCTTCCCTTTTCTAAATCATTTGTTGAAGTACCACTGTTCTTTTTATTTACTTCTTCAAAATGATCTGCTATTTTTTTATAGGTAAATTTTCTTAACCATATAGGCATTTCATACACAGTATGCCAGTCATACCCACCATTACCATGAAAAACAATTTCATGAAGTTGGGTAAATAAATTTTGTCTATATTCAGCTGCTTCGTTAGGCGTCAGGGAAAAAAAAGTTGGCACCTATTGGAATGTCAATCTCTTCTATTTCTCCGTTTGGTTTTTCTCGATCGAAGGAGAAATCAACGTCGGGTTGAATTTCTACAATGTAGTCTCGAAGGGCTTTGGCATCCCGTGCCAGGAAATAATTATCAACAAATTCTCTAATGTCCTTTTTATCTGTATTACCATCTACTGATAATATCATATGTTTCATTCTAGTAGACATTTCTGGAGAAACATTTTTGTTTAATTTTTTAAGTCCTCTTAATTCTGCTACTACCTTTTTTTCAATTTTATCTGTCATTAATTGAAATTCAACTAATGTTTCAGAATGAGGTAATTGAAAGGAAAATTTATTTATTCCTTTAGTATATAAAGATTCATCAAATTTTTTATTTTCTAATGATGCTAAATCTACTTCATAATCTTCCCCAGCATAAGAAAATTTATAATTAGAACCATACCCAAGTACTCTAGATGCTACTAATAGTGCATTTTTATCACCAATTATTAATTCATCAATATCAGCCCCTGGTGTTACTACTAATGCTTTTAATAGCTCTTCTACAATTGTTCCCTTATTAATATATGTTTGGTTAGTAATAATATCTTCTTCTCTAGCCGTCATATATTTCATTTCAACTTTTCCTGATGAAAATGGGCTAGTTGAGGGATATACTAATCCCTTAGAAGGTAATTCTACTATTTCAGTTGGGAACTTAAATTTAGGCTGTGGGGTTGCTTGAGGTGCAGGATTTGGCACAGCTTGTTGTGGTGTATTTTGTGGTTGATCCATATAAATTTTATTTATTATAACTTAATTATCAATTATACATATATAATGTAAAAAAAAGCTTGACCGAAGCCAAGCTATTTTTAAAAATATTTTGATATTTTTTAGAAATTCAAGACGCAGTAATCCATTCCTATTGTCATATCAATATTTTGAGCAGTTCCATCTTCATCCCAATTGTAATCTCCAAATGATGCATCTTTAATAAATGCTCCTTTAATAATCCATTCAGAAACTACATCACCTACAGGTCCTAATACATCAATTGTAAGGTCTTTTTTATAAAAATCAGAGTAACCATCTCTACCTGTTACTGATTCGTGATGTAATCTTGTCCATTCCATTACAGCTTGTGCTCCTGAAGGAGTAATTGGGTCAAATAATTGCATTGTAATGTCATTCCATCTTAATTTACCTTTTACTTTTCTGTAAGTATTGATATGATTAAGTACAATTTCATCTTGTGCAAAACCCATTCCACTAATTCCTTTTATAATGTAAGATGGAATACCATCAACATACATAATAAATCTATTAGCTACTTTCGGTTCAAAAGCTGTGAAAAATATTTCGTTTGGGTTTAATACTGCCATTTTATTTCTTTTTTTATTTTATTATAAATATCTAATTTTTAAGTTTTTACGATGGGAATTCAGCTCCTGTTGGTAAAATGTTGAAATCTAAGTATATAAATTCAGCTGTTTTAGTTGGCTGTAAGTATATAGCACCTACCATTTGGTTTCTATCGATCACATCGGGCCCATTATTTGATGCATCCATTACAACTTTAAACGCGTATAAACCTTGTCTTTGTTGTACTGATTCTAAATATGGGTTTACTTGAGCTAAGAATCCATTTCTTGTTGCTGCTGTATTTTGTTCAAATACTAAGTTATCTGCAATTTGTGAAATGTAAGACTTAAGTTCAATTAATAATCTTCTAACATTTACTCTATCTAAAGCTGATGCTTGAGATTGTAATGTTTTTTGTCCAAATACTACAACTCCTCTTCCTGGGAATGTTGCTATTGGGTTTACTTTTCCAGTATATAAATCGTCTCTATTAGTTTGAGTTAATTTTCTTTCAGCTTGAACAACCGTACTTAAACCACCTCTATTAATACCCGCCGGAGCGAACCATGCTTCAGCTGACTTGTCGTTAAACGCATATACTCCAGGCATTAACGTTGAAGCTGGTACCCATACTAATTGTCTAGAATCTGGGTCTGCTAATTGTAACCATGGCCAATATGAAGCTGCATATGAATTATCTACACTTGCTGCTGTTCCAGTAGATGCTGTTACTGTTGATCCATAATTTTCTAAATCTAAAATGAATATTGCATCTCCTCTACCTTGTACGTTTTGAATACCTACATTTAATGGTGTAGCATGAGTTCCATTTGAATAAATTAATCCAGGTGCTGATAATATGTTATATCTGTAATCATCTTTGTTAGCTAGTAAATTAAATGCATCTGTGTAATCTGCTATAGAAGTTGAATCTATACCTTGAGAATCTGAGTTATTTATATCTTGGTAATAATTTTGATTTGCTGCTACAATTGCTCCATCTGCATTCCCAAATGTACCACTTGCTGCCGATGGAATAGATCCTGTATATTCAGCTTTTGCAATACCATCATTATCAAAATAATCTGGTGTTTTTAAATTAACTGATTTTACTCTTACAAATCTTGAAGCATTTCTAAAAGATCCTGTTGTTTGAATATAAGGATCTGATGTTCCAGCTCCTATTAAATTTTCTGTAAAATCTCCAATTATTCTAGCTACATAGTTAGATTGTTTTGGATCTAATGAAACATTAGGGAATATTTCTAATATAGATTTTGATTTTGAATTATCATTACCTTGTCTAACAATTACACTAAATGTACCAGATCCAGTATTTGGAGCTTGTATTTCCCATCTAATGTTATCTCTAGTTCCATTTGTTAAAGCACCATTAGCTCCTTCTGTTCCTGAGCTGTTCATTATAGTACCTTGAGAAATAGTTTCTAATGTAAATACGTTTGAGTCTGTTATATCGGCTGCTACTAGTGTAAATACAGCATTTGTTGCTGAACCACCACCTAAATCTGCTGCTACTACTTGTACTTGATCACCTATTACATATCCTGATCCTGCTGTGTCTACTGTAGCTGCTGTAACTTCTGTTAATAAATTAGCTGCTGTTATTGCTACTGTTACTGCAGCTGAATTTTGTACATTCGATGATGTTAATGTTACGATTGCATTACCTGTACCAGCTGCATTTAATGCAGATCCTTGTAATGTTGCTTCTGGAACTGTAATTACAGATCCGTCTACATAATTTTTACCTGCACCTACTGCTAATACACATGATACAATTGCTCCACCTGCATCTGTAGTAAAATCAATAGTACCACCTTCTCCTCCACCAGATACCATACCTGCTGTAATTGTAATTGCTCCTGAAGCTGTTGCTATACCACCGTTTGCATAACCAGCTCCTGTACCTGTTGGGACTGGACCTGCTCCTGCTACAAACATTCCTGTTCCTAATGCTCCTGCTGCAATTGTTATATTTCCAGCTGCATATCCTGATCCAGCTGTTGTTACTGTTACTGGAGAAACAACTGCATTACCTGATACTGTAATTGTTGCTTTACCTGATACTACTGCTCCTTGTGTCAATACAACATCTGTGTAAGTAGCATCTGACATTATAGTAGCTGCTGTTCCTGTTTGAACTTCACCTAATAAATCATCGGCAGTTGTTAATAATTTTCCGTTAGAAGTAGATACAACAATATCTGCTTTTGCTCCAGTACCTGTTCCTGTTACTGTAGCAAGATCTTTGTCATTATAAGCTGCTGCTGCACCACCAGATCCTCCACTTGATAAACTACCTAAAATACTAGCACCTACTGTTAAGGCACCACTTTCAGCTTCTGAAGCTGGTATTAAAGATGAAGAAGCAGGACTAAATGATCCTGAATTTACTCTGGTTACTAATAATGAAGTTCCTCCATTATTAAAATAATTGTATGCTGATACAGAAGTAAAGTAAGTGTAAGTGTCCGATCCACTACTAAAGGTACTACCAAAGTTAGCTAAGTATTCAGAATAACTAGTTACTAATTTTGGAACTCCTTTTTTACCTAATACAGTAGGACCAACAATAGCTGCTCCGGCTTGTACTGGTTGTGAAGTAATTTGAGATTGATCGTTTTCTCTTGCTAATACTCCTGGGGAAATTAATGTTTCTGCCATTTTATGTTATTTTTATGATAAATATACTAAATTTCTTCAAAAGTCTAATTACTTGGTAAAAATTCACCTGTTTCTAAAGAAATGCTTCCTTGACCATATTTTTTTTCTAACTTTTCAGCAAGTACTATTTCTTTTTGTTGTAATTTTACTAAATTTGACTTCAATTGTTCTTTTTTTATTTGTATGTTTAAATACTGCATTTCTAAAACGCCAGAAACTTCTGTTAGATTTCTAAAAGTATCTTGTAAATCTTTTAATTCAGAAATTTCTTCTTTGGATAAAACTTTTTTTTCGCTCATGTTATTTTCAATTTTTTATTCTATTATACATATTAATTTTTTTGCTAAAATTAAATTGTAGGTGTAATAATTGCCTCAATTTCTGCAAATAATTTCCATTGTATATTATATCCTGCTTGTCCATTTACTCCTACCTCTACTGTAGTACTACCTGCTCCTAAAGACAAATTAAGAACAACAGTAGTAAAACTACCTAAAATTGATGTTACAGTGTTTTCTCCAATTTCTGTAAATTGTGTTCCACTCCAATAGCAAAGTTGCTCAGCATTAAAATACGCTTGATGTGTTGTTTCATTGCTACCATTATTAAACCCTAATACACTATATTTAAATCTATATAATCCAGGAGCTGTAGTGTTTGGATCCCAATTCCATAAAGGTATTGCTGAGTTCCCAGCTGTTGTTCCTCCATTTGATTCAAATAACATTCTAACATGGTTTTGTGAATCCCCATATTTGTAAGTACATCTAAGATCATCAGCTACTACAGAAGGTTGATTTAAAATTTGTAATGATTCACTAACTATTAAATCTCCTGATGAAGAAATTCTTAATCTGTTTTGTCCACCTTGTCTGAAGCTTAAACTTGCACCAGCATCTGTATTATAATTACCAACAATAGTATCACCTGATTTGTAAAATCTTAAAGATTCATGAAATAAAGAAGATGAAGGGTTGTTTGAACCAGGAGCACCTGATGGTGGTCCTATTACTATTCTAGGTGTTGTTGCTTGACTTCCAGATACTCTTAATAATCCATTTACACCAACATCATTACCTTCTATATGTACTTGACCTCCACTATCAATAATTACTTCATTAGTAGCCCCACCAATTTTTAAATAAGAACCATCAGCTACACTTCCAAAATAAGTATAGTCTCCTGCTGATCCACTTATTATATTATTTCCTGTTGAATCAGCAAAGAAGTCAGTTCCATTATTAAATTGGAATTTATTTGATTTTACATTTGAAGTTGAAATTATATCAAAGCTTGTATTAAAATTAGCACTTGCAGAGTAATCTGAAGTATTAGCTCCACTCATATCTATATTTCCTAATTTTACATAAGAGCCTGTACTTGAAGTAACAACATTTTCAGCGTGTGAAGCTGTACCATGAATGTTTACACCAGCTGCACTAGCTGATATTATTCCTCCCTTAATTTCACTACCACTAACTGTTCCTAACGCTTGTAATGATCCAGCTGGTAAAGGAGTTGTTATTGCTTCCATACTTGCTCCTAATCCAATACCTACTTTAGTAGCTGCCGTCATTAAAGTGTAACTATCAGTATCTTTAGTTATAATAACTGGGAATTTAACAGCTGAGTTTTGGTCTTGTATTATCATAAATGAATCACCTGATGATCCATAAGCTCCAACGTCATATGTTACATCTGCATTTTGAAATCTTATTCTAGCTGAGTCTGTACCTCCTGGGGCTTCAAGTAAAGCAATAGGATCATTAGCTACTGATGTATCTTTAATATGTAACATTGTTGGGGCAGTAGGAGCCGCAACTCCTAAACCTAATGAACTAAATTGTCCAGAAAATTCATTAATTAAAGAACCTGTCATTAACAATGAACCTGTTAAGTTAAGAGAACCAGATATAGTAATATCATATCCTATACCTCCAACGGGTTGACCAGTAAAAGCATTTACAAATTGTGTTATTTGATCTGCTTCAACTATTTGTCCTGTTACTATTCCAGTTGATGTTAAATTTTGATGAGCCATTTTATAATTTTATTATAAATATTATATTTTTTTTAATTATTCAGCACTTACTGAAAAAATCCCCCATTCCCCTGGGTCGTAGCTTGCTCCAAACTTTAAAGTAGCCTCTACTCCTGAAGACCATGTAACAGTCATTTCATCAGGAGTACTTTCATTTAAAACGACAGGATATGTAACTCCAGTTTCACGTCCATCGACTACTTGTTTAAGTAGTGGATCATCTGTATTATTATTATAAAAAAATTTATCACTATCACCTTGTGATAAGGTGACATATTTTACTGTTTTTCCTGTTAAATCTGAATATAAACTCATAATTTTTTATTTTAAGATGTGTATAATTGATGGCTTCCACTGTCAGTAGAATATGCCATTTGTATTCTATGACTTTCAGTTAATTGGGTTCCATTATCAAATCCTTCCCAAAAAGCATAAAAATGTCCTATTTCTCCACTCCAATAAGTACTATCAGTTCCTGGGGAAAATACCAAAACTCCATTATTCATGTATTTACAAGCACCACCCGTTCCACTGCTATACACCAATCCCTGCGATTCCCAACCAAATCCTCTTCCTGTACTTTTCCAAACAAATATTTGGTTATTAAAGTCTGATACTGTTGTTCCACTTTGTTGCATTCTAAGTACTACAAAATTCCATTCGTTAGCATTTAAAGCAAATCTAGTAACCCAAGTTGTTCTATCTGTTGATGCAGTACCTGTTCCATCTCCTCTTTGTATTCTCATAGTTAAATTAGCATTTACTGCAAATTGAATTCCAGAGTAGGGATTCCATGCTGAGTTACCAATATTAGTATTAGGCATATTACTACACCATGCTACTGTTGTACCTTCTATTTCTTCTGGAGGTTTTATCCAAAAAGCATAAACTGCACAATTATTTCCATAAGTTGATGTATTATTACTAGGGATTTTATATGAACCTGATCCAGCAGGAATTATGTCTCCATTTAGACATCTATAATCAACATAAAAATAATTAGATGAAGCACCTGATGTTTTTATTGTACTACCAAAAGATTGACCTGAAATAGTTCCTGCATAATTAATTGGTAATCCCATACTAGTGCTTCCTGATCTTTCTGGTACTGTATTAGCGATATTTGATGTTTGGAAATTTGTTGTATCTACTATTTTTTGAACATTATCTCTATACTGTTCTGCTTTTGTATCTGCCCAACCTGTTGGAACAAATTTAAACATCATTGTAGGAAAACCATATGATGGAGAACTACCTACCATATTATTTGCATATGAAGCTGTAAATATAGATAAAGTACCAAGTGAATAATTTGATTGACTAGGTCCTTGACCTCCTTGTGGGCCCGTACCATTACCAGTTAAACTTTCACCTGACATATTTCCGTTATTATAAGCTATAACATAAGTAAGTGAATTAGCTGCAATTGCTGAGCTTGTAAAAGGAGGGAGATTTTGAGAAATACTACTTAAAGATTTATTTCCTGCATTAAAACCACTAACAGATGCAGATGGTTTGTAACATTTATCATGTATGTCATCTATACCTGTTGACATGTTATTTATCTTTTAACTTGTTTTCTAATGTATTTACTTTTTCATTTAATTCTTTAACAGCTTCAATTAATACAGCTACTAACTTATCATATTTAACTGCTTTGTATCCACTTTCTCTAGTATCTACTAGATCTGGGAATACAGCTTCAACATCTTGTGCTATAACACCTACGTCTGTTCCTTCATGAGCATGAATTTCTTTATTTTTATTTTCATCGAATTCTAACCATTCGAAAGTAACACCATTTAACATACTTACTTTTTCTAAAGCATTTGGTATGTTTAGTATATTTGTTTTTAATCTTCTATCTGATGAGTAGAATGCAATAACATCATTAGTTGCTCTAATTAATCCATTAGTAGTTGTAGCTGTAGTACCACCAACAATTAATCCACCATTATTAAATATAACTTGGTTACTTCTGAAAGATTGTCTTACTGTATTTGAATAATAGTTACTTATATCTCCATCATCCCAAGTAGTTCTTGCTGTAGCACTCGTCAAACCACTACCATATCCAAATACTGATACAGCTAAATCATTACCTGAATCTCCTAAGTAATTACCATCACCACTAATAACTAAACCATTAGTACCACCAACTTTTATTTCATTATTGCTGTTATTAATTAATATATTTGCAGCTCTATTAATTACAGTACTACTTTGGTAACTTAAAGATTCTTTTTCACCTGCTGGTTGTGTTTGGAATGTTACACCTGCAGAAGCACCTGGAATATTAACATTAGCATAACCAGCAGCTGCAGCCGTAGCTGTTACACCTGTTCCTTGAAAGTTTATTTGTGTAACTGTTCCTGTACCAAGAACAGTTCCTTCATCTGATATTACAAATGCAGCTGATATACCACTTGATCCTGATGTACCTGATGATCCTGATGTACCTGATAATCCTGATGTACCTGATGCACCTGATGTACCTGATGAACCTGCAGTACCTGAAGTACCTGAACCACCTGACGAACCTGCTGTACCTGTGGTACCTGAATTACCAGATGAACCTGCTGTACCTGTGGTACCTGAATTACCAGATGAACCTGCAGTACCTGTGGTACCTGAGTTACCTGATGAACCTGCTGTACCTGTGGTACCTGAATTACCTGATGAACCTGCAGTACCTGTAGTACCTGAGTTACCTGATGAACCTGCTGTACCTGTAGTACCTGATGTACCTGATGAACCTGAAGTACCTGAATTACCAGATGAACCTGCAGTACCTGTGG
>VMHT01020351.1_pt1 | contig 10043 bp, 12 predicted proteins | sample 4693611 | NCBI WGS metagenome assembly VMHT01 (sample SAMN12280063, study PRJNA550983) | marine metagenome | isolation source: seawater sampled from same location over 5 years 0.02-0.2 micron viral filtrate | place: USA: collected off the coast of southern California halfway between the port... ...
CCTTCGGCTCGTCCAGATGTAGCTAAATATCTTTGCATGGCAGACATAATAATATTATAATTATATATAATAATTTAATTCTATTCACTATCACTATTTAATTCATTTCCTATATCCATTTCTGCTATTTTGCTTTTCTTTCCAGAAAAAGACATAGAATATGTGCCTTCTTCATTATATCTGTTCCAAAGTGGTGTTGTTAAATTATGATATACTTTTAAATCTTTGGCATTAACGTGCATAAAGTTATATGGTTGTCTAGTGCAGTGATTATACATAGCCTCTACTTCCTTCTCCGTATCTAAATAACTCAATTCTTCGAATAATTTTCTCCGTTCTTTTTCTGAATGTAGCCTAAAACATACTACCTGATGAGCATTAGCTCTTGCTACTGGGGGCAAAGTCCCACGAACATTCTGTATAGCAATCATAATAGATATATTATCGTGCCTAGCATTTGTCATAGCCTTAAATATATAATCATTTGGTTTGCACATAGTAATTATATCGTCCATCAGAATTAATACTCTTTTATTTTCCCCTCGTTCTACCCTCTCTCTTTGTAGTTTAACTAAATCTTTTATTATATTATCATTATAAGTATCGTGCACTTCGGAACATAATTCTAAAAGAGGTTTAATACAATCATCAGACATCATAGTAGATGATATAACTACTATATCGTGGAACACTTTGCCTTTATTATCTGATCCATAAAAACTTCCATCCCTTCCACATCTTAAAATTATATTGTTCAACATCAAACTTTTTCCAGACTGACTAGATCCGTAAGCAATCATATTAAATGGTGGTTTTAATAAAGGGGCATTAGGTTTAGGTGCGTAGTTTCTATGTGCTATATCTTTGTTTTTATCTTCTGTTAGCGACTTCATCGGATAAATCTCATTATCGTCAATAATATTTTTGTTAGCCATAATATATTATATAAGAAAATATACTTGGTAATTGTTATTATTATTTATATTATTTATTATTATTATTTATTATTATTATTTATTATTTATTAAACTATAAAACTATATACACATATATACACAATATACACACTCGCACATTTGTCCCATAGGTATAGCAAAACTGAAACAAAAGTTTGGGATGTGTGAATTGTGTAAATTGTGTAAATAAAAATACTTAAAAATAAAATATTTATATATATTATGTTGATTGTAGAGAATAAAAAGATAGAATTAAAAATATTAAAATTAAAATTAGAAATAGAAGAAAGACAGACCAAACTAGAAGAACTAGAAAAACTTTTAGAAAGTAATAATAAAATAATTAATTCAGTAGATAGTATTAATTATAAAAATTTAACAAAATTTAATAAAACCGATGCAGAACTTTATTCTGTTATGTCGGAACTTCCAGAAGAAAAAAAATTAGGATGGTCGCCAGAAGGTAAATTTAAATGTAATTTATGTCTGCAGACTTTTAACGAAGGTTTTAATGACATTCATACACATAATTTATTTTTCTACAAAAATCCACAATACAAACATTTATCTAACTATATGATTAAACACCATTGTGGCTCTATTTGTTATAAAAACCAGTTTTGTTCATATTGCGATAATAATAATATAGAATATTCACAATTTAGATTTAGAACCGAAAGAGTTAGACATATGAAAAACCATAGTGATGATGGGATATGTATTCCTTGTAATAAACCAGATAATACCAAACAAGAAGTTATAGATATGTTTAAATCAAAATGGCAAAATCCCAGAACAGAATTAAAAATTCAAAAAAAAGAACCAGAACCAGAAACAGAAACAGAAACAGAGCCAGATGATGGCAGTTCATCCACAGAAACAGAAAGTATTTTAGATAGAATTGGAAAAGCTATTAAAAATAGAGATCCAACAAAAATACAAAAACCTAGAATTTCTTTAAAAGAGAAACTCGCTTTAAAAGAAAAAGAAGAGAAAGCTAAACAAAAACAACAAGAAAAAGAAGATAAACAAAGAAGAATAAAATTATGGGCTTTATCAAATGAAAATAATAAAAAACTTGGACTTCCACCCTTACCAGAACTTATATTATCTGATGGCGAAAGCGATTATGATTGGAGCGATACAGAAGAATTTGAAGAATTGAGCCAAAGCACATATACAGATATTACCACAGAAGCAGAAGAAGATGCAGTGCCAATACAAAAACAAGAAAATGTCTATCAAGATTTTTCTTTGGAAACTAGACCCACCTATCTCACTTAAAGAAACTATCCCAAGGATTATCTTTATTATTTTCGGCATATTGTTGCGACCTTTGTTGATATTTTTGTAGAGCTTTGGGAACTTTTAAATTATTAGCAGCTACATTCTTCATTTTGGTTTCTCTTTCTTGTTTAATTCTTTTTCTCTCATCGGCTCTAACTCGTTCTTCAAAGAGTTTAACTTGGGCTTCTTCATATTTTTTTTTATAATCTATATCAGATACAGAATTATTTGGTGTGGCAGTTGCCACTACTGGCGGTTTAGCTGGTTCTCTAGCCACTGCAACTGGTTGTTGGCGAGTTCTTCTTCTATCCATAGCTTCGGCAAGTTTATCATAATCAAAGTCTTGGTTTGGATTACCCCCCATTCTCTGGGCTAATTGTTGTTGTTTTAATAATTTGGCTTCTGCTATTACTCTTTCGGCTTCTTCTTTTTCGCGTTTTCGTTCCGCTCTGCGAAGAGCCGAAGCTTCACGCATTTTCTTTAAATGCTCTGGGTCGGATTTTCCTCGTGCTTTCTTCGTTTTCTGTGGTGGTGGCTGGGTTTCTTCTATAGCTGTTTGTTCCATTGGCACTATCTCGTTAGATTCTTGTTTAGGTGCGTGGAATATTTCGTTCTCATCTTGTTTAGGTTTTTCTTGTGGCTTTGGCTCTTCTGGAAGTGGGGTCATCATATCGATTGGCAGTTTTCCCATAATAATATATAGACAGAAATTTATTTAAGCAAAATATTTTATATTAGTTAGTTTTTGTGTAAAAATGATTTAATCTCAAATTTAGTAATCCACCTTTTTTTTTAACTATTGAACAGGTTTTAGGGTATAATTCCATTATCCTATTGGCATTCATTCCGCCTTTTTCCATTCTTATATCGATACTTCCTTCCATCTCGCATATACCACCTATTTTATTATAATTTTTGGTAATAGGGAAATAGTTGTTTTTTCTCATAATTTTTCCATCTCTCAAAAAATACTTAATGTTGCAGAGGTAGTCTTCGAAATGATTTATATAATTATTATCTATTGTTAATTCTATTGGTGTTCTGTGGATCACTTTCCTATGGAATTGTATAGCCCCAGATACATATTTTAAATTAGTTGATATATCTTTTTTTAAAAAAAATGGATTATCGAATAGTGGAATACCACCAAAATAACAATCATATTTTTTTAAATCTTTAAAATAATCTAAACAGAATTCTTTTAAATTATCCAAAGATTTGGTTGATTTATTATCTATTCCTTCTCGTATATCTTCTATATCATCGTCAATCATAATAATATTTTTGTTCCGATGGAAAAAGTTATTTAAAATAAAACTGCGAGTAGCACCAATTCCGTTCCTTTCTGTTATGACAAAATTATAGCCATTATCTATCTGTGATAAATAATTATCATATTCTTTATAATCATTCAGAAATATATATATACAATCTTTCTCGATTCCGTGTCTATCTAGAAAAGCCAAAGTTTTTTCTTTAAGTATATCTGTTCTTTTAAAGCTAGGAATACAAAAAGTTAATTTAGGTTCTTCTTTCGCTTCTCGTAGAGAAGCCTTTAATTTATCATAAATATTTGGGTGAATTTCTGTAGTATTATTTTTTCTATATAAATTTCGCCATAGATGAATACCTATACTATTATCCATAATACTTTGTAGGTCTTGTTGGTCAATTGCGAATTTTCCTTTATAATGATGTATTATAGGTGATGTATAAATATCTTTCCAATATGCCCAAGCTATTGGGCTATAATCAAAAGCTTTAGCCAAAGCTCTTACTTTAAGATGTCTATACTTTTCTGTGAATAATAGTTTCTGAAAAATCTTCATAAATGTATTATTGTTAGAATTCATAGCCACTTCGTGGGGATGTCGCCAAGCCTTACTCTTTAAAATTTTATCTATAGTTTCTTGTAGGATTGGTGATCCTGGTGGAAGACGCAAAACATTAAAATTTGGATTTTCCAATCTGGAACTTTTATATGCCCCAGATTGGTTGGTATATTCTGCACCTATTATCTCTTTTTTATCTGGAAGTTCTCGAAGCAAAAACATATCAGTATCTAAATAAGTTCCACCTTCTTTGTTTATTTTTGTTAATCTAAATATATCTGATAATGGGGCATATCCCATATTATCTAACAATTCGCTATGGTCTGGATTATCTATGATGTCGAAAATCATATTCGCATTTTCGTATCTTAATTTAGGATCTTTAAATTTCCAAGTATTATGTTCGAGTAATGATTGTGAATATGTATATATAATAACTTCATAGCCAAGTTTAATCCAAGACTTTATACATACTATAGAAATGTCGTCCAAATCCCCTTGTATCCATATGGAAAAAATTGTATTATCCATCGTATATTATATTACTAGAAAAATAATTTTTAAATTAAAATTAATTTCTATCTCAACTCTAACTTTTTATGACCTTTAAAATAAACTAATACAAATCGAGTTCCAGTCCAATTCTGATTATAATGGTAATATTCATAGCCATTAAATTCAAAAGGGGCTAATTGTATATCTACGGCTTTTGGACACCATATATCGCCTTCTTTTATTAAATCTCTATCTTTTTCTATTACTAAATATCCTTTTTTATAATCACCAAATCCACAAATAATACTAGTTCCAATATTTTGTTTATCTCTGTGGCGTTTTATAAGAAAATCGCGTGTAATCTGAACTGAATCCCAAATATGATTTGGAAAATAAAGATTAGCAAATTCTTTAAATATATCTTCGAGTTGTGGGTGTTGATCTTTTATTTTAGTATTATATAAACCTTTGTATGGACTTTCCGTTCTATAAACTTTTTCTTCGCCATCCCATTTTAGAAATGATTTCCAAGTATATCCATAAAGCATTCTACCACTTCCCTTTCTTTTATTAAGTTGCAGTGGCGTTGATTCACCGCCAGAATAAAAATCAAGCTGGTCTAAAATATCTGTCATAATAAAATAATCAGAATAGTAATCGCCAGTGAAATATTTATCCATATATTAATAATCTATAATAATTCTGGAAACACACCTAATATACAAGTATCTAAAACAATTTGTTCAATTCCACACACTTCTATATCACTTCTTAAATTAGAAACGAATTTAATTACTTTTGTATTATGTAGAAAATGTTTATCGACAGATATTAATCTAAATGGGTTTATTCCTTCTTCGATTAATAGATATTCTATTTCCATATCTTGCCCAGCATTAAAATTTAATGTTTTATTAATGTAGATAAATTCACTAACACTAGTTTCTACTTCTGTTTCTTCTTCTTCGCCATCTTCTTTTAATACAACAAAAGAAGTTTTAAGATTAAATAGAACTCTATGTTTAATTAAATCAGACCTTCTGGGTTCTAGTTTTAATTTAGATAAATGATTATATAAATCTATATAATCTTGGGAATTTATTTTATCTTTTATATTTTCGATACATTCTACAATATCTTCCATAATAGTTTATATATAATATAAACACTATATATTTATTTTCTTATATCTTGTTATAATATAACTATGACTTGGAAATCTTTTTGGGATGGTTTTGGCAAATTTATGTCTGGTGGTTTAGCTAATTTCGGAAGTGGGGCGGGTTATGGGGCTGGTGGATTCTCGCCACAAAGTTCGCCCACTTATGATCCGAAAGACCCACCGCCTCTCGTTGCACCTAGCGAACAAGGTGTAGAACAAGCCAACACTAGTTTTGATACATCTATGGATGGGACTAACGCTTCTTCTTTTGTTGGCGGCTCGATTTCTCACTTTTAGTTGCGAATAATTTTTTCTCATCTATTTTATTTTTTTTTTCTGTTTCGCCAAGTAATTCTTTAACTTTGGGAATATCACTTACTATAAATGGTTTTTGTTCATTAAAACTAAAATTTTTATTTAGTTTTTCCTTCATATAATAAATCATATATTATTTAATTAAATCTAATAAAATTAAATTCTTTATTTATAATATATTATGCTAATCACTCTTAATGGCGAAAGCTCTGCTACACATAAAGATGGCTCATACGACTTCACAAACTCTATTCGCTCTGGTATTACTTTAAAGCCAGATACAAAAGTAGCTTTGGTTAGTGCTGCCATAGAACGAGTAATAGATATAGTAATAGTTCAATCTACCAATGGAAATATAAAGGTAGAAATCAACCATACAGCTGCAGCTGGGTATAATTATACAAATATTTCTATTCCATCTGGAACATATACATACGAATCGCTTTTAAATGAACTAAAAACAAGATTAGATGCTGAATTTGGTTCGCAAGGCTATTTGTTTGATTTAGACTTCACCCAAGACGCTTCTGGTGATGATATAATAGAAATTAAATGGAATGTAGCCGATATTTCTGGCGTGGAAGGATTACCAACTCTTCCAACAACTCTGATGACTGATAGTAGTATAACAACAGCTACGCCAGATGCCGTTAATAAAGTGAATAATCTATCTATGTTAGGTTCTACGCAGAATGTTTGGTATATGGCGGCTTGTCCAAATACTATGCCTAATAATGCTTTGTTTCCAGTTCCTTCGGAAGATAATCCCAAAGTGGGAAACTTTGTAGAGATAGGGCAATCGAGCCTAGCTGCAGCTACCGATGAAGCTATATTGGGTGTATATGACCCAACAGCAGATTTGCCTTCTGGCGGTAATAACGATGTGGGGGCTTTTGGATTTGCTATCGAGCCTAATGGAAGCCTTCGAATATACGAAACTAAATATGCTGAACTAAATATAGATTATATTAGCGGTGGTCAGTTATGGGGTTCGGCAACTTATCCAACAAATAATTTTAAGTTTATTGAATATGTAGGGGCTAATGGTTATGACTATATACTTGATGAACAAGGTGGAGCGCAGAATTATTATGTGAAAAGAGTTCCAGGACAAAGTGGCGAACAAGCTTACTTTAATACTTCTGATAAAAGCGATGTAGCTAATTATGATAATCTTGGAACTTTAAATGCTGGAAAAACTATATTCAGTTTAGTTGATCAGACTGGGGGTTCTACTGATACAATCACGATGACAGCTAGTCAAATCCCACCTAAACTTAATACAAATCACGGATTAGCCAAAGGTGTTCATACTCTTGCTGCTGGTTCATTCGATAAAGATAAAGGAAGTCTTTTAGCTGCTTGGGGCAAATCTGGATTTGTTAAATATTTTTATAAACAAGATTCAACTAATCCAAATTATACAGAAATAGTATTTAGTGATCCTAATAGAGCCAATGTAGATGAGATGTTTGGTGCAGCTGGAAGCGGACACGGATTCGATACTTATTTTGGATTAAAAATGACGGCAGGTTCTATATCAGCCCCTTTAAATGCCATAGATAAATTATCGCATACCGCTTCTACAAATAATACGGCAAATGTAGTAATACCTGACTTCGAAACTACAAATACCACTATATACGACTGCACTATTACGCCAAAAAATTTAGCTGGTAATCCATCAGTAATTACTAATACGGCTGCTGGGGGTGGTCTTGCGTCTTCTAATCAAAATTATACTAGACAACCTTTTAGAAATACAAACTGGACTATGATAGTTAATAATAGTGCTGCTAATCCAAGCGGTCAGTTTGGATTACTGGATACTACACAATTTAACAACTTCACTTCGCAGGGTGCTACATCTGGCGGTATATGGAATGCTAATGGTAATCATTTAGTTAGAGTATTATGGTCTTCTGTTGGTTTTCGAGTATATAATGCTGGAAGTTTTGCCAATGGTAGTAGTTCGCCAATAGCTTGGGCTACTACTGGTGATAATCCAAAAATAGAAATAGAGATAGATGGAAGCGGACACGCCAACTTTTATTATTATAAAGAGGCTGATAGTTATGTTCAACGATATTCTTTACTTTCTGCTCTGGCAGGGGGAACAAATTTAATAGCCAATGGTGATGGTATATTGATGCATCCATACTGGGTTTTTACTGATACTAATACTATAAATACTTTTACTTGTAATCAAGAGAACATTAGTGTTAATACTGGTGTAGTGGCTTTTAATCCAGACCTAATGAATAGAATATTAGGTTTTAATTCTGGTGATTATCTACAAGGTAATGGCGATACTGGTTTTACTTCTAATAGAAGTTTAGGTTTCGCAGATACATTTACTTGTGCTTCGCCATTTATACATATTAATCTTAAAAATTTACCTCTACAAAGTCTTAATGGAAAAACAAATAGACAAGAACACGCTATTGCAGTTATTCCTAGATATGATTTAACAAATGCGGAAACTGGCGATAGTAATGTTATAGAAGGAACTAAAACAATATTTTATTATGAACCATATAATATGATATACCAACCACTTAATAATGATATGCCTATTACTATGAATGAATTAAGCGTTTCTATGTTAAATTCAGATGGCACATTTGCTACGGATCTCGAATGTAGTAATGTTGTTTTGGATATTCAACCCAATCCAGTAGCTCTTCTTCGTAGATAATCATACCATAGAATTGTTTGGATATTTAATTAAATTAATTAATTAATTAATTAAATTCAAAATTGAGTTTCTGATTTTCTGATTATAATTATCAGAAGATACAGAATGCCGAAAACACCAACAGACTATATTAACTCACTTGTGGAAGGTTCTATTTGCGGTATTGAAGAGGATTTAATACGCCATATCGTAGAAATAAGAGATAATCGTAATGGAAAATTGTGCTATCATTGTGGTATTCCAGTTCGTCTGGAAGAATATCGTATAGAATGTAAGAGGCTATGGCTTAAACAAAAAGCTTTTGGTAAGAATAGCGAACAAAGAACTGAATTTATTGAATTATGTAATTCGATAAAAGCTAAAAGAATGAATGAATTAATGGAACGATGTATTAAGCTAGATAAAGAGAATGAGAAAAATAAAAGAATTATAAATAATTTGCGAGTAGCTTTCTTTGAAAACCCAACAAAGGAAGTTGATGGCGAAACTATTTTATTAAATAATACTGAATAGATTTAGGTAGTGAATTCCATAGAGATATAATAAATTTAACTATATATTATTTTTTATTGAATATAATTTAATATAATAAAATTGACGATTAAATTATAAGGTATATATGTATTATAAAACAATATGTTTATTGTCAGCTATGGAAAATGCGACTATGCAACTTTTATGAAAAAACAAGAACAAAGACTAAAAGCAGCAGAAGAAGAAGTTTATAATAAATGGCTAGAAGAAGAAAAACAAGAAAAAAAGAAAAAGAAACTAAAAATAGTTCCAAAGAAGAAAAAGCTTAAAATTGTTAAATAAATGTATATGAATTCTATAGATTTTATAAAGTTATTTTTTATTAAAAAATTACTATAGAAATGACAAATCTGTGGATTTAATTAATTAAATATTAAATAAATAATCAGAATAAATTTGAATTGTATTTATTCAGTATATTATTTAACATACACGATGACGACAAAACAATATGAACTGGAATATATTATCGATAAGATTGAGAATGAGATTGACTTTGTTGATGTTAAGCCATATAGTCATAATATTATAGCACTATGGTTAAAGATACTAGAAGAACAATATGGGAAAGATGAAGTGTTCGAAATAATAAATAATTCGGATCTGTATCATTTGGGATGGGGACATATTGTAGATGAACAAATAGAAGAATGGAAAAAAAAAGCAGCAGAAAAGATGGCTAAAAAGAAAAAGCTTAAAATTGTTAATTCTTCCGACAATTAAAAAAAGATTGAATAAAGATTAAAGTTAATTTGTGGGCGGTC
>VMHT01080426.1_pt1 | contig 10043 bp, 9 predicted proteins | sample 4693611 | NCBI WGS metagenome assembly VMHT01 (sample SAMN12280063, study PRJNA550983) | marine metagenome | isolation source: seawater sampled from same location over 5 years 0.02-0.2 micron viral filtrate | place: USA: collected off the coast of southern California halfway between the port... ...
CTATGTTCTCCTGTGAAACTAATTCTCATTACTCTACAACTAATTTTACCAATTTTTGCATTCTTAAATGACATATGAGGAAAATTTTCGTCTGAAAAATCTAAATCAGGAATAACTTCGCTTACAATCTTTTTACTATTTGGACCACAAACACTTACCGTTGCAAAATGATCAGTTACAGATGTTAAGTAAACATCTAATTCAGGCCATTCTGTTTGTAGGTAATCTTCTAATTTGCCCATCACATTTGCGGCACCACCTGTTGTTGTTGTCATTATGTAATGATTTTCACCTAATCGAGTAGTAACACCATCATCATAAACCATACCATCCTCATTAAGCATCAAACCATATCGACATTTACCAATAGCCAGTTTTGACCAAGCATTAGTATAAACACGATTTAAAAATTCAGAAGCATCTGTTCCTTGAATATCAATTTTACCAAGAGTGGATGCATCTAAAATTCCAGCACTTTCTCTTGCTGCTTTACTTTCTCTTTGAACTGCTTTGTGCATATTCTCATCATCTTTTGGATAATACCAGGCTCGTTTCCATTGACCTACATTTTCAAATTCAGCTTTATTTTCTTCATGCCAACTATGAATTGGGGTTTTTCTAAAAATGTCAAAATATTCTCCAACGTTTCTTCCAACTATTGTTCCAAAAGTTAAAGGAGTGTAGGGTGGTCTAAAAGTAGTTGTACCCAATTCACCCATTCTTGCACCCGCTGTTTCAGAAATAATTCCAAGCGCATGCATATTACCTAATTTACCTTGGTCTGTTCCCATACCAGTGGTTGTGTATCTTTTTACATGTTCAATTGATCTAAAACCTTCTCTTAATGCTAATTTAATATCTTTTGCCGTAGCATCATTTTGATAGTCCACAAAAGATTTTGTTTTACCCAGAACCTTATCTGACGGTAATAGCCAAATATTTCTTTTTGATTTATTAGTAGAGGATATAACTTCTAAATTCTCATATTCTGTATTTTTAATATTTAAAAATTCCTTTAAAGATTGTGGAATATTTTTCAAAATTTCATCTAAAGTAAAATCACCATTACATGATCCTATACTTAATTGATCTGAAGGGTATATGTTTGGAATAAAAACTTGATCTTCTTCTCTGAATTTTAACTTTCCACCAGATTGAGTAAATAAATGAACTGCTGGTGTCCATCCACCAGAAACACCAAGACAATCACAAGATAAGATTATTCTTGAGCCAATAACCTTTTGTCCATCTTTAGAAAGTTGTTTTATAGAAATCTTATTAATTCTTTTATAGCCAAATGAGTCTGTTACAGTGTAGCCTTTGAAAATTTTAATATTATTTTTTTCTACTTCATAAAGCAATTTAGAGTCTACATCTTCTCTATTATCAATTATAGCCTCAATATTTATTCCCTTTTGAATTAAACTAATTGCAGTTTCATATGCACTATCATTATTAGTAAAAAGAACATTTTTTTCACCACACGCGACCCCAAAAAAGTCAGCATATCTCTTAATTGCTGATGAAAGTAAAATTCCAGGCCTATCATTATTGTCGAATATCATTGGTCTTTCTATAGAACCTGTAGCTGAAATTACTTTTTTTGCTCTTATCTTAAGTAGTTTGTGTCTTGTTTTACCTTTTCTTTGTTCAATAGGTAAATGATCGGTAAGGTTCTCACGAGCTAATAAAAAATTGTAACCATGATAGGCCGCAACACTTGTTCTAGTTTTTATCTCTAAATTTTTTAGTTTTTTAATCTCGTTAATTTCTTTTTCTAACCATGAATTTGAATTTTGATTATTTATTTTGAAATAATCTGAATTTTGATAAATAGTAGATCCTCCAAGATTTGGTTTTTCATCAACTAAAAGTGTTTTAAACCCATTTTTGGCACTTGTTTTTGCAGCCATGATACCTGAAATGCCAGATCCAATAATCAAAACATCACAATGTACGTACTCGTGCTCATAGATATCTGGATCTGGTTCAGTGGGAGATTTACCTAGTCCAGCTGATCTCCTAATAAAATACTCATACTTTTCCCAAAAACTTGCTGGCCACATAAAAGTTTTATAATAAAAACCAGCTGGCAAAAGAGGGGATAAGAAATTATTTATTCCACCTATATCAAATTTTACGCTTGGCCAACAATTTTGACTTGAAGCTTCTAAACCTTCGTAGATCTCAACTTCAGTTGCTCTTACATTAGGTTCTGTCATTGGAGTATTATCATGAAGTTGAACTATAGCGTTTGGCTCCTCTGAGCCTGCTGTCATAATGCCTCTTGGCCTGTGATATTTAAAGCTCCTGCCGACTAAATGAATATCATTAGCTAGAAGTGCTGAGGCTAGCGTATCACCTTTAAAACCATAGTAAATAGAACCATTAAACTTAAACGAAATTCTATAAGTTTCATCAATAGCTTTTCCTGTTTTTACTCTTAAATTTTTTGTCATTATTTATATCGATGGTGGTTTTTCACCCATTTTATAAATTGCTTTTATTTCATCATTTGATGTATCACGGACCATATTAAACCATTTTCTACAACCATGAGCATGATTCCATCTTTCAAATTGAATTCCTTTAATATTTTTTCTCATGAACAAATATTCAGCCCACTCATCATCGCTTAATTCTGTTGGTTGTTTTGGTCTAACTATATGTGCTTCACCACCAGCTTTAAATTCACTTTGTTCACGCTCACCACAAAAAGGACAATTAATTATAAACATTAGTGAGCTACGGCTGCAGCACCATGCTCATCAACAAGGTCACCGCTTACAAATCTATTAATATTAAAAGCAGCATTAAGTTTATGGGGTTCATCATTTGCTATTGTGTGTGCAAATAAATCTCCAGAACCTGGTGTTGCTTTAAATCCACCTGTTCCCCATCCGCAATTAAAATACAAACCTTTAATTGATGTTTTACTAATAATTGGGCTTGCATCAGGACAAATATCTACAATCCCACCCCATTGACGAAGCATTCTCATCCTGCTGAAAATTGGATATAATTCAAGTATTGCATTTAAAGTTCCTTCTACAATATCATGACTACCTTTCTGAGAATAAGAAACATAATCATCTGTTCCAGCACCAATAACTAATTCACCTTTGTCAGATTGACTTACATAGGCATGAACAGCATTTGACATAACAACAGTATCGATAATTGGTTTAACAGGTTCAGAAACTAGAGCTTGTAGTGGTTTACTCTCTAAAGGTAATTTTAAGCCAGCCATGTTAGCTATAACACTTGAATGACCCGCGGCTACAACACCTATCTTGCTTGTTTTGATAAATCCTTTTGTAGTTTCGATTCCTTCAACACAATCTTTGTTTCTTCTAATACCTTTAACTTCACAATTTTGAATTATATCTACACCCATTTCATCAGCACCTCTAGCATAACCCCAGGCGACCGCATCATGTCTAGCTGTTCCAGCCCTTCTTTGTAAAGTACCACCTAAAACTGGATAACGAATATTAGGAGAAGTATTGATTATTGGACAAAATTTTTTAACTTGTTCTGTATTTAGGTAGACAGCATCAATTCCATTTAATCTATTGGCATGAGTTCTTCTTTTTAAATCTCTTACATCTTGTAAGTTGTGAGCGAGATTCATAACTCCTCTTTGACTAAACATTACATTATAGTTAAGTTCTTGTGATAAGCTTTCCCAAATTTTTAATGCGTGATCGTAAAGTCCTGCACTAGCATCCCATAAGTAGTTTGATCTTATAATTGTAGTATTTCTTCCCGTATTGCCTCCACCAATCCAACCTTTTTCTACAACCGCAATATTCTTCATATTGTGTTTTTTAGCTAAATAATATGCTGTAGCTAGTCCATGACCACCACCACCTATAATTATTGCATCATATTCTTTTTTAGGCTCAGGATCTTTCCATGCTTTTTCCCAATTTTCATGATATGAAAAAGCATTTTTAACTAGCGAAAATATAGAGTACTTATTTCTCATTATATCTGAATAATTACTTTATAAATGTTGATTATTCAATACAATCAATAGTGACAATTTTTCTGGAAGAGTGGGTGAGAGGCTGAAACCAGTCGTTTGCTAAATGACCGTGCGAGGAAACTTGTACCGAGGGTTCGAATCCCTCCTCTTCCGCCATATCTTAAAACAGTGGATTGTTTTTAAAAAAATCTTTCATTGGAATTGGTCTTTGCTCCAAAATGTATCTATAAACATTATAATTTTCCAGGACACGCTGAACATAATTTCTTGTTTCTTTAAACTTTATTAGCTCAATCCAATCAACATAATCTATTTGATTTTTTTGAGGATTTTTATTCAATTTTTTCCAGTATCTAACTCTTTTAGGTCCGGCATTATAGGCAGCGATTGCAAATGGGTAAGCTCCCTCATACTCAAGTATTAACCCGGCAATATAGTGGGAACCTAAATTTATGTTATATTCTGGATCGGTAGTCAATCTTGATTTTGAGTAAGGAAGCTTTGCTTGCTTAGCAACAAGTTTAGCAGTGTACGGCATTAATTGCATTAATCCTTTTGCTCCAGCATGACTGTTAGCGCTTAAATCAAATTCACTCTCTTGTCTTATTATTGATAATATGAATGCACTTTCTGGTATCTTTCTTCCATTGATATACTTGGGGGTACTTATAATTGGATAATTATATTTATTATGAAATCTTTTTTCATATGAAGCAATTTTTGAAATTTGAATAGCAAAATCAAATCTTTCTATATTTGTAGCAAGCTCTGCAGCCAAAACCTCACTTCCACTTTCAATATTGTCATTCGCTAAAAATCTAAGCATATGTTTGGTGTATTTATCCTCATCAAGCTCATCCAATAAATAAATCACTTTTACAATTTCTTTTTTAAAAAAATATTCTCGATATTCTTTATTTATTTTGAGATCTTTTGAAAGTTCAAATAAATCATTTGGATTTAATTCCATAAAAGCCAACTGACCATAATATGTTGTAAGATAATTTGAAGCCTCTTTAAACCATTTAGTTGATAACTCTTTATTATTTAGCTTTTTATAGGTTTTTCCAAGCCAATACGCACCTCTAGCAGTGCTTATTGGATAACCAACACTATTATAAAAATTTTCAAAATGATTTTTTGCTAATAAGGGGTCATCTAAAAAACTTAAAGCAATCCATCCACTCATCCACTCGGCTGCTGCAAACTCAGGACCTTCAATCATGCCGTGATTGCTACTAATTTTATAAGCTAATTCATATTTTTTTTATATATTAATGATCTTGAAATTATTTCCCTTTCAATCCACCACTTATCAGGTCTTACTAAATAATCTTTTGTATTTTTAATTTTTGTTAATATTTCTACTGAGCTATCAACTCTTCCTCTTTTTCTTCTCCACTTCAATCTATCATAATTTAAACCAGCATCATTTTTAAATTTTGCTGGTACTTTTGCAATAGCATTGTCAACACCATATGATTTGCTCATTAAAAGTTGTCTTGCGTTATAAAGAAGCTCGTAATCCTTTGGAAGATATCTTAATAATCTTTTTAAATCCCAATATTTATTGTTCCATGCAAGATAGTCAGCTCTCTTAATGTAATCATCTGCATTAAGATACTTTTTATATTTTTTTCTGTAAAATTTAAGTTCTGATTTTGTTAGCTCTGCATCTATCCATCCGTTTTTGATTAATTGAATACCCTTTTCCTTATTTCCTACTAAAATAAAACTTTCACCAAGTATCATTTTGCCAAAACCACTTAATGGTTCAGAGGAAGAAAATGAGTCAATTATTTTTTTGGGTGAGACTTTATCAGTCGATAATTTATGTTCAGATAAATACTTAATCCTCCCCATTCTTGGATAATTTTCATTTTTATCGATAAAAAGTTTATATTCATAATATGAAGCCTGATTTCCCTTTTTTAGTAGATGTCTCCATTGAATAAAATTATATAATGATTTGTCTTTAGCCTTATTAGCTGTCTTTAAAGCACCAGTCCAATTTGATTTTTTCATTTCAGAAATAGCTTTTTTTGCTAAATTAAAATCTTTTTTACTATAATATTTTGATATTTTAACTGTGTTGGGTTTTTCTGATCCAGTAATAAGAGGTTTTTTCTTTGGTAATATTAAACTACTTTTCTTCTCTTTTTTAACAGTAGTTTTTTCCTCAATTTTTTTAGCTTCAATCTTTTTAATTGGTTTAGGCAAAGGCCTCAATACATCTATTAAGAGTTTTTTTTGGGTTTCTTCTTTGGTTTGGAAAGGTTTTTTAATAGGTATTATATCTGAAAATGCAAAATTATTAGTACCCATCAAATGGATTAAAGCTACAAAAAGTAATAATTTTTTTGACATAATCTTTGCTATATGAATCTCTAATCTATGTTATAAGTATTTATGTTTAAAGGTTCAAATGTTGCTTTAGTCACTCCGTTTAAAAATGATAAACTCGATGATGAAACTTATATTAAGTTAATTCATTTTCATATTAAAAATGGTACTAATGGGTTGGTTCCAGCTGGCACTACTGGAGAATCTCCAACCTTAAGTCACCATGAACATGAAAGAGTTATAGAATTATGTGTCAAAGAAAGCAGTGGAAAATTACCTGTTTTTGCTGGAACAGGTTCAAATTCTACAGAGGAAGCTATCTCTTTAACATCACATGCTGAAAAAATTGGTGCTGATGGTGCTCTTATAGTTACTCCATATTATAACAAGCCTACCCAAGAAGGTTTATACCAGCATTATAAGGCTATTAACGATAAATGTGGAATTCCAATAATAATTTATAATATACCCGGTAGATCCGTGATTGATATGTCAGTTGATACAATGGCAAGACTTTATGAATTAAAGAATATAATTGGAGTTAAGGATGCCACAGGAGACTTAAGCAGAGTAAATAAAACATTGGATAAACTTGGAGAAGATTTTATTCAATTAACTGGAAATGATGATAATGCTTTAGAGTTTAACAAAAGAGGAGGAGTTGGTGCAATTAGTGTAACAGCCAACATTGCTCCTAAATTATGTTCAGATTTCCAAAAATATTCAAAGTCAAAAAATAGCAATGAAATGATAGAAGTAGAAGAACTTAATAAAATTTTACAACCTGTGCATTCTGCTATGTTTGTTGAAAGTAATCCTAGCCCGGTTAAATATGCAGCAAAATTATTAAATCTGTGTGATGATAGTGTAAGATTACCTCTAGTAAAAGTGACAGAGCCCACAAAAGAAATTATTAAAAAAGCACTCCATTCTGCAAAATTAATTTAATGAAAAAAAAAACCAATAATGGTTTAAAGATAATTTGTCTTAATAGAAAAGCGAGCTTCAATTATTTTTTTGAAGATCTTATAGAAGCAGGAATTGTTTTAAAAGGTTCTGAGATCAAATCAATAAGAGATGGCAAAGTTAATATAGGCGACTCATATGCAATTGAAAAAAATGGTGAATTAGTTTTGATTAATTCACATATATCGTCTTACAAACAAGCCAGCTATTCAAATCATAACCCAATGGATGAAAGAAAATTATTATTAAAAAAAAAAGAAATTAATAAATTAATTGGAAAAATACAAAGAGATGGCTTTACAATAGTTCCAACTAAAATGTATTTTAGAAAAGGTAAGGCAAAAATTGAAATTGCAGTTGCAAAAGGAAAAAAACAGTTTGATAAAAGGGCAGCAAAAAAACAAAGAGATTGGAATCGAGATAAAGCAAGATATGTTAGAAAATCAAGTTAAATCGGTATATCTAGGGATTGGTTCAAATTTAGGCAACAAGAAAAAAAATATTGAACAAGCAAAATTTAAATTAATTGAGAATAATATTTGGATAGAAAAATCATCAAATTATTACGAAAGTCTATCTTGGCCTGACTCCAAAAATCCTAAATTTTTAAATATTGTATTAAAAGTTAAAACAAATTTAGCACCAATAAATCTAATTCAAATTTGTAAAAAAATAGAAGCCATTCTTGGTAGAAAAAAAGGAAAAAAAAATGCACCTCGTGAATGCGATATAGATATAATCGACTATGATAATCAAAAAACAAATAATAAGATCATTTTACCCCACCCAAGAATGAACAAACGAAATTTTGTTCTTTTTCCTTTATACGAGTTAGATAAAGCTTGGATACATCCAATTTCAGGTCAATCAATAAAAAAACTTATATTATCATTACCAAATAGAGACATAAGATCTATTAAACAAATTTAAATTAGTGATATAATATTTGTATGCGCAATTCTGAAGATTTAATTAATAAAGTCAAAGTTTATAATAAGTTTTTAAATCCTGAAAAACTTAATAAAGCTTATGACTTTGCTGTTAAAGCTCATGGTAATCAAAAAAGAGCATCAGGAGACCCATACTCTGTGCATCCTATTGAAGTAGCAAATATCTTAACAGATTTGAAGTTAGATAGTGCAACGATAACAACCGGTTTGCTTCATGACACTATTGAAGATACTTTTGCTACTTATGAAACAATCAAGGGAGAGTTTGGTAATGAAGTTGCTGATTTAGTTGACGGAGTTACAAAAATATCTGTTTTAGAGAATACAGCCACTTCAAACTCAAAAGCTGAAAATTTTAGAAAATTAATTTTAGCTACTTCTAAAGATATTAGAGTATTGCTTGTAAAAATTGCTGACCGTTTGCACAATATGCGAACAATTAAAGCTATTACAAAAGAGGATAAAAGAAAGAGAATTGCACAAGAGACAATGGAAATTTATGCACCACTAGCCGACAGGATGGGCATGCACAGAATTAGAGATGAGCTAGAAGATTTATCATTTGAAGTACTAAATAATGATGCACGAACTTTGATACAAAATAGATTAGATGAAATAAAGTTAGATAAAAAGGATATTTTTGAAACTCTATCAAATGAAATACAACTATTGTTAAATAGAAATAATATTAATTCTAAAATTTATGGTAGAGAAAAAACTCCATTTTCAATTTGGAGAAAAGTTCAAAAAAAAGAGATTCTTTAGAACAAATAACAGATATTATTGGTTTTAGAATAATCTTAGAAAGTATAGATGATTGCTACAAAACTTTAGGTGTTATTCATAAGGAATACAACTGTATACCAGGGAAATTTAAAGATTATATTTCATCAGCAAAAATTAATGGATATAAATCTATTCATACTGCCGTTATTGGTTCTTATAAAAAACCAATTGAAATTCAAATTAGAACTACTGATATGCACGACTTTGCAGAGAGGGGAATAGCTTCTCACTGGCAATATAAGTCATCTGAAAAATTTAGCTCTCTTACTTGGAAAGAATATGATTGGTTAAAAGATCTTGTAGAAATTATAGAAAAAAATGAAAATCCTGAACATTCATACGAATATACTAAATTGCAAATGTTCCAAGAAAATGTTTTTTGTTTTACACCCAAAGGATCTGTTATTAAATTACCTAAGGATGCTACGGCAATCGATTTTGCTTACGCCGTGCATACAAAAGTAGGTGATACTGCGATTGGCTGTGAAATTAATGGAAACAAATCTGAGTTGCAAACAATTTTAAGAAATGGTGATAGGATAAATATTATTACTTCCAAAAAACAGTCTCCTTCACTACACTGGATACCAGCTACTAAGACTGGAAAAGCAAGAGCTGCTATAAGAAGATATTGGCATGACAGGGGAGAAGAAAAACAAGAGAGAGTAAAAAAATATAACACAACATTGTGGATTTCTTTACCTGATAAACCTGGGCAATTAGGGAATGTTAGCTCATTAATTGGAAGTCATAAGTTGAATATTTCAAACCTCGAGATGGCAGGTAAAAACCCCAATTACATTAATTTTAAGTTCCAATTAATAATTAGAGACCTTAAAAATTTTACTAATTTTATTGCAGAGCTCAAACAAAAAGGTATAAAATTTAAGATAATTAGACACGAAGATAAAAGAAATGCTTTCACACAAAAAATCCTTAAATATTTTAAAAAAGACTAAAGCATTACTAGAAGGCCACTTTGTTTTATCATCGGGTTTACACTCGCC
>VMHT01166530.1_pt1 | contig 10043 bp, 8 predicted proteins | sample 4693611 | NCBI WGS metagenome assembly VMHT01 (sample SAMN12280063, study PRJNA550983) | marine metagenome | isolation source: seawater sampled from same location over 5 years 0.02-0.2 micron viral filtrate | place: USA: collected off the coast of southern California halfway between the port... ...
CCAGCTGATATGCTGCAATTATACGAACAAAAATACCAACAAGAAGTACAAAAATTTGGAGGAGAACAAATAGGTAGAAGACGAAGAGATGATTACACAGACGGAACAGTAAGAATCCCAGTGCCTTCTAGAACACCTTAAGGATTAAATTATGGCATCATCATTTTCAGATCTTGGTATAGAACTAATGGCAACCGGCGAAAATGCCGGTACATGGGGAACAAAAACTAATACAAACTTACAAATAGTAGAAAAAGCAATTGCTGGTTATGTAGAAAAATCTATTGCTGGCGGTGCACAAACAACAACTTTAACAATTACAGATGGTGATACAACTGAGTCCACATCTGTTGCAAGACATGCAGTTATAAAGTTAACTGGAACTATTACAGGTAATCAAGTTGTAACTGTTCCAGATTCAATTGAAAAAGTTTATATTGTAGTAAATGGCACATCAGGTGCTTTTACTGTACAATTTAAAACTGTGTCAGGAACTGGTATAACTTTCGGAGCATCCGATAAAGGAACTAGATTAGTTTTTTCTGATGGAACAAATATAGTTGATGCAGGTGGAAGTGTTGGAGCACATGATTTAAATGGAGAGGTATTAACTTTAGATGCTGATGCTGATACAACAATTACAGCAGATACAGATGATCAAATAGATATTGCAATTGCTGGAGCAGATGATTTTAGATTTACAGCAAATACATTTACAGCACTGTCAGGAAGTAGTGTTGTCATACCTGATGGTGGTTTAACTTTAGGAAGCACAGCTGTTTCTTCAACTGCAGCAGAATTAAATATACTAGATGGCGTAACATCAACAGCTGCAGAGTTAAACATTTTAGACGGAGTTACTTCAACTGCAGCAGAACTTAATATCTTAGATGGAGTTACCTCAACTGCAGCAGAATTAAATTTATTAGATGGTATTACTGCAGGAACTGTATCTGCATCTTTAGCAGTTATAGTAGATTCAAATAAAGATATATCTGGATTTAGAAATTTAAGTATTACAGGAGATCTTACAGTTGCTGGTGATGATATTACCATGGGCACAAACACTTCTGGTAATTTATTAATTGCAGATGGTACAAACTTTAATTCAGTAGCAGTAGGTTCACTATCAGAAATATCTACAGTTGCTGATGATGATGTATTTTTAGCAGTAGACACTTCTGGTGGTGGACTTAAAAAAATTGCAAGATCAGCAGTAGTTTCAGGACTTGCTACATCTTCTGCAATATCAAATGTTGCAGATGATAGTACACCTCAGTTAGGTGGAAATCTTGATATGAATGGTAATGATATTGTTACTACATCAAATGCTGATATAGAATTAGCACCAAATGGTACAGGTCATGTAACTGTTAAAGGTAATACAAATCAAGGTACTATTCAATTTAACTGTGAAAATAATTCTCATGGACAGCAAATAAAAGCTGCACCACACTCAGAAAGTGCTACTAATGTTTTAACAATCCCAAGCACTGGTGGTGATTCAACTTTAGTATCAGATGCTTCTACATCTACATTAACAAACAAAACTTTAACCACACCAGTTATTGCAGAAATAGATTCCGGTTCTACTATTACACTTGATGCAACAACAGATATAGTTTTAGATGCAGGTGGTGGAGATTTTAATTTTAAAGATGATGGCACAGAAATTTTAAGAATATCTAACTCATCAAGTGATGTAATTATTAAACCAATTGTTGACGCTAAAGATTTAATATTTCAACAAAGAGATGGAACAGAAGTAGCTAGAATTGAAGATAATGGTACATTTAATGTTGTAACAGATAAATTAGCTATTAATGGCACAGCAGTTACATCTACAGCAGCTGAATTAAACATATTAGATGGTGTAACAGCAACTGCTACAGAAATTAATTTAATAGATGGTGACACTTCTGCAGGAACAACTGCCGTTGCAGATGCTGATGGAATTATAACTAATGATAATGGCACGATGAGATTAACGACTGCTGCTACATTTAAAACATATTTTCAACAAGGTATATCTTCAGCAGCAGATGATATTACTGTAGGAGATTCTGCAGTAACTATTGCAACTAGTTCTGGAGATATCACAATCGATGCACAAGCAAATGATTCTGATATTATATTAAAAGGAACTGACGGTGGAGCTGATACTACATTCTTAACTATTGATGGTAGCGCCGCAGGTGAAGCCACATTTAATGCAGGTATAGTTATCGCTGATGCAGGAAATATTGGTTCAGCATCTGATAAAGATGCAATAGCCATAGCATCAAACGGTGTGGTTACATTTTCACAAGCACCTGTATTTCCAGACGGAAGTATTGCAATTGCAGATTTAGATATAGATGGTGGTACAGACATTGGTGCTGATTTAGTAGATGCAGATTTATTTATAGTAGATGATGGAGCTGGAGGAACTAATAGAAAAGTTGCAGCTTCTAGAATCAAAACTTATATTGGTGGTGGAACACAGTGGCAAGCAGTTAAAACAGGAAACTATACAGCTACAGCTGGTCAAGGTGTATTTATGAATACAACTAGTTCTGCATTAACTTTAACATTACCTGCATCACCTAGTATTGGTGATGAAGTTACATTTGTAGATTATGCAGGGACATTTGATACAAACAATTTAACTATCGCTAGAAACAGTTCTAAAATACATGGAGCAACAGAAGATTTAACTGTGGCAACAGAAAGAGCAGCAAACACTTTAGTATTTACAGATTCGACTCAAGGTTGGTTGTTAAAGAGTAAATAATGGCTGAATATAAAGATATACACGGTACAACTGTCCGTAACAGTGATGGAAATTTATCTGGTGCAATAACTGGTGAATTATTTTATGATGCTACTAATCGTGATTTTAAATATCAATATCTTAATGTAACCACAGCAGGTGCATGGAGAACTAGTGGTACAACAAATACTTCTAGATCAGGCGGTGCATCAAATGGTTTAGCAACTGCATCTTTATTTATTGGTGGAGAAAATCCAGGAACTTCTTTTTTGACAATAACTGAATCATGGAATGGATCAAACTGGACAGAAGTAGCAGATTTAAATGTTGGAACAAGACAAACAAAATCTGCAGGTACAACAACATCAGCATTAATAGCAGTTGGTTATATTTCACCTGCTAATAATACTGTAAAAACAGAATCTTGGAATGGAACTAGTTGGGCTGAGGTTGGTGATTTAACTACTGCAAGAAGAGATGGTGGACAAGCTGGAGCAGATAATACATCTTCTTTAGTTTTTGGCGGATATGTAGGTCCTTCAAGAACAGCAGTAACCGAAGACTGGAATGGTTCTGCATGGACAGAAGTTGCTGATTTAAATACTGCACGAAGCAATATGGGATCATTAGGAATAAAAACAGCTGCTTTAGCTGTTGCAGGTCATAGTCCAACTTCAATTACAGAACAATGGAATGGAACAAGTTGGACTGAGGTTGGAGATTTAAATAATGGAAGACCTTCGCCTGGAGCTTCAACAAATGCTTCATACACTTCTGCCGTGGTTTTTGGGGGAGGTAGTTATACTGCACATACTGAATTGTGGAATGGAACTGCTTGGACTGAAACAACTAATTTAAATACAGGAGTTGCAGAATCTGGAGGAACGGGCGGAGGAAGCGACTCTGCTTTATCCATTTCTGGTAGAACACCAGCATTTACAACAGCAACAGAAGAATGGACAGGAGCAGGAGCATCAATCGGTGCTTGGTCTACAGGTGGAACAATGAACACTGCTAGATATGATTTAGGAACAGCTGGAACATACACCGCTGCTTTAGGATTTGGTGGTGCAGCATCACCACCTTATAAAGCAGAAACAGAATCTTATGATGGAACATCTTGGACTGAAGTTGCTGATTTAAATAATTTTAGAGCACATTTAGCAGGAGCAGGCACACAAACAAGTGCAATAGCTATAAATGGTTATTATCCTCCAGGAGCAGGATTAGCAGAAACTTGGAATGGAACTAGTTGGACAGCAGTTAATAATTTAAATACAGGAAGATTTAGATTAGCAGGTTTTGGAACATCTACATCAGCATTAGCAGTTAGTGGAGAATTAACTGCACCAGGAGCTTTATCAGCATTAGTAGAACAATGGAATGGAACTAACTGGACAGAAGTTGGTGATGTAAATACTTCTGCAAAAGAATTAGCAGGCAATGGAACAGTGCCTTCTGGTTTAAAATATGGAGGTGCAACCCCATCAGCAACAGCAAATACAGAATTGTGGAATGGAAGTAGTTGGACAGAAGTTAATAATTTAAATACAGCTAGACAAGCAATTGCAGGAGCAGGAGCAGATAATACATCGGCCCTTGCCTTTGGAGGAAGTCCATCATTTAAAGCAAATACAGAAGATTGGAATGGTGTTAGCTGGCAAGAAACATCTGATTTAAATACAGCTGTAATTAATTCAGGAGGAACAGGAATTGCAACAGCAGCTTTATCTTTTGGTGGAGCAGTATCTGGACCAACAGTTACAGGCGCAACAGAAGAGTGGAATGTTCCATCAAATGTGATAAAAACATTAACAGATTAATAAAAGGAGAAAAAATGGCAAATACATATCAATACTGTGTAGCAACAAACTGGGGTAAAGGTTTTATTGAGCATGACGAATCCCACAGAATAACTTTTAAAGGTTATCCTGGAAATGTCTGGCAAGTTCCTGCATACAACAAACATGCTAATCTTTGGATAGCAAAAGTTGCTGGAACAGTTAAAACAAAAGATGAAGCACAAGCAATTGTTACTACAGAAGTTAATGCTGCTAAAACAGCATGGGATAATAATAATGTTGAGGGTGAATCGGCTGATGAAAAAATTGAAAGATTAGGTTCAAAGCCAACTGACATAACATTAGAAGCGTAAAACTAAATGTCTGATTATAAAACCATACATGGCACGTTGGTTCGTAGTTATACTACCGATCCAGATAATCCTATTGAAGGACAGGTATGGTATGACAAAACTAATAAAGTATTACAGTTTCAACATCCAAATATAACTACTGCTGGAGCTTGGAGGACTGGTGGTAGTATGAATACAGGTAGATATCAACTAGCAGGTTCAGGAATTTATACTGCAGCACTAGCTATTGCTGGTAGTCAAGATCCACCCGTAGTAACAAATGTAGAATCTTATAATGGAGCATCTTGGACAGAAATAACTGATGTAAATACTGCAAGAGAAGTATTAGGAGCAGCAGGCACTCAAACATCAACATTAGCTTTTGGAGGTTATACTGGATCAAACACAGCAGCGACAGAATCTTGGAATGGATCATCTTGGACAGAAGTAGCAGATTTAAACACAGGAAGAAGATCAGTCGGAAGTGCAGGAGCAGATAATACTTCAGCTATAGCTTTTGGTGGTAGATCAACAAGTGATATAGCAAATGCAGAAACTTGGAATGGATCAAGCTGGACAGAAGTTGGAGATTTAAACACTGCAAGAGTAGCTATGGGATCTAATGGTATAGCAACTTCAGCATTAGCTTATGGTGGAGAAACTGGTCCACCAATATTTGCAATTACTGAATCATGGGATGGATCAAGTTGGACTGAAGTAGCAGATTTAAATACAGCTAGAGAAAAATTAGCTGGTGCAGGAGTTTCAAATACATCAGGATTAGCCATAGGTGGAACTAATCCAGGTATTGTAGCAATTACAGAATTATGGAATGGAAGTGGTTGGACTGAAGTTGGAGATTTAAACACTGCTACTAGACAACAAGCAGGAGCAGGAACTGCATCAAATGCTTTACAATTTGGTGGAGCAAATCCTGGAACAAATTCATCTACACTAACAGAAGAATGGACAGGTGCAGGCGCAGCGGTTCTTGCGTGGTCTACTGGTGGTTCTTTAAATCAAGCTAGACAATCTATGGGAAATGCAACAGGAACACAGACAGCAGGATTAATATTTGGAGGAGTATCTCCTAGTGCAACATATGACCTAACTGAAAAATACAATGGAACAAGTTGGACAGAAGTAGGAGATATGAATGTTGCTAAACACTCATTTGGTAATAATGGAACTCAAACATCAGCTTTAGCTTATGGAGGTAATCCACCAGCTGCAGGTGTAACATCAAATGAATCTTGGGATGGTAGCACTTGGTCTGAAGTTGCTGATTTAAATACAGGGAGAAGAAATTTAACAGGTTTAGGTGCAGATAATACATCAGCTTTAGCAGTTGGAGGTTGGACTCCTCCAGGTGGTGTAGCGACTAATATATATGCTTTAACAGAATCTTGGAATGGCACTTCTTGGACTGAAACAGCAGATTTAAATACTAGTAGAAGAACTATAGTAGCCACTGGAATTATAACTGCAGGTTTAGCTTTTGGTGGACATACAGGTCCTGCTGTAACTGCAAATACAGAAACTTGGAATGGTAGTAGTTGGACAGAAGTTGGAGATTTAAATACTGCTAGAGAATATATAGCTTCTGCTGGAATTCAATCAGCTGCTTTAGGTTTTGGTGGAAATCCTCCAGCAACTGCAAAAACAGAAGATTGGAATGGAGCAAGTTGGGCAGAAGTAGCAGATTTAAATTCAGCTATACGAATGTCAGCTGGAACAGGAACTTCTACAGCAGCTTTAAGTGCTGGTGGTGAAGATGAACCAAGTGGTGCTGCAGTATCACAAACAGAAGAATGGAATCAAGGCACAACAATTAAAACAGTAGACACAGATTAATATGGCAGAATATAAAGAAATACACGGAACAAATATTGAGACTGTAACATCAAATCCAGATAATCCTGTTAATGGTCAAGTTTGGTATAACTCTACAGATCAAGCATTAAGAGGTAATGCACAAACAACTGTAGGGGCTTGGGCTAGTGGTGGTAATTTAAATACTCAAAGAACTAATCTAACAGGTACAGGGATTAGTAATTCATCAGCTTTAGCTATTGCTGGAGGAGATGCAACAGGATCTCTTGCTGTCGTAGAATCTTATAATGGTTCATCTTGGACTGAAGTTGGAGATTTAAATCAAGCTAGACAAAATTTAGCAGCTGAGGGAATTCAAACTTCTGCGTTAGCTACAGGTGGATTTTCAAATCCTCCACAAGTTTTTAGAGCACTCAATGAATCTTGGAATGGAACATCTTGGTCAGAAGTAGCTGATTTAAATACGGCTAGATCAGATTTAGGAGGAGATGGTGCTGATAATACTTCGGCATTAGTTTTTGGTGGAGACGCACCTGGTAGAGTAGATAATACAGAGTCTTGGAATGGTTCATCATGGACAGAAGTTGCTGATTTAAATTCAGAAAAAAAATCTTTAGGTGGTGCAGGCAGACAATCATCAATGCTAGCTTTTGGTGGAGCAACTCCAGGTGCTACTAGTGGTACGGCAGAAACAGAATCTTGGAATGGTAGTAGCTGGACAGAGGTATCTGATTTAAATACAGCTAGAAGAAATGTGGGTTCAGCAGGTATAAGTAATACATCAGCTTTATGTTTTGGTGGACAATTAGTACCTAGTCCTGTCACTGCTGTAAATGAACTTTGGAATGGTTCAACTTGGACTGAAACAACAGATTTATCAACTGCAAGAGAGCAGTTAGGAAGTGCGGGTATTCAAACTTCAGCGATAGCTTTCGGTGGTGCTCCTTTTCCATCAGTTTCAGTTGCAACAGAAGAATTTACAGGTGCAGGTACTAATAGCACAGTAACATTTACAGTTTCTTAATACTTGTAATAAATTTTAAATAGTATATATAATATATAACTAATGGAGAAAGACATGAAAAAAGACGTTAAAGATATTATACAAAAAGAAGAAATACACTTAAATAATTTATTAACACAAGAAGACTTGTCATCATTTAAAGGTATGGTCGATGAGCTTAGAGACACCTGGACTAAAAAACAAATGTTTAGAACAGAAACAGAAGCAAGATTTTCTGTTCTACAAGATAATCGTTATCCTACAAAAGCTGCAAAGTATTGGCAATGTGTAAGAGAACAATCATCATACTTAGATAATCTAATGGCTTTATCTTTTGACTATAGAAGAAACGAAGCAAAGATTACTTGGTTAGAAAATAAAATAAAAATTGAGTCTGATAAAGAACATATGAAAGATGAATATAAATTAACCAAATATCAAATAGATTTAGACGAAGCTAGATTTGGTAAAGCATCTATGGAAAAAGTTGCAAGACATAGAATGAGAGAAATAAAAATGTGGTCTAAATTAAAGAAAGAATTTAACGATGGATCATTTAATGATAAAGATGTTAACGTGCACCAGTTAGAATCTTATGGCTTACAATATCATGAGAAAGCAAAAACATTAAATAAAAACTCAAGTGAAGCAGAGATATTTAATGTAATGGGTCAATTACAATCTTTGCAAAGAATTAAAGCAAGTGGTGAATTAGAAAGCAGTTACAAAGAGAAAGAACAAATAACTCAACATGGAAAACCCAAAGTTTGATTTTATATTTTTAGGTCAATCTATTTTAAAATATCAAGTTCCTTTAGATATTTTTACAGCGATTAATGAAATATATGAACAAAATTATAATAATCTAGCACCTGCAAATGGACAATTAGTAGGTAAAATTAAAAAAGAACATTCATTATTTTATCATGGTCAAGATCAGACAAAAATAAAAAATCATAATTTTTTGCCAAGAAATGTAACAGATTATTTTATGAATATGTTTAGACACTATTTAGCGTTTAATAAAATAAAAGATTATGATACTCATTTAAATTCTGTGTGGGTAAACGAAATGAAACAACATGAATATAATCCTGCACATGTACATAGAGGTATGTTATTTACTGGGTTGTCTTCTGTTATGGTTTTAAAATTACCATCAACATATGGTAAAGAATACTCAGCAGAACACGTACAACAGAATGGTAGACTACAGATATTAGGAGCTAGTAATGGTCAGTTTGCAAAAATAGATTATCAACCACCTATGGATCTTAGAGATTTTTATATTTTTCCATACGACATGAGACACACAGTGTATCCCTTTAATGGCACTGATGAAACAAGACGAACTCTTGCTGCAAACTGTGATGTGCAGTTTGATCCAATAAAAAACAGAGGAGCCGCATGATAACAGAACCACGTTGGAAATCTTACATAGTAGAAACAACACAACCAATCTTTACACCTGAACAATGTAAAATGATTATTAAAGCAGGACGTGCAGAACCTAGAAATGATGCAGGGGTTGGAAATGAAAAAGGACTTAAAGGTGGAGTAATAGATACTAAAACTAGAACTTCACATATAAGCTGGATACCATTTAAAAAAATGCATGAGATGTATAAAGACATAGAAAAAATTATGAAAACTACTAATGGTAATCATTTTGGTTTTGATGGAATGCAAATTACTGAACTAGCACAATATACAGAATATCCAGAAGGTGGGTTTTATGATTGGCATGTAGATAACGATGTAAACATGCAACACGAACCACCGGTGCGAAAAATATCTATGACTTGTTTATTGTCTCCTGAGTCAGATTTTGAAGGTGGAGATTTAGAACTTCAAGCTGAAGGTAAAGTTGCAAAAATAAAACAAGGTCACGCAATATTTTTTGCATCGTTTATTAGACACAGGGTGAAACCTGTAATACGCGGTAATAGAAAATCTTTAGTTATGTGGTTTGGAGGCACACCATTTAAATGATTAGAGAATTACATTTTCCAACACCCATCTATATTGCAGACATAAAACATCCTACTCTTAATCAAGAACTAGAAAGAGATATTATAGCTTGGTCTAAACAAGATAAAGGTATAACAAGAACTAATGTACAAGGTTGGCATTCAACTACTAATATGCATGAATTACCACAATTTAAAAATCTAGTTAATATGTTATACGAATGTCAAAGAACAGTATATCAACAAGAGTATTATGAAAGTGAACCTTTTTTAGGTAATATGTGGGCTAATATTAATCCACCAGGAGGAATGAATAGAGCACATCAACATCCTAATTCTTTGTGGTCTGGT
>VMHT01198281.1_pt1 | contig 10042 bp, 8 predicted proteins | sample 4693611 | NCBI WGS metagenome assembly VMHT01 (sample SAMN12280063, study PRJNA550983) | marine metagenome | isolation source: seawater sampled from same location over 5 years 0.02-0.2 micron viral filtrate | place: USA: collected off the coast of southern California halfway between the port... ...
AGTTAATTTAAGCGTCTGTAAGCGATCTTTAATTGTTGGAGATAGTGCAGAGCCAAGATTAATACAAGAGCTCTCTAATAAGGGCTGTAACATCAGAGGAGCTAAGAAAGGAGCAGGTAGTATATCGGGGGGGATTAGTATCATACAAGATTATAAACTTATAGTAGATAGAGATAGTACTAACATAGCCATGGAGCTTAATAACTATACTTATAAAGATAAAGGGAGTGGACTTGTTATAGATGATTATAATCACGCATTAGATGCTCTAAGATATATAGTTTCATTTCACTTAATGAACTCCTCAAAAATAGAGATTGTCTAAGTCACATAACTAAAGAAATTAAGGATTATATTATATGAATGAAAAGTTAATAATAAACATTCCTGAGAGTATAGAGGACATTACTTTGTCGCAGTACCTTGAGATTCAGAAGCTTAATGAAAGAGACCTTAGTGAGGAGGCTTTTATGGAGAGGATTGTCATGTTATTATGTGGAGTAGATAAGAGAGATATAAAGAAAATTGATATAAGGGATTATTCATTATTAGGAGATGCTCTTAATAAAGCTTTAAGTACTGAGAGTAAGTTTAAGAATAGATTTACATTGAATGGAGTAGAGTATGGATTCATTCCTAATTTTGATAAGATGAGTCAAGGAGAGTATATAGACTTAACCTCTAATAACTTAGAAGGAGAGTCACTACCTACTATAATGGCTGTATTGTTTAGGCCTATTGTAAAGAGCGATTCATTTGATAATTATAAGATAGCTCCTTATGATGCTGATCCAGAGAGAATAGAGATAATGAAGGGGGCTCCTATGAATATAGTAAATGGTGCTATGGTTTTTTTTTGGAGTTTAGCGAAAGAATTAAAGAGTTATACACTGAAGTCTATGGAGGCTCAGGAGGAGGAGAGAAGTCAGCAGTAGGTTACTTTGAAAAATGGGGGTGGTACGCTACTCTTGACATGATGGTTGATGGAGATATATTTAAAATGGAGAGGTTAGAGGATATGAATATACATAAGTTTCATGTAGCCCTAGCACATAAATTAGATAAAAGAAAAATGGAGGCAACTCTAAGGAAAGGTAATAACGTAACACAATTATAATATGATAGCATATAGTCAATTATTAAAATATATAAAATCTTTAGCACAGTCTGAAGAGTATATTAATACCTCAACTATGGGAGAGGACCTAGACTTAAACAAGAGTAATATATTCCCTTTATTTAATGTAGATGTTACAGGAGCATCATTTACTTCTAATAGAACGGTTACCTTTGATGTAACTATGTCTGCTTTAGATGTACGTAGTATTAATAAGGATGCTAACTCAGATAAGTTTTACGGTAATGATAATGAAATAGATAATCATAACGCTACTATCTCTGTTTTGAATAATATATGGGTTAAGATGCATAGAGACTTTGCTAAGAATAACATAACAGCTAGTGACAATCCAAGACTTGAGATGATCACATTTTCAGATAAGAATTTATTAGATGGCTGGAGTATTAATTTTACTGTAGAGATGCCTACATCAGGAGTTGATCTTTGTATTGAATGTTAGATAAAGAGATAAATAAAGTACTTAATAACTTTGGTAAGGGCGTTGTAGGACGTTCTAAGAATAACCTATCTAAGAAAGGTAAGGATAAGGGAGAGCTTTACAAAAAGATTAGACATAATGTAAGTAAGAATAATACTCTTGTTTTCACTATGCCTGAGTACGGATTATTTGTTGATGCTGGTGTTAAAGGTAAAGGAGGTACTAGACAGTATGAAGACGGTAAGAAGCTAAAGAGTCCTAAGAAGTGGAAAGTTAAGAAAGTAACTAATAATAAATATAAGTACAGAGATAAGCTACCACCTGTAGATGTTTTTGAAACTTGGATATTAAGAAATAAGATTGCACCTAGAAATAAGAAAGGTCAATTTGTAAGTAGAAAGTCTATGAAGTTTGCAATAGCTAAAGTAGTTTATCATACAGGTATAGAGACAACTGACTTCTTTCAGAATGCTTTTTATGATCAGATAGATACATTAGTCGATGATTTAGAAATAGGTTTAGAGAAAGCCATATTAGATTCAATAGATATAAAAACAATAAAATAATAATAAAATGATAAGATCACTAAGTCCGTATTACATAACAGTACCATTACAGTATAATACCTCATCTACAGTTACATGTGAGTATTTTAAACTTCATATAAAAGTATGGAGTGGTAATGAATTAAGTGTACCTTCTGACATAGATTACACTATAGTTTATGATAACACTAACTCAGAGACAGGAGACCATACTATTAACATAGCTCCTTTACTTAGAGACTTTATAGAGTTTACACCTCAGGATAACGGTCAGAACTTTGGAGTATTGAATTCAGATGGTAATCAGAAATGGGTACAGACTTCAGTTAATTACGACGGACTATCTACTCCTGATAGTTCTAGTGTAGTTACTGAGTTATTTAGTTCAGGATATTCTTATGGTACTGATGGAGTTAATGCAGAGACTAGAGGTCCTGACACAGCTGATAAGCCTCAGATACTTTTAGAAGACAACGATTACACCATGCATAGAGGAGGAGTATTTAATGTACCTATATCTTTAGAGGATTTATCTAGTGGTACTACTAGTATAATAGTAAGGAGTTATCCTAGTTTTCAAATAAGTAACAGTATGACTGTAGGACCTACTACTGATTCAGATAGAATTATTAGAAATATATGGGTTGATACAGCTGCCGCTACTACAGATGAGTATGTAAGAGTAACATTTAACGGGGATATAATAGATTTTATACTTAAAGATGAGTATAGGTTTGAGCCTATGACTGTATTCTTTATTAATAAGTATGGTGCTCAACAAACATTTGTATTCTTTAAAGAGAAGAGGGAGAGTATAGATGTTACAGATAATACATTTGAATCTAATATAGGGCAACCGTCTACAGGTTCTCATCAGTTCTTAAGGTATAACGTTCAAGCTAGAACTACTATAAAAGCATCTAGTGGATTTATTACTGAGGATGAGAATGAAGCAGTTAAACAAATGATGTTATCCGAAAGAGTATGGATGTATGATGTAGCTGACGGACTTACTCCTCTTAATATTAAGACTACTAGTACAAGCTTTAAGACTAGACAGAAAGAGCGTCTTATTAATTACGATATAGATTTCTTAAAAGGTTATAACGATATAAACAATATATAAATTATGGTTAATATATATGTACAAGGTCAACTAATAGACCTATATAACGATGAGAATGTAGAGGTAGTATCTAGAGTGTTAGATGTAAGTGACATCACAAAGACACAGGGAGACTATTCTAAGACTTTTACAGTTCCAGCTAGTAAAACTAACAATAAAATATTTAAACACTGGTACAACGCTTCTATTGACTCAGGCTTTGATGCTAGAGTTAAGGTAGACGGTAAAATTGATATAGATGGTATTCCATTTAAGATAGGTAAGTTCTTATTAAGGAGTGCACAGATAGATGATGGTATTATTACTAGCTATACTATTAACTTCTTTGGTAACGTTACAAGTCTTAAGGATATCATCGGAGAGGATGAGATGACAGACCTAGACTTTACAGATTATGATCATGACTATAGTGACGATGATGTTATAGATATGTTAAAGGTAGACTATTCAGATACTTATCCTGAAGTAATATATACGCCTACAGCTAAGAAGAGATATGTTTATAATAGTGAGGCTTTGATAACAGCAGGAGAGTATGCTGATGAGGTTATAGCTCAAGATGAGTCTAATATTCATAACATAGCGTTCCCTGATGCAGGTATAGTTAATGAGGACGGATACGATATACCTGATAATAATGCTATAGGTATACAGTGGAATGACTTACATCCTTCTTTAAGATGTGACACTATTATAGATGCTATAGAAGCAAAGTATACTATAGCTAATGGTTATTCTAGTAACGTTAAGTTCAGTAGAGACTTCTTTGGTACTACAGAGTTTAATCAATTATATATGTTATTATCATCTAAGAATGATAGACCTATACTAAAGCCAAACTCAACACCTCAAGATATAGTTGCGTCTATGACTTATAGAGATGAAGGCACTAAGTTCTCAGACACTAAAGCTTACTCAGGAGGTCCTACTGTTGTAAATCTTGTTAATAATCAGTACAATCTTACGTTACCTGCAGGAGATAGATTCCAAAGTGAGATGTGGGTTAATAGAGTTAATGTAGTAGGAACTACTGATGTGACTATAAGATATGAAATGAATATTGATAATCAAGGGTGGAATACAGTGCAGGAGGTTTCAGGAGATACATTTAAAGGTGGTGCAGGAATACCTGATAGAGAGCTGAGGTCTAATTGGTTTAAGTATGATAACACTTCAGGAGCATCTCAATTAATAAGAGCTAGATACTTTGTAGATATAGAAGGTACAGCTGACGTACACTGTAGGCAACAGTATCAAATGGACGTACCTGTTTCTGCTACACATCCAGCGGGGTTCTCAGCTAAAAAATATGTATACTCTACATCTACTGTAGGTGGAGAGCTAGAGATTAATAGGAATCTACCTAAGCTTAAGATAATGGACTTTTTAAAGGGGGTGTTTCAAATGTTTAAACTTGTTATAGTTCCTTCAGATGACGGTACTATGTACGTTAATACTCTTAATAGTTATTACTCTCAAGGTAAAGAATATGATGTATCTAGATATGTAGATAGAGCTTCTTTAAAAGTTGATAGAGGAGATATTATATCATCTTTAGATATGAAGTTTAAACAAAGCGAGACAGTTTTAGCTACAGAGTTTGCAAATAGAAATAAGAGAGGTTATGGAGATGCTAAGGTAAGACTTGAAAATGAGTTTGGAGAGCTACTAGAAGGAGAGAATTTAGTAATAGAGTTACCATTTGAGCAGATAGTATATGAGAGACTTAGAGACATAGGAGATGGAGCACCTGTGAAATTACAAGTATCTAATCTAATAGATAAAGAGAATAATCCTATTAATACTGATGCTGTTTTACATTATTCTAATGCAGTTAGTCAGTCAGATAAGCCTCTGATGATTATAAAGAATCTTACAGGAGCGTCTAGATATCATGAAATAGATGAGGATATATATATGACATCTCATCATCCGTCTCCGTCTAATCCTTTCACTTCTTTATTGTTTGAGAAAGAATTTAGTACTTGGGATTCTAACTTACTAGAGAATACATTATATACTAATCATTATGAAGACTATGTAACGTCTATATTTGATATAGGACGTAGAACTTATAACTATACTGCAAAACTACCTACAATAGTTAGCGCTAATCTAAAACTTAATGATGTCATTATAGTTGACGGTTATAGATATAGAATTAATACATTTAAGTATAATCTATTAACAGGACTATCTAACCTAGAGCTTGTAAATAAAATAAGTACAAGTCTGTCGCCTTTTAATGGAGCGCCTCCTGTGTTAAGGCTTGGTCATGAAGGAGAGACAGTTTCTTTTAATCTACCTAATGCTGATGACTATACTATAACTCAAGTTAGTTTAGGAGATGGTACTAGTTGGATTCTTGTATCTACTACTACTGAAGACGATGGTAGAGGAGACCCTTTAGGAGCTAATACAGTAAATATATATGTAGGTCAAAATACAGGTGTGTCAGGAGGATATAGAAGAGTTAAGATAGAATTTGAATTAAACGGAGTTACAACTTCAATGATAATTATACAAGATGAGGAGGAATAATATAAAAGACAATACGCTTAAGACAATAGTAGATATGTTAATCTCTAATAATTATTATGGAGTTGGAGAATGTATTGAGATTGCAAAAGGTAAGAACGAATACGCAGACACATTAAAAATAGGATTTAACAAAATTAAAAGATTATTAAAATGAAAGAGGTTAGAATTAAAGTAGTAACAGAGGGAACTAGTAAAGCTAATAAGGATATTAAGAATGTAACAAACTCAACTAAAGACTTAGACAAACAAGCTAATAAGACGAGTAAGTCTACCAAAGGTATGGCTTCAGGTCTTACTAAAGGTTTTGGAGCTTTAAGACAATCTATTTTAAATGCTGTGCCTGCATTAAATGCTTTTAAGGTTGCTTTAATAAGTACTGGGGTTGGAGCTATAGTTGTGGCTTTAGGATCTTTAATTGGACTATTTATTAAGGCAACTAGCATAGGTAACAAGTTTGCTAAAGAGATGAGTACATTAGGGGCAATAACAAGTAAGACTAATGAGGAGTTATCAGGATTATCTAATCAAGCTAAAGAATTAGGAGCTAGTACACAGTTTACAGCTATAGAAGTAGTTAAGCTACAGACTGAATTAGCTAAGCTAGGATTCACTGTTTTAGATATAAAGAATGCTACGCCTGCTATATTAGACTTAGCAGCTTCTCTAGAGATAGACTTAGCGTCAGCAGCAGAGTTAGCGGGTTCTGTAGTTCGTTCTTTTGGATTAACAACTGAAGATACTAAAAAGGTAGTTGATACTTTAGCTAAGAGTACCAGTATATCAGGTTTGAACTTTGAAGCACTGAGAGAATCTCTTAAGGTTGTAGCGCCTACAGCTAGAGCTACAGGAGTTTCATTAGAGAAGACTACATCATTATTAGCTGTTTTAGCTGACAACGGACTTAAGGGTAGTATGGCAGGTACAGGACTTGCTAAGACATTTATAGAACTTAGTAAGAAAGGAATTACTCTTGATGAGGCTATAGATATGGTTAATGGATCTTCAAATGGACTTAATACTTCTTTAGAGTTAGTAGGTATTAATGGTTCTAAAGCTCTTAACACTTTAGCAGCGAATTCAGATAAACTTGATCCCTTATTAAAACAATTAACAGATGTAGATGATGCAGCTAAGGAATTAGCAGAGAGAAGACTAGACAATGCAGCAGGAGATGTAACTAAGCTAGGATCAGCATGGGATGGTTTTCTATTAAGCCTAGAGGATGGTTCAGGGGTATTCTCTAATATGTATAGAGGTATTATACAAGGTACTACAGCTTTTATCTCAGGGCTTCAATATAGTATAGAATTTGGTGGTGCATTCTTTAAGAACTTCTTTCAGTTTATATCTGAAGGCTTTGAAGCAACTAAAGACTTTGTCTCAGGATCTTTTGGTAGTCTAGCAGGTACAATTAAAGTTTTCGCATTAAAAGCGACTTTAGCTATGGCAGAAGTACCTATCATAGGGAAGGCTCTTGATAAAGAATCTATATCAGCTAATTTAAAAGTGGCAGAGGACGAGTTAACTGAGTCTCAAGATAGAATACTAAAAGGTATGAGTGACTTTGGAAAGGCTACTGACTTACTAAGTAGAACAGGTATATTGAAAACAATGGTTACACTTAGGGAAAGCCAACAAGAGACTACAGCTTTAAGGACAGGAGGAGGAGAAGCTACTGAACCTACTACAATTGATGGTGCTGAAGAGACAGATGAGGATGGAGTTGATACGAAAGTAAAGGAGAAAGAGAAGGCTACAGCAGGATTCTTTTCAATGATGCAATTACAAAAGTTAAAATCTATTCAAGAGACAAACGATAAGGCTAAGAAATTAGAAGACAAGAAGCTTAAAGAAGATAAAAAGAGACGAGCTGAAGACTTAGCAGACCTTAAGGCTACAGAAGAAGCTAAGAGGAGTGTTCAAGACGCTACTCTTAACGCTATAGCAGGAGGACTAGGTATTTTAAAATCTTTAAATGAAGAGTCTAAAGGTTTACAGGCTGCTGCATTAATAGGAGAATCAGGATTGGGAGTTGCTAAAATGATTATAGGTAAGAATACGGCTGACTTAGCTGATACAGCTTTCTCTGCTACTCTAGGTCCTGCAGGTCCAGCATACTTATCTACTAAACTAGCTGCTAATAAGATTAACTTAATAACAGGATTGGCATCTACTGCTGCTGCTACAGCCAAAGGTTTACAGGCTTTGGGTTCTAGTGGAGGTGGTAGAGGTTCTGACTCTAGTGGTAATAACACTGAATCTCCCCAAGCTCCTAGCTTTAACTTAGTAGAAGGTACTGAAGGTAACTCTATTAAAAATAGTATTGAGAATAAGAGTAGTACTCCTATAAAAGCTTATGTAGTTAGTGGAGATGTAACTAGTGAGGCATCATTAAATAGGAATATAAAAGATAGTAGTTCTATATAAAAAACAGTATGTTAATTAGAGGTTATTAATTTGACCTCTTTTTAGCTAACTTGCTGAGGTCTTTTGGTTTACAGGTCTTGAGTTAAAGTAAACATTACGTAGACATGCGTAAGCAGATAGTAACCAGCGTTTTAAGAAGTCTATTTTAACTAATTTAGCAAAATGAATTTGTGTTGATTTAATACTCTGACTCGTCCACGAGAATCAAAAGCACACGGTTTCACAGCTGTAACTTTCTAAGTGTTAGACGCTTAACCATTTTAGGTCTAATATATATATATATATAATAAAAAAATAAAATACATCACTTTAAAAAAACATAAATAATAGAAATTAAATATTAAAAAACAACTGTCACAAAAACTAACATAAATAGGATTATAATATATGAAAACATTCGAAGGAAAATTCAACAAAGATAGTAAAGGAGTATTCGCTATTAGTTTGGTTAATCAGCCTGCCACTACTGAGACATTCATAGCTATGTCTAAACAAGAGAAAGTTATTAAGTTATCTAAGATAGATAGTGAACAAAGAATCCTTATGGGATTGGTACTTCAGCCTAATCAAATGATCCCTAGAATAGATGAGAGTGGAGAAGAGTTTCAAATGTACTTTAGTGCTGAGACTATCAAGGCTTATTCAGAGAACTTCTTTAAATCAGGATTCCAATTAAATTCTAAGCTTGAACATGAGACTCCTATCGAAGGTGTAACATTTGTAGAGAGTTGGATAGTAGAGAATCCTAAAGTAGATAAGTCTTATAACTTTGGTATGGAATATCCTAAAGGATCTTGGATGGCTACTATGAAAGTTGATAACGATGATATATGGAATAACTATGTTAAGACTGGAGAGTTACAAGGTTTTTCTATTGATGCTATGGTTGAGCTAGAAGAGGTAAAAGAGAAAGTTAATTTTAAATCTAATATAAATATGAGTAAAGAAAACAAAAGTATCTTAAGTAAGATTAAGGAGCTTGTTATGAGTACTGAAGTAGTTGACGCAGAAGTGTTGACATTTGGCTCTGTTAAATCTGATGACTTGGACATTCAATTCGAAGGAGAAACATTAGAAGTTGGTTCTAGTGTGTATCTTATGGACGGAGATGAAAAAGTAGCATTAGCTGACGGAGACTACGTACTTGAAACGGGAGAGACCTTAGTTGTAAAAGAAGGAGTTGCTGAATCAATGGACGCTAAGTCTGAAGAAGAAGCTCCTGCAGAAGAAGTTGAGGAGGTTAAAGAACTTGCTGACGAAGACAAAAAAGAAGAGGAGGAAGTGAAAGCTGAGGACTCTGAAGAAGACAAAGAAGAGGAAATTAAAGCTGAAGAAGAAGTTGTAGAAGAGGAATCTCCTGCTGCTGCTATCACTGAGGAAGACGTTAGACGTATTGTTGAGGAGATGGTTATGGGATTCAAAGCTGAGATTGAAACTTTAAAGTCTGAGAATGTAGAGCTTAGCTCTCAAGTAGTAACTTTATCTAAGACACCTGTAGCTGCACCTATTGCAACTGCTCCAGTTCAGATGAGTGCTCACAGTAGTGTCCTTGACATGATCAAGAGACGTAAATAAGTATTTTAATTAATTAATATAAATCAATAAATTTTAAAATTATGGCTATAACTAGCAATTATGTAGGACAACCTGCAGTAGACATTACTTTACAAGCGATCAAAGAAGAAGACACGCTTAGATTAGGTCTTATCAACGTAGTACCAAACGTAGGGTACAAATTAAACTTAAGAAACTTAGATGTTACTTTAGGAGTAGTAGATTACTCTTGTGGAACAACTCCAGCAACTGATGCAGTAGCTTACGGAGAGAAAGTTTTAACTCTTAAG
>VMHT01178565.1_pt1 | contig 10041 bp, 23 predicted proteins | sample 4693611 | NCBI WGS metagenome assembly VMHT01 (sample SAMN12280063, study PRJNA550983) | marine metagenome | isolation source: seawater sampled from same location over 5 years 0.02-0.2 micron viral filtrate | place: USA: collected off the coast of southern California halfway between the port... ...
ATACGCAAGAGAATATAATTTATATAAACTAGGAGCAATTATGAATAATTACAGAATATTTAATCCAATATTTGACGAAGATATGATCGATAAACTAGATGTTGAATTACTAGACGAAGATTTTATTGAGCAAGACGCACTAACATATTCTGAGCAATTAGAAATCAATAGAGGTTTAGCACAATGGATAAAATAAAAGATACTAAAAGCACTCAATCATTTACGGATTGGGTGCTAGACTTCCAAGAGCAACACCAAGAATTGTTATCTGAAAATAACTACGAAGATATTATTCTTGAGAAGGCTGTGGATAACTTTGACAAATAATGTTTGACAATATCCTATATTAGTTTATAGGGTATTATCAAGTATTATGTGGTTTAATACTTGGCTTAAATTATGTGAGGTAATTCTAGCTTTAACACTAACAATAATGAAACGGAAACAGCAACTTCCAAACTTGCCTAGTACTTTTGTTATGGCTTATGATGTTATTGTCTAGGCTAGAATTATAACTCACAATCTAACAGGAGTCTTTATGACTTTACTACAATTTATACGACAACCTGTCTTTAACTTATCTAATGAGCAAATTAGAAATGTGTTAGATGATAGTCAACTACCAGATGGTTGGTCAGCAACTATGGTACAAAGATTTATTAGTCAATGTCCATATGACAATCTAGTCGATTCACTCAATGACAGCTATTATGATTTAAGAAATTGCCACGATTGTGGCGATGCTATGTATGATGATGATGCCTACTCATGTTATGAGGGTGATTTTGCAGTTTGCAATAGCTGTTCAGATTCTAATTATTATTATTCAGATAATCGTGAAACATATATTCATAATGATGATTATGATGAGTATGATTCTGACTATGATGATTCTGGATATTCTGGTGTTCACAGATACGAAACAAATGTCCTTGACCACCTTGACTTCCAACTCACAGCTAGTGAGCAACAACAACAAAACAAAGGTAAGAAACTATTGTATTGTGGTGTAGAATTAGAAGTTGAGAGGAGAAACGATTGTCCAGATGATATTGCCCACCATATCAATACATCTGTACTACCAGACTTTGCTATCTGTAAATCTGACGGCTCACTTGACAATGGCTTTGAGATTGTGACAGCACCGAGTACTTATGCTATGCACAAAAAGAATTGGTCAAAGTTCTTTGATGACGAACAATGTCGAGATAATCTGAAGGGTTGGTCTACAGATACAGCAGGACTTCATATTCACTTATCAAGAAATGCTTTAACACCTTCAGAGATTGGTAAAATACTTATATTTATCAATGACGAAACCAACAAGGATTTCATTGACCAGATTGCTGGTCGCTCATCTCATCAATGGGCAAAGAAATCACCCAAGAAAATTACAGATGCTTTCAATTCTTCAGACAAGTATGAGGCTGTCAATACATCACACAGGAATACAATCGAACTTCGTATATTCCGTAGTAATGTATCCAAGCATGGTTTCTTTCGTGTCTTAGAATTTGCATTTGCATTATCTGACTTTGTCAAATCAACTTCAATAGCTTTGACAAGTTTACACTACACAGCTTTCTTTCGTTTCATGTCTAGACCAGAGAACAAATCGACTTATCCAAACTTATCAGCTTGGTTAATTCGTAAAGGTCACATCAACGGAAAACCTTCTCGCACAATTAGTGAGCAAGAAGAATTAACTAGCACAGCTACTAACTAGAAAGGGTAACATATGTGTTTAATTATTAAAACTGACAATCCAAGTCAGCTACATAGTGGTTTATTAGAAACTGCTTACGAAAACAATCCAGACGGTTTTGGTGTAATGTTTTGTAACAATGGCAAACTACACACTCACAAAATCGTACCCAAGACTTTCAAAGATGTTGAAAAGCTATGGGACAAATACAAGAATGTTGATTCTGGTATGGGTATCCACTTCAGATTCAACACCAATGGAGATACTAACCGAGCTATGTCCCACCCCTTTGAAGTCTTATCCAAAGCCAAAGGTGATGACAGGGATATGTGGGTAATGCACAACGGTCCTCAACTTCCTACACCCATGATTGACAACAACAAATCTGACACACATCAATTTGTCAAATGGGTATTGCGACCACAACTCTCAGCCAATCCCAAGCTACTACACAATGCCGAATGGCAAGAGATGATTGAGGAACTTATTGGTACTGACAAGTTATTATTTCTTGACGGCAAAACCAAAGAGTTTGTCATCTACAATGAGGATGAAGGCAAAGATATGGACAATGTGGGTTGGCTATCCAATACCTATTCTATTCAACCTTCCACCTATGGTGTGCGTGACAAGTACTATGACTTCGAAACCAATACCATGAAAGATGTTTCCAAAGACAAATACTCTTGGACATATGATGATGATGATTGGGGTTACACTAGCTATGGTGGTGGCTATCGCAGGACACCACGACAAGAGTTTACAGGTCAAGCATCTGGCAAAGTCATAGACTACAAAACAGACAAAGGGGGGCAAGTAGATACTAAAGCTGTCGAAGATGATAGCTTGATGTACAATGGTAAACATCTACAATGGGATGACCTGTGTACTAGAGATAGAGAAGAACTTGTAGAACTATGCGAAGAAAATCCTGTGGGTGTAGCACACTATATCCACGCTAACATAACAGGAGGTAATTAATATGGACTTTACACCTAACATTAGCTACAATTATGGAAACGAATACATCTTTGGTATTCCGTTCAACAAAAGCTACCAACTATTGTGTCGCACCACACGAACTATAAATGGTGTGACCGAAGATGTCTGGGCAAACACCCAGAAAATGTATGCCAATGGAGAAGTGTTCCCTAGATTTATGCAACTATCTGACATTCAGTTTGGTGTTATGAAATCTAACAAAGAGATAATCTTTAACACCACCAATGTAGATATGAATATACCCAAGAAAAACTATACACATTTCATTATCAAGGGTACAGCAATATCAAATGGGGAATGGCACAGATTATCTACACCTCAAGATAGTGTTAGGTGGTCTGCATTTGAACTCAAACACCTGCGACACAATCGTACCATACAGCAATCTTATCCACACATGATGAATAGATTGCAAAACACCTACGATTCTGGTCAGACATTGTGGTCAAAGCTATGTGACTATTCTCTTAGAACTGCAAGAGAGATAACAACTAGACAAAGATGTCAAGCTGTAACAAAAGAATTATCCAGACAGAGATACTTCAACAACTTCAAGCTACCTCGTACAGCTAAGACTATTCAGTTTGAGACTATACAATACGAGGTATCTGCTAGAAAGAAAAGAGGTTTGTCCCTTGGTACACCTCGTGTCAAAGGTCAATCAGTAATATCATCTGTGTTCAACTACCCATTAGAAAACAATCACAGATACACATTGAATTGGTCATCACTACGACATGCACACAATGGCTATGCAGTATAATACCGATTGTATACCGAAAGATTCCGATAGGTACTAATATCAAGGTAAGTGGGGTAACAGCTTATCTCTTATATATAAAAAATATAATATAATAAAAATCGTATGTATATAATAATATATAGGAGACTTCCGCCACCCATTCTACCAAAAGAGTACCTCTCGGTATCTATCGGTAGTCTATCGGTATAATGCCTAATTATTTTATTGACAAAAGAAAGGATTATGATATGATTACATTTACAATATTTGGACTAGGACTAGCCGCAGGAATGTTGGCTACTTATATTACATACTGCATATGGGTAATCTGTATGTGGATAATCAACGGAAAGAGAGGGATATGATATGGAAACGACTTTTACTTATATAATCTTAATCGTGCTTGGCACTCTCATACTTTGGTGGGGATCAAGATGAGATTAGATAAACACTTACCACCCAACGCAATACAAATTAGGTATGTACACGCATACTATGAAGGGGTGTATGATGATGATGATAACTTTGTAGAAGAATACTGTACCAACGAAGATACAGCTACTGATGTATACAAACTAATCAGAAAAGCACACAGGGAAAAACAATCTTACTACTACCGACGAAGAACATCACAGTTATCATCAGATGATGTAAGACAATATCGTGATTGGACAGACAGACAACACACCACCGACTTACCTAAATATAATATCAAGGTCAGGAAACTTGGTCGCAGAGTTGTCATTGAATACAATCCAGAGTATGCACTCAAGATGTTTGATATACAAAAACAAAAGCTAATCAATGCAAGCAAACCTAGACACAAATCTGGCCCAAGACTATATATGGCTGACATAGACCCTCAAACCTTGGCACAAGAACGAGCTAGACAGAGTATAGAAGATATGTTTAGAGATATGGACAGAGAATTAGATACACAGCCAATGTATCCATCAGAAAGGAATGAACATGAATGAGATAGGACAGAAAGTATCCAAGAAAGATTTGAATCTTGTACAAGTGGAATGGCTCGACGCAATGTCGGATGATAACACTTGGCAAGAACTAGATGAACTACGAAAACAAAAGCTAAGACCCGTCACCTGTGTCGGTTGGCTGCTAACACAAAATTCAGAGGTGACTATACTTATATCATCATTCGATGAAGATAGTCAATGTGGTGGTGGGGGTACAGTTATACCCACCAACTGCGTACAAAAAATTACGAAGGTAAGGGAGAAAAATGACGACACAAACAACTAGCCTATTTGTATATGGCACACTCAAGAGGGGGCACAGGTTGAATAGTATACTAGGCGGCGGCTCAACTTTGATATACCCTGCCATAACATTATTAAACAACTACGATTTACAGGGATATGCCGACGCATTTCCTATAATGACACTAACAGAAGAAGGAGAAGGGTACCGAGTATTGGGAGAATTGTATTCAGTAATGCCCTCTGTCATGGATAGAGTAAACTCTATCGAGGGCGGTGCGGGTTACATACCATACATAGTAGATGTGAGACCTATGGATTCTAATGAGAAAAGAGTAGAACAAGCAATCACATTCATCTATCCTAACACCGACAAGCACATGTCCTTATCACCAATCATTTCTACCAAGATGTCTGACATAACAGGGGAAGTAAAGGTGTGGGCATGATAAACTTTTTAACAAGTATACTTGTAATAATTACCTTGACTTGCATACCGACATATACTATTGTAGGTGTGCTTACTGATAAAGATATGCAAAATCCGTTTGCTATCATCATGGCGATAATATTTATATACATAGGAGTATTAACATGGCGGAACCTTACAAACGCAAAATAGAAAAAGAAGAAGATATAATAGAAGATGGAGATTTTGTTTTAGATGGATACAGTATTCATTTAGACAAGAATGTTGCAAAACACAATGATGATTTGGAACAAGATATAAACGATTACGAAGATATACAGGAGGAATATGCCGTTCAATCCGAAGACACACAACCTATTGCAGTCGACAGATTTATCAATCGCTCTGGAAAAAGCCGTCGATCATCTAGATAACTCAGAGACAGACGAGCCTTTCATATCAATAAAAACTGATAAACCTTTTTCATTGAAGATGAGGTTTCATCAATACATCAAAGCCTTTAAGGTGCAGATGAAAGATGTAGCAGATGTAGATGAAAACAGATACGACCACCTTACCTTCACGGATAAGGATGATAGCTTATTAATTACTTCGTCTTTGGAAAGAGACCAATTAGTATTGCTAACAGATGAAGGAGATATACTATGAAGAAGAAAGATAAACAACTAGAGGATGATGTAAAACTTTTTGCTGATTGTTGTTCTGATTTAAAAGAACCAATAGCAGAACTATCCAAGAAGTATCCTATAAACATGATACACTCAGCACTCATGGAAGTAGGACTTCGTATGTCTATGCTCAGCATGGGCACAGAAAATACTATGGCTATCTTTGAAACAATTATGAGTAACTTAGGTGGCTATGGTACACTCATAGACCAAGACACTCGTGCCATGAGGGAACGAGGTGACGAAGAACTAGATGCCATAGAGAATTGGGAATACAATGTCAACATCAGCAAGACCATCCATTGACCATGTGCCAACACAACTAAAGTATTGGGCAGATAAAATGTACGACGCAGAATTTGAAGACAGGTGGAGAGCTTATCATGAAGCTAGGACTATCTACCTAATGTACAAAAGACTTAACGATGAAGGAATAGAATATGAACCAAACTTTTAGAAAAATAACCCCGAATAGTGGAGCCTCTTGGTATGTAAAATGGACAGCAAGTATTATTATGATAGTAGGCATGGTTATGACAGCTATAGAATTTACACCATTTAATTTATTCTTTCACTTGGGCGGAGTCACAGGTTGGTTTATTGTAGGATGGATGTGGCACGACCGAGCACTGCTAACAGTTAACTCAATAGCCATGTTCATATTCGCCGTAGGTATCTTGTTAAACTTTTAGCTTGACAATTTATTCCTATATGATAATATATATAAAAGGAGTGTGTGATGAGAAATATTACCAACGAACAACTAAATGAATTAATAAACTATTTAAGTAAGAGACCATATGCAGAGGTATTTGGTTTAATTAAAATGGTATTGGAATTACCCAATGCACCACAAGAAAAAACAAAGGAGAAAGCATGACAATAGATATAACTGACTACGATAGACTTACATCGGACAATCAAGTAAGACTTTTAAATATACTTCTTGATACAAATAAAAAGCTAGAAAGAATAGCCATTGCCTTAGAAGAAAAAGAAAAGGAGAGCAAATGAAATACGATGTAACGACTAGCCATATGTTTACACAGCATTGGATTGTTGATGCCAAAGATAAAGATCAAGCGGCGGAAAAAGTTACCAATGGTAAAATAAAATTTGATAAAACTTCCAGAAAGTTTGTATCTGATAAACTAACAATGGGGTTAGTTACAATACCAGATGTAGCCATTCGTTCTGTAGAACCTCTCGAAGGTCAAGAACAAGGCTTTGAAACATTTGATGTAGATGTACATGGAAGTTATGGGGGTACAGATCCAGAATGATTATAGATGTTAGAAGTGATGATTGTGTCTATATTACCATAAATGGCACTGTATATTATATTGATGATTCAACAGGCGAACGCATTATGAAAAAATGGAAAGAAGAAAAATAAAATGAAAAATGTATTAGCAACCTTTACTATACAAGACAATGGCTATGAATACTTTGACTATGCCCTCTTTCCAAGAGGGATGTCTAATGATGCTATGTTAAAAGAAATGTTTGAGCCTTCAGATGATAATGAAGATAGAACATTTAAAATATACAAGTTACAAGAGGTAACAAAAGAAACAGAAGATGTGTTAAGAAATTTACACATAGCTTTTTAAGGGGGCACATGAAAGAAATACATTTGATAGATAAACAAGTAATCATAAACATCATGGATAAGATAGAAAAAGAATACAATGTAGACAATCTAAAAGAAGATTCATTAGATGCTTTTCTACATCTGTGGGATGAATTAAAGGAGGCTATCTATGCCAAAAAAAGATGATGAGTTGGTTATACCAACAGAACTATTAGAGAAAGACCCTAATGATCTAGCTCAAAATGAGAGCGAGATACAAACAATAATATCGTATCTACAAAAAACTCGTGAGAATATTAGATCAGCAGAAAAAGCAGGTAAGAGAATTACTAGCAAGACAGCAAAGGTAAAGACACCCGAGCCCGTAACACAAGGCAGTATACTTGATGTACTGATTAAGGATGTATAATGGAATTATTAGACTCAGTTAAGTTACCAAAGTATGTATACGAAGACGGCAAACCTAGACAGAATGTATGGGATACTTCAAGTCTATCATCTTTCTTAGCTTGCCCTCGTCTATATAATCTTACAAACCTAAATGGTTACAAGATGAAATCATACGGAACAGTAACAGGATTTGGGTCAGCAGTACATGACGGTTTTGAAATACTAGACACAGGAAAGTTTAACAAAGAAGGTAAAGAAGAATCTGTAAACAAAGCTATCAAGTATGTACTAGAAACATACGGAGAAGATTTACAAAGTGCAGAAGACAAAGCAAGGGGACTTGAGGCGGCACTCAGAGCAATAGTATGGAGAGCAGAAGAATATTGGGATGACACCATTACAATAGCTTCCATGCCCGATGGTGCCCCCTGTCTCGAAACAAGATTTGAAGTACCCTTTGGTAATCACAGGTTCTCTGGTCGTATAGATAAAATAGTTTTATTCGCAGGTGAGTTATATTTGTGTGATACAAAGACAACCAAAGCGGCGTTGAGTGAGCAATACTTTAAAATGTATAGACCAAACAACCAGGTGTACGCATACCTATGGGCGGCTCGTGAAATCATGGGGTTACCTGTTAAAGGTTTTATTATTGAAGGAGTACAAACAGGTGCAAACTTCTGTAGATTTAATCGTACCGTATTTAATGTATCTAAAACTTCTATTAATGAATGGTACATGGATGCACAGTATTCATTATCTGTAGCCGATTCTTTTTGGGATGCAGGTTACTACCCTGCAAACTTTACAGCGTGTGGTAACTATGGTGGTTGTAAGTTTAGAGAAGTGTGTGGCGAATCACCAGAACATAGAACTACATTACTTAATGAAGACTTTGATAGGCAAGTGCATGAAAGCCTACATAAAAAAGGTGAGCTGATTCATGCAGAAGATTTATTTAAAAAACAAAATAAAAAATAATTGTTGACAATTTTTGTCAATATGCTATTATTACAATACAGGAGATAAATATGGCAAGTATTAGAAATCATACATCAACCGATGTAACTAAACTACTTCTCGTTGGAGATAGTGGCTCAGGTAAAACTGCAACGCTAGCAACACTAGCTAATGCAGGTTACAACCTACGCATACTAGACTTTGATGATGGGTTGGCTATCTTACCAGAGTTCTTATTAGACTCAGCGGTGGATAGAGTAAGTTTCGTAACACTAAAAGATCCAATAGGCAAAGCAGATGCATTTCGTAAGAGTGCAAACTTAATTGGTAATTGGAAAGATGGTGACGAAGACTTTGGGCCTGTTAATAAATGGACAAGCAAAGACGTTCTAGTTATTGACAGCTTAACATTGATGGGTGAAGCGGCTTTAAGGGGGGCACTATCGTTTAACAACAAGAAGCCTACCGACCAAGCTACTCAACCAGAGTGGGGAACCGCCGCTCGTGATGTGCAAAACATTGTTCAATATATAACAGGTTCAGAAGTTCCGTGTAATGTCGTAGTGACCACACACATGCAATACATGGAAGGAGACACGGGAGTTTCCAAAGCATACCCAACTAGTGTCGGGTCTAAACTATCTACTAAACTGGGTAGGTATTTTAACTGCGTGTGCAGAATAGATACTAGAACATCCAGTAAGGGAACTGAGCGTACCTTACGAACTGTTTCAGATCATAGAATGGATTTAAAAGTAACGGCTCCAAGTTTACTTGAGGCAAACGTTCCTTTAGATTTAGCTAAATTATTTGAAGCTATTCAGACAAGTGCTCGTAAAAAATTGTCGAAAGACAATGTCATTAACATCAAAACAGGAGGTAAATAATGGCAGATATACAAAACTTTTTAACCATGCATCCAGACGATATACCAGAAACGCAGGTGCTACCAGAAGGTAGTTACGACTTCGTTATCACTAGTTATCGTTCGGATAAAGTTGGTGAGAAGCAAAATGAGATTGTACGTATCAACGTAAAGGCTCAAGCAGTTCTAGAATCAGACATCACAGATGGTGATTTGGAAAACTGTGAACCAACCAGATTAGAGTTCTGGGCTACTAAAAACGCTTTGAAACAGGGTAACCCTGTTATCTCATTAAAATCTTTCTTGTTTAATGCTATGAGCATGGACAAGGTTGGCTTTGGTGAAGCATTGGAGCAATGCATTGGTCAAACATTTAGCGGTGTTGTGAAACACGAAATGGTTGGCAGAAATAAAGATATACTACAGGCTTCTGTTAGTCGTATCTTGAAAGCGGCATAATCATAT
>VMHT01142230.1_pt1 | contig 10039 bp, 8 predicted proteins | sample 4693611 | NCBI WGS metagenome assembly VMHT01 (sample SAMN12280063, study PRJNA550983) | marine metagenome | isolation source: seawater sampled from same location over 5 years 0.02-0.2 micron viral filtrate | place: USA: collected off the coast of southern California halfway between the port... ...
ACTACAAAAAGATAATCACTTAATGCCCAGTTTTGTACCAGAGCATATTTACTTCCTACAGTAATCGTACCTGAAGGTGAGTATTTATTCCAATATAACAATCTTGGTAAAAATTCAAAACCTTTTGGTGGTCTTGAAGTGTCATTTGCACTTGTAAGAGTTCCATCTTCTTTCTCTTTCCATAAACAAGCCGAAAATGGATTGTCTTTTGTTCCTGTGCCTGTAGTATCTTGGTCTTTTGCGTTAAATGTACCTGCAAAGAAAGGATTTTCAAAAATACTCTCACCTCTTTCAAAATTACTTCCTAAATCTTCTTGATATGGGTATTCATCTTCAATTCCTTTAAAATATTCAAATGCTCTGTATTGTATTGAAGCATCGTTATCATCTGTTTTGTATTTAAAAACAAAATTGTTTTTTAAATCAGTCTTTAACCATTTATCGTTTGTTTCTTTACTTCTGTCTAACTTATAAGTCCAATCTATTGCACTACCATAAGGTTCGTAAAAGTCATTGTAAGGATCTATATTGATAGTTTTATTAGTTTCGTTAGTTGACATTTTAAGATTAAATGCATGAGCAACGCCTTTTATAAAATCTGTTTGCTTGTACTCTGTATTTGTTACATCGTTAAGATTATAGGTTTGTCCATATTCTACATAGTTTGGTGCAAAAGCAACATCAAATTGTGAACTAGGAAGTGATTTCCAAAAAACATCTACTGAAAAGTTCTGGTCATCAGTTTCAGCATTTATTTTAAATCCTTTTGTTAATCTTATTTTATCTCCAGCATTCAAGTATTGACCTTGAATATTTAATTCACCTAAATCAAAATATTCTGTTTGACTTGTTGTTATTGCTGTTACATTATTACCCCCACTTGCATTTAATGGATTTAATTGTCTATCTAGTTGACCAATTATACTCCATGCAGATTGCTGTGTTTCATCTTGTCCAACAGTTAATACTTCTACATTTATAGTTGTACCTAATGAATATATTACTCTGGGTGAAGAACCACCTTTAAATATTCTTGCAACTTTAACCTGCAAACCACTTAATCTCAAATCATAATACCCATACTCTCCTATTGTTATTTCATCATCAGTTAAATTCAAAAGAGAATTAGTTAATCCAAGATTTACTTGTAGGTTTTCATCACTTCCTGAATCTGATAAATTAAGTAATACTCTACCTGTACCTGTGTAATATGTATCTCCATCATCTTCATTCAAATTAACTCTAAATAATTGAGTTACTCCATCTTCTACAATAGCAGTATTATATGCATTACTAGCAGAAGTAAGTTCATTATTATTTACAAAATTGCTATCTACAGAATAATCATCATATCTTTCATCAGGATTATTATATCTAAAGTTAGGTAATAACCAAACTAACTTTTTAAACATATCTGTATCCATAAATGTAGAATTTATAGTATATCCTACGTTTTTAAATATCTTTTCTAAAGTTGTTTTTACAAATACTGCTGGTCTCCAATCTGGAGATGGTGAAGGTGTACCATAAGAATTGCCATCATCATAATAACCTACATAACCTTTATATACTGCAGGGTCTAAACTTGAGTTTTTTTGACCTAAAGTATCTAATAATTGTATAAAAGGGGTTTGTATGCTAAAATTAAAATCACCATAAGATGTTATAGGATATACTATTGGAGATGTAGAAGAATCACAATGTTCATCACTCCAAGTAGCAACTATCTCATTTTTTTGATAAACTAAATTACTACCTTCAGAACCCCAAACAATATCACTCATTAGTAGATTATCTAAACTAACTGCCCATCCTAAATTATTACCATAAAAAACACAATTATAAAATGATGCTTTCTCACCATAACCACCTACACCAGTAACTTTTATTAAGCCAACTAAAGAGTATAAATCATTAACTAAAATCCTACAAGATTTATTTTGTGTAGCACTATTAGTATTACTAGAATTAGGAGTGTATAAATGCTTTAATAAATTATTGTTATTTTTTGTTGCAGGTATTTTAAATGTTTTACTATAATCACCACTTGTTGCAGTTATATCTTTTATATCTGATATTTGAAAAGTCATTGCTAATGGAAATTCAGAATGGTCTGTAACATCTAACTCTCCAACTATACTTTTATCCCAGTCTATCCCAGCAGTATCTATTATTGAAACTTGTATCGTACCAGAATTAGTATTGTAAGCAAATGTTCTTATAGACCCTTCTGCAGTACAAGTAATTGTTTCTGTTATAGTTGTATTTGATGCACTTCTTAAACTGCTTCCAACTCCATTAGCAACACCACTAGAGTTTGCACTAGAAATACCAATATCCCCAGTACCAGAATAATTTGTAATAGTTAATGTAATAATATATTCATGACCTACTATTAAAGGTAGAGATACATTTTCAAAATATGTTAAACCTGATGCTACACTTCCATCCCAATCTGCCTTTTGATTAGAAGTTTCAGAAACTGACCATCCTGTTGCAGTAGTTCCTGTATCAAAAGAAACTTGATTGCTACTATTCCCCTTTACATAATCTAATATTTGAATTTTTACTGACATTTATTAGTTTCTTTGAGTTATTACTTTATGTGCTAATGTATATTCTATATTAAATTTAACTAAACCATTTTCTTGATTAACAGATTCAACATCACTATTTGTTATGATAACTGGTATATACTCTTTGTCTGATGGTCTTAGGTATGGATTTCTAGTATTACCCATCTCTGTAGCATCTGTGTCCATTTCTATCCATACGTTTGGAGATAACATCATCTCTTCTAACCATTTTGCAACATCTTTATTTAGAGGTTCTGTATATACGCTTTGTGTTCTTTCTGCGTTTACATTAGTTACTTCTCTACCACCTTTATATATATCACCACCTCTCATTGTATCTGAATGATAAAGAGAAGTATTTAAAGTAGTACTTCCAGTATGTCCAGAATTTCTTACTTGGTTGCTTTGATACCAAGTTCTATCTGTACTTTTTCTCTCTATAACATCTCTGCTTATCGTTAACGCTTCTACAATATCTCTTTTTGCAGTATAACTATCAGTACCTCCTAAAGAGTTTAGCCAATGAAATCTAACAAATCCATAAGGTATTTTTACATCCTCTCTATCTATAGTATAGTACATAAACTGACTAGACCTCCTCCCAGTATATGGGGATAAAAACCCAAATTTCCATAAACTAACCCTGTAATACAAAGTGTTTGCAGTTATTTTACCTGAACTATAAGCAGTCCAATAAGGAAATGATGCTGCCCCAGAATTTGTAGGAGTATATAAACTTGCATTATTTATAAAAGATGGAGATATGTTTTGTATACAATTACTTATCTGACTATTAGTTATAAATTTCTTACTTAAAGTTGTATCTGTTTCAGTAATTAAATTATCTTCAAAATCTCTTATGTAAAAAGTGTTTTCTGCACCACCAGCATCAAAAGTTTCAACTTTAAATCCCATTGCACCTACATCATCATCTCCTGTACCATTTATATCCCCTGAACCACCTTGTCTTAAATAAAATTGTAAAAACTCTGCTTCTTCATCTATGCGTATTGGTTTTTTAAATGGTATGCTACTATCGTTAGAATTGTTAAAGCATCTTGTTAAAAATTTAAAAGTTTGTTGACTTCCTAAACTACTTGTGTCTGACATTATATAAGAAACATAAAAAAGGTCATCTTTTTCAAATTGATTTACAGAATTTATAACAGTTATCGTTTGAGATGTTTCTTCATTGCTTGAACTTGCACTTATTATTGAGCCATCATCTTTAATTATTTCAAAATTTGCTTTTACTCTTAACCTTCTAAAAGTTCCATTTTTAGAAACATTATAATTACTTACAGGATTACCTGCTGCTGCAGAATTACCAATAACATTATCTTGCATTATAAGTCCACCATTCATCCCTCCATACTCATTACTTTGCCAAGTACCTTTATTAATCGGACAAAGACTGTAAGATAATTGGTCAGACATTATTTGACTTACATCTATAGTAAACCTATGACCAACTGCAGGTTCTTGTGTGTCAAATCTTTTATTTGCTATATCTCTTGATTTCTTAATAGTTGCTAAAGTTATTGGATTTGTAGTGTCAGTATAATCTATTACACTAAAAACAACATTAACTACATCTCCTTTGCTAGAACCATCGTTCCAATTTAAAGCAGATGGCTCTTCGCCCTCATTAATACCCCCAGAAAACCATTGTATCTGGTATCTTAAAGGGTCGTTTGCACTTTTTAAATAATTACCTCTATAAAGCCAAAATGCACCTGCTAAATCAGAACTATTATAATCCAAAGGCTGAAACCCCCAACTTGCTGTTCCATTAATTGTTGCCATATCTTAATATATTTTATATTTTAAATTTAAGTAACCTTTAACATCAGCAATTTCAGCAGTAGTTAATTGTCTGTTAAATATTATTAATTCATTAAACTCACCAGTCATATAATTACCAGTATTGTATTTACCAATATTAAAACTAGCAGTATTAAAAGTTAATTCATGGTCAAAACTACTATTAGTATCAGTACTGTCAAAACTTCCTAAAGCATCATAATACTCTAAATGTAATCTTTTGTTATGAAAGTGCATAATACCAATATGATAATCTCCATGAGCATCATCAGTTGTTGATATTGATAAATCATAAGTACCATCATTTACTCTTACATTATACTTACCATTAGTATCAATACCCATTTGTATTTGACCTCTGACTGCTCTATAACCAAAAACAGAACTATCAGAATCTTTAGTTATCTTACTTACTTCAAAAATAGTAAAGTCATGACCTAAAGGTAAATTAGATAAAGATGTTAAAGCATCGTTAGTGCCATCAAAAGAAATATATGATTTGTCATTAGTGCCATCAAATCCTTTCCATAATGGTTGATTTGCTACAGTTGCCTGTGCAACATTATTTGTAGATGCTCTATCTCCTAATAAACTTACTCTCTTAGTAGGTATATCAAATGTAGCATTGCTATCTGCACTTAGCCATACTAATAAATCAGAATAGTCTGATGGAAAGTTAGATGTTGGTCTAAAACACTTAGTAAACCCACTCATAGTAAATACAAGTTTGATTTGTACTAATTTATCGTTTGCTACATCTTTTACTCTCTCTATCTCTATACTTTCATCATTTAAGTACACCTCAACTGTTACATCTTGATAGTTTTTAAGAACAAAGTCCATCCACTCGTTAGCCAAGTCTTGTAAGTTATCCCATCTCTTTTGTAGTTTCACTACTGATTGTGCTGCTTGAGTATATAGGTTGTAAAAGTTTATTTCAAATTCATACTCCTCTCTACCACTATATATCTCAGGCATTGTAGATGTTGGTGGTTGAATCAGCATTAATGGGTACTGCGTGTCATGATCTTGGTTAACTTCTCCTTCATATCCAAATTTCACATCACCATAGACCCATTTGCTCTCAAATACCTCTACTATGTCTGTTAATCTTGTTATTGCCATTATTACAATGTTATATTATTTTTATTATGTATTTTCTCTTGAACAGCAATTTCATAGTCGTTTTTTGCAGTATTCCAACTTAAATATGTCAATACCTTGTATAAATCTGTTTTTTTAACGCTATCTACATCATTTAAACCATTCACTCTAAAAATACCCTTCTCTGCTACCATATACAAACTATTCAACCAGCCATAAGGCTTTATGAACTTGTTGTAGATTCCAACTGTAGAAACTTTATTTTTTCCACTTCCACCTCCTCTTCGGTTTTCCCCAAAAACATTTGGAAAGTCCGAGTTAATTTTACGCTTTGCATTGTCAAAAAAAAACTGAACTCCCACACGATGTCCATTTTTAATTGCTTAAATTTCTCTGTTTTAGATGCTATTACATCATCATCGTACTCTTCATCTACTCTCCGACACAGAATTGCCATTTGTTCTGGTAAAACATCAAATCTACCATGCTTCATTATCTTTATTGTACTATCTAGGTGAGTTGATTCTATATAATCACCAAATGTGTTCCTTTTTAGAAATTCTTTAGGAAATAGGTACTCTTCATCATCTAATACAAATCTATCTCTACCTTGTGGCTTATATTCCTCTAAAGCACCAGAAAAAGCAGTTATCGCAGCATTTACACTGTCAACATCAAGTTTTTCCATCTGACTTTGATTTAATCCAGTCAAATACACAAATATATCTCTATTCATCTTCAGTACCTGTACTTCTGAGTGGTCTTCATCAATTATGTTGCCTTCCTCATCTCTTTTGCTATACTGATTGATTATTGAGTATAATCCACACCAATATTCAAGTGTCATGTCCTTCCACTCTGTTGGTATCTCGTAACTGTCGTTTTGTATTTTAATTTCTATCATTTTATTAGTTTTGATTTACTTTAATTTTATCTATCTCTTCATAGATTTGTTTCTTCTCACTCTCATCAATAAGAATATCTGCTAGTTCACTTGTTGTGTTTTCGCAAGAAAGACCAATCTTCTCTAAAGCATCTTTCATATCCTCATTATTTTCTCCATCTTTAAGTGCAGTCAAGAATCCTATAGAAGTATAGAATATCATATTAGGTATGAGAAAAATAAACTCTGCGACTACTCCATTATCAGTATCAACTTTGTCTACCATATTTTTATGAAAATTATTAGAATATAGAAATATAGAGTTTACTATATGTAAGAAATCTTGATACTTGCCACCATCTACATCTTCAGTAGCAAAATACATCAATTTCTTTATAGTTTTTAGATGACTTTCAACAATTTTTTCGTGCTGGTCATTTAAGTAAAGTATTTCTGTATCTTTCATAATTTTTTGATAATTTTTTTGTAATCAATCAAAACTAGACAAAAATATACATATAGTGTGAAATATTTTCACAATTTTTAAACAAACTGAAAAATTAACTGAAATAGACTACTTTCCCTGTTCTACTCCCCCAAATTTCCTTATTAACTGCCATAACAAGGCAGTCAACCATATCATCATGTTTTGCTGCTGGAAATTTAGTTAATTGGTCTAAAAACTCTTCATTCCACTTTCCATTTAGTAAACTAACTCTACCACTCTCAAGTGAGGCACTAATATCACTAACTCTTGCTACTTTGTCTTTTGTTGGTGGTTTATCTTCTTTTACGTTAAGTCCAGTTTCTCTAACTAATGTTTGCACAATAGATTTACCAGATGCTTTTGGTTCTACATATATTCTACTTTTGTTAGTATATCCATTTTTTTGTACCCACTCTGGAATGAATTTTACAAGTTCAGGAAATTCTTTTCTAACATTAACACAATCTACTATCTGCCATTTGTTTTCTGTGTAGGTATATGCTAATAATGCTGAGGGGTCATTCTTTTGATTTGCAGTATATGCAGGATCAATAATGAAATTTACTATTGCTTCATCTTTTCTGAATCTATCTATCCTAAACCAATCTCTATGTATCATCCCACTATCAAGTGGTGTAGGAGTTTGTTGTAGTTGTCCAGCATAGCCATAAGTACCTAAAGCGTTTTTATAGTCATCTAGCACCTTCTGACTGAATCTATCTTCCCAAAACAAGCCAGTATCTTTATTATAGAACTTTTCTAGTGATTTTGGTTTTATATTGCCATCTGTGTTAGTTGCAGGAATACATATATGCTTATAGTTTAATCTAGTTTCTCTATCTAACAAGAATCCACTTAAATCATCTTCGTGTACTCTTTGCATAATAATAATCCTAACTCCAATGTCTGCTTGATTAAGTCTAGAGTAGAATGTAGTCCTATACCACTCGTTTGCATTATCTCTCTCTGTTGCTGAGTTTGCCATTTGTGGTGATAGGGGGTCATCTACTATTAGGAAGTCTCCACCTTGTCCAGTAACAGTACCACCAACAGATGTTGCTCTTCGCATACCAATATGATTATTCTCGTATCTCTCTTTTAGGTTCTGGTCTTTCTTAATGTGAAATACATCTTCCCATCTTTTCTTAAACCAATCGCTAAATATTATATCTCTACTTTTAGTTGCTAGTTCAATAGATAGTGTTGCAGAGTATGAAGAAGTAATGAATCTTAGTTTAGGAGATTTTATCCAAGCCCATACTGGAAACATAACAGTTACTATAAGTGACTTCGTACTTCTAAATGGTACGTTAATAATTATGTCTTTAGTTTTTGGCTCTTGTCTTATTATCCTCTCACATTCTTCTTGTAGAGTATCGCATATATATTTATGATGCCAATTAGTAGATAGAGGTACTGCTGGTTCTACTACTATCCAAGCAGCCTTAAAAAACTCATAGAAACTCATCTCACAAAGTTTCTTTTCAAGTGCGAACTTTAATAATTTTTTATTCTTCATCTACCTCAGCGTAGTCTATATCATCTGCATCTTCAAGTCCTCTGATTTGATTTTTAATATCATCAAGAGTAGCACCTTCATTTAAGTTGATCTCAATCTTAGTATCTGTATCTTTCTTAATCTCTGTTGATGATAGTTTAGGCATAGCGTAGTTCATTAGTTTTGCTATTGCATCTATGTAGGCTCTAGGGTCTTCTTCAAATAATATATCTAATGCCATCTTAATCTTTACTGGTTGCCCCTCTAGTGCATAAGCAAGAGATTTCCTAGTCATCTTAGCAACTCTTCTAGCCTCATTGCTTTTAGGTAACAAAACCTTATCAGTCTTATTATAGTTCTCATCTATCTTGCCAATAGAGTGTCCTCTCTTTTTCATTGCCTCACCACCTAACTTCTTTTCTTCACTCATTTTGCCAAAATACAAAAATAGTTTTAATACACATTAACAATTATTATATAAAATTGAACATCAGTTTGTTAACATTTTCCTAAATTGTATAATAATTATGCAAAACTTTATTTTTAAAACACTAACTTCGTGCCTCTTATAAGAGTATATCACTTATAGCAACTACTTATAATCGCCACATCCTATAGTAAACATCATTGCTCATATCGCAAAGTATATACCAACCTTTTACATAGATGTTTAATCATAACATACCTTTTATAAAATTGAACTTTGGTTTTGTGTGTGTGCGTTTAGGTGGCAATAAGCCCCTCTCGGTTTACGTTTACGGAATTCAATAATCACCTTTAACAACTAAGTTACATTAAGTAACCAATAAGAGTAATATTAAGTAACTGAACCAAAAACTGGTTCAAAGTTTGTTAAATATTCTTTTTTTTTGGTCTGATCTTGGATAAGTAAAGGAAAAAATTCAGCAATACAACAATAACAAAACACTATTTAAAAACAAATCATTAAAAAGTAATAGTACTAATTAAACGTTTTAAGCATTCAAAAGTAGTGTATAGTATGTATATATTAGATACAAAAAAACCACCTGTTAAAGTGGCTTAATTGCTTTATATGTTAGTGTTTGTTTATTCTTTTATAACATACTTATTTTTATTAATAGATAAACTTATTAAAGTGTTTAGGTTTATAATTCTAAAGTCTTTTACTTTCATGTCATAAACTTTTTTTAAGTTGTACTTATCAGGATCATAAGGCGCTTTTTTACCTGTTTTACTTTTATAATGTTTGCCAATTCTACAGTTCATAATTCTTTCAGTTAGATCTTTTTTAATATAAGTTGCTGAAAATATACGCCCATTAGATTGATTAATTAATTGTTTTGCGTGTTCTTTGTTAATTGTTTTCATTTTGTTTTATAGTTTAATTATTAATTTTGTGTTATTGTTTAGCATGATCCAAAGAGTAACGAAAGTACAAACAGAATACTTAAGAAAGTGTTAGAAAAATTTGATTTTGGCAATTCAGATGGCATAATATATATATTTTTTAATTATTAATTTAAGTTATAAGAATTTAATACAAAGCCTGTTTTATCTTTCTTTGCCTCACCTTTAGCCCTTAGCCCTAAAATAACATTTGTATTATATATCATTTCTAGGTCGCTAGTATCGCCATTAATAACGTTGTAACCTTTGTATTTTTTTGGCAAATCATCTCTAAAAAC
>VMHT01218330.1_pt1 | contig 10039 bp, 3 predicted proteins | sample 4693611 | NCBI WGS metagenome assembly VMHT01 (sample SAMN12280063, study PRJNA550983) | marine metagenome | isolation source: seawater sampled from same location over 5 years 0.02-0.2 micron viral filtrate | place: USA: collected off the coast of southern California halfway between the port... ...
AGAAGACGGAGGGTCTGTACAAGGCATAGATGAACTAGATGATATGTTATTAGGAGATCACGACATCCCGTTTAAGGATGTTTTTAAGACGTTTAAGGAGATCAATCAGCTAGAGCTAGTTAATCAGGCTGGACTAAGGCAACAGTACGTTGATCAAGCCGTAAGTCTAAACTTAGCGTTTCCATCTGAAGCTACTCCGAAGTGGATTAATAAAGTTCATATGGATGCATGGAAGAATGGTGTTAAAACTTTATATTATATGAGAACAGAATCTGTATTACGTGGAGACTTAGCTGCAAAAGCTATGGATGAATCGTGTATAGCATGTGACGGATAACAAATAAATTTATATGAAACAACCGAATAGGCGTAGAAAAAATGAAATTAAATATAAAACAGTTTTAAATGAAGAGCAGAAAAATGCTAAAAAGTTAATAATTGACAACCAAATAGTGGTAGTTACAGGTAGAGCTGGATCAGGGAAATCCCTGGTCTGTGCTCAAACTGCTTTGGATTTTTTAATGACGAAGCAATGTGACAATGTTTATGTTACGAGAGCTACTGTTGAGGTTGGAGAATCATTGGGCTTTTTACCTGGAACCTTAGACGATAAGTTTAATCCTTATTTAGAAGCTTTTCAAGAAAACTTAATTAAGTGTTATGATAAAGTAAAAATTGAAGCTTTTGTTAAAGAACAAAAAATAATGGCTTATCCTGTTCAGTTTATTAGAGGTAAGACTATTGACGATGTTTTAGTTGTAGAAGAAGCTCAGAATATGAGCAAAAACGAAATGCTTGCAATATTGACTAGGCTTGGTAAAACAGGTAAAATTATTATTAACGGAGATAACGAACAACGGGATATTAACGGTAGTTACACCGGTTTATCTTATGCTATTGAGTTATCTAAAAAACTACAAGGCATTGAGTGGATAAAACTCAAAGCTAATCACAGATCTGATTTAGTTGGTAAGATACTAGATCATGAATATAATCCAAATTAAAATTAAAAAAACGCCAGTAATTAAGTTTACTGGCGTTTTTTATTTAAGGAAGTTTGAGTATGTTGCCCATTTAATCTATTCCTTTTTCTTTTGATATTTTGTCTAAAAATTTCTTTCTAGCGTTTTTGTTCATTTTAGATAATTGAACTTTTTGAGAATTAGACAGTAAGCTGTAAGCTTCACGTCTTTTAGTAAGCCTTAGCTCTCTAGCTGTGGCTGTTTTTTCTTTTCTCGCTTCTTTTTGTTCTACTTTTCTTTTTTCTTTAGCTTCAAGCTTTATTAAATCATTTTCTTCATTTTTAGCATTTACATCCCATGATCTAAAACCTAGTGATAATGCTAGTCTTTGATAAATAGTATTCCTTTCATCTAGCATTTCCGCAATACTTTGTACCTCAGAATATATACGATCTAAAGGCAAATTTAACACGCCAGACGCTAGCGTTCCTAACACTCTGTACGTAGGACTTAAGTTCAATCTTCCATTAGCCGTAACGTCAAACTTTCTTTCAGCCATTACATCTTTTTCGTATTGTTCCCCTTTAACAGCAGAATAAAGTTTTTTAACTTTAGACCCGATAGGTGGAGACAAATTAACAGCCTGTATTATAGTATACGCATGATCAGCTCTATACTCTTTTTCTTTCTGCTTAAAGTATTCCTGTATAACATTTTTAAGGGTTATAACAGCAGCACCTCTAACACCCATACCTCTTATTAAGGAATCAACAGATGAATTAAATATTCTTTTTGTTTTTTCTTCTTTAGACTTATTTCTTTCTTCTTCGTCTTCGTTATCTCCAAAGCCTGGTATTAAAGCAAAAAGCCCCGCAGACAAACTGCTAAATATTAAGTTTTGTATTGCCCCGTAGTACATTATTCTGCTAAAGTTAGTAAAGTCACTTTGCAGCATAGACTTAGTACCTGGAATTTGACGTCTTTTAATTATATCAAGACCACTTCTTTTCATTATTCTAGAATACTGCTGTGTTGTATTCTGAAATGCAAGAACCATTCTACCCAACACGCTAGCTTGTTCCATAGATACTAATGAAGGATCTCCTGACTGCTGTGCTTGATCAGATGTTTCAATAAAGTCTAAAAACGCTTTCTTTTCAGCTTCTTTAGCTTCTAATCCTTCCGCTAAGTATGTATTAATCCTGTTTCTATAAAAAGTTGCACCTCCAGACGCAATAGCAAAACTATCCGCAATTTGTGTAGGTGTAAAACCTTTTTTCAACAACCAGCTCAATGCTGCAGTAGCTTTGTTTTTAGCATTTGCCGCAGCGTTAGCAATTTCTGCTTCGTTTACGTCTGCTCTTAAACCTCCTCTACGTTGCTTTAACTTATCAGAGTTAAATATATAAGAAAAATCTGCCCAGTATTGTTTCTGGTTAGCGAAAGCTTTTGCTGCATTCACAGGGTTATTATCACTCCAGTTTAAAAAGTTGGTTGTAGATAACAACTGCAATAAAGCCGATCTCCTGTTAAAAAACATGATAGAACCAATAGAGTTGTTTAACCAGTTATTCCATCTGTTAACCTGTGCGTTTGCTCCTGAAGGTCGGTTTGTACCGTTTTTCATTCTATATAAAGCGTCCTCCAATGCTTCTCTATGTCGTTTACCATAAAGAGCTTCTATCTTGTTCATGTTTGTCTCGCTAAATATAGCGTCAACATTTTCAATCCAGTTAGCTAAATACGCTTTTCTACCACCTTTTTCTGTTAAGTTGTTTATATCAGAAAGAATAGTTTGAACATCCCAGTGTTCGCCAGGCTTTAACCATTTTTTACTTTTAGAAATAGCAAGCAAAGAATCCGCGTAAATAGCTAGCTTCGGGTTCCCGGACACATAAGAAACTAGTTTGTTAACTTCTTTCTCATTTAATCCGGGTACATTATAACCTGCCTTGTTCCACAAATAAACCCTTACGGCTTGATCGTTAGTGTAATCTTTACTAGGTATTAAATTACCTATGGTTTTAGCTTGCTCAGGCATTGCTTTGTTCAATGTCTTAAAGTCTGTTTTTGTAGTTTGCTTAGCAACATCAATTGCAGCAATTGCTTCAGTGTATGGTCTGATCAAATTATCTTCAAACCATTTCATATCTGCGGTACCTTGCTTGCCTTTGCCAGAAAAAGTATAACCAGTTAATAATCTAAAGTCTTCAGCGGAAGAAGGTAAATAAAGCTTATACTTACCTATTTTTGCACCCATTCTTTTAGCTACAATCTTAGAGTACTCTGCATCTACCTCAACACCTTTTTGACGAGCAATCATTTCATTAAACTCTTTGCTTAATACTTTTTGCTCTTTAGTTATAGAAAACTTAGATTCGTTTACGGGCACCGTAGCTTCGTGCACTTGCACTTTAACTAAATCCTGAACAACATCAAGCAATTCTTGCTGACCTTGATCTATTATTTTTTTTCCATTTAAAGCAAAAATATTTTCTGCAACATCTTTTTGTATTGCTGTCAATCTACTTTTACCTAACCTACTAGTTTTTCCAAATACTTTATCTTGTATACTTGAAATGAATCTAGAGTTTAAAACAATACCAAACCCGCTAGCTATCGCGTTTAATCTATTGTTATATATTTCTAAAGCTGCCTTTTTAGTCATGTTAACCTCAAAGGTATTTTGAACAGATTCAGCTACTGCTTCAGCTAAGTTTACTCCGGTTTCACCCATTGATTGCTGGTGTTCACCCATAATTTCAAGAGAGCTGGCAATTGCTTTGTCTTTTTGAAACTCAGTAAGACCTTTTAATTTACCCTGACTTTCTAAAACCGCTTTAGCTTTACTAAAGTTTGTATGCTTTTTGTTTATTTTAAGCTGATTTACTCCCGGTTTACCGCTTTCAATAATTTCGCTTTCAGATTTTAAAGAATAAAACTTTTTACCGTTACCATCTAAGTATACAGCTTGATTGCTTAGTGTTTCAAATCCCATAATGTAAGCCAAGCCTTTTAGCCCTGCGTCATTATTATTATTTGTTTCTAACCACCTTAAATATCCAGCAAAAGCTTTATTAACATTTTCTTTACCGGATTGATTCAGTACGGCATCTACAGCTAAAACATTCAAGTATTTAAAAAGTAAAGTGTTAGCTTGCTTAGCGCTTTCTGTTTTTTCGCTTATTTTGTCTTGTTTAAAAGCAGTTGCTATTTCGTTGGGTTTACCTTCATAGCTTGTTACAAATTCTCTTACAGCGTTCATAGCTGATGAATTGCCAGAGTATACAGTAACATTATCTATAACAGGTAATAGCTCGTTAAAAGCCGCTTGTGCTTCTTTAGAAACGTTTTGTGGCTTCTTTTTTAAGCTGCTTTCTACTTTAGCATCTGGCTTAGAAGTTCTACTCGCTGAGCCTAAAAAGTTAAGACCTTTTATTTTAAGAATAGCAGGATCTGCTGTTGGCGCAATTAAGTTCCAAAAGTTTTCTAATTGTTCTTTTGCAATATTAGCTTTTTCAACGTTTTTAGAGTTTAAAACGCCTTTATTATATTCTTCAATTCCTTCTTTAAGAAACGGCGCTTTTTTAATTTGCTCTGCTTTATTTTTAGTAAATTCAGACCTAACAGCTCCGTCTTGTTTAACGAACATAGGTGCGATTGTCTCATCCCAAAACTTTTTAGACTCATCAATTAATGTTTCATACCATGTTTTAAATTCTGAAGAATTTTGATCAGATTGATTTTCCTTTAAAACATTAATACCCTCTAGCATATCAGATTCTAAAGTTTTACTAAACTTAACGTTTCCTCTTTCAATTTGTCTAGATACTTCTTCTTTTACTACGTCTGTAATAACAACGCCTAAAGCTTTTTGATTAGTTTTTAAAGCATCGAAGATAGGCCCTTCCGTTTGCATATCAAGTTTAAGCAAATCAAAAGCAGTCTCTTCTGCAAGCATTTTAGCAAGTGATTCTTTTCTACCAGGTATAGGTGTACCATTCTCTTTAGTAATAAAGTCAGCAAACTCTGAATCATCTATATTAGCAGACTTAACTCTCCTTACTATTTGGTTACCTGATGTCTGACCTCTATCTTCAGTTTTTTCTCTATCAATCTCTTTACCGACCCATTCAGGATACGGAAGAAACTTACCGTCTACAGACTTTTCAATAGCAATAGGCAAACCTCCTTGAACCTTTGATCCAGTGTCTTTACCCATCAACCACGTTGTAGTCGCGTTTTCTACAATAGCTTGTTTGTTCTCAATTGTCCAATTACGAAGCTGTAGATTTTTCTTACCTCCCATTTCTTCTTTGAAGGTAAGATCCAGTTGCTTACCAGCCGCTAATCTTATTTCGTTTACAATAGGTGAAGTGTTAGCGTTTTTAGAAATAGCAGTATCAAGCTTAGATTTTAAAACTCTTACAATAGTAATCATTTTACTTCTAACTTGCTTTAATCCCTCTGTGCCTAGTACTTTTTGCTGTAGTAAGTTTTTGTATTTAGATTTCTCGTCTAAGGTAGGACCTCCTTCTTGTTCTGCAGCTACTCCTTTAGCTGTCTCTATGTCTGTTGTAAATTCTTTGTTGACGTCCTTAAACATCAAAGACTGTCTAGCCTGTACACCGTACCTTTTAACGTACCCAGCTAAGTCTTTGTTTTTGCTAGGATCAAATGTTCTAAGCGCTTTAGGTATTTCAGCTCTCAATACAGCTAAAGCATCTTCTTTGTTAAATGCTTCATCAGTTGTCTGTCTAAACTTTTGTTCAACTATTGTATTTATGTAACCTTCAAAAAGAGGTACAAGTTTGTTTTCTAATCCGCTAGGTAATGGATTTTTAGCATTATAATTAGTACGGGTTTCGCCTTCCATACCTTCCTCATATGTCTTCATTATCTTTTTAGAGGCGGGATCTCTTGGTCCTAAATCCGTAGTTCTTGTTGGCTTTTCTTTAGGTTTTTGTTTGGATGCTTCAGGCTTTGTCTTAGGCTTAGGTTTGGTTTCTTGATCTACTGCGACATTTGTTACTTCTTCTCTTTCAGCCGCTTCTAATTCAACCTCTAAGGCTTCCATTCTCGAGCTATAAGTATCAAAATCTATAGCATCGTCATTAAGCTGTTCGTCTAGTGCATCCATTTGCTCGTTGATACTATCAACAGTGAGACTAGCTTTTGCAGCGCTTGTTACACCTTGGCCTTTAGCTTGTAGCTCTGCAGCCCTTTTAGATAGCTCTCCTTTTTCGATGTTCTTACGATAGTCTTTTACAAAGTCATATACATCTCTACCGTTTTTAAACTCAATTTTGCTGTACCCAATCTTTCTAAAAAACTTAACAATAGGCTGCATGAGTTTTTGAAACTTAGTCTCGTTAAACTCAATATCTTTTTTAGCAATTGCATCTGAAAATGCGGTTAGGTATTCTTCAGCATATTCATCAAATGCTTTTTCTGAACCGTCTTTATTAAACCTGTAGTTATCGTCAATTCTTTTTTGTACAACATCTAAGAACCCTTCTTTTTCTAAAACTTTGTTAAAGTCTTTTACAAGATTAGTTGAGGCTGTTTTATCGCTAAAAGTTGACTTTAAAATTAAATGCAGGTATTCGTGCGTTGGTGCAGGAAAACCACCTACTTCTGCGGCTCTTTGCTTGTTAATAAATATAATGCCATCCGCGTCTATAAAAGCATCTGCTTCAGCTGGTTTACCTGTAGCCTCTACAAACTCCTCAACGGTATCAAATGTTTTAACATTTTCTTTACCTGCTAGTTTTTCAACAACTTCAGTTTCCGCTTTTAGTTTTACCTCGCTAGCGTCTTTTGCTATACGCTTAACTGACTCATCAATTTCTTTAATACGTTCTTTTTGAACAGATGCTAAAGCTTCGTCAACGCCTTCATTTTTATTCTTAAGGTTGTTTTTTTCAGCAAGTAAGTTAACAACTTCAACTCCTTGTTCTGACGTAAGGTCTAGTCCGGTTTTTTCTACCTGCCTTGCAGCAGACTGAACTTGATTAAACTTAGCTAAAGATTGAGAAGCTTGCTCTTTAGTAATTTCACCTTTTTTTAAACTTTCTTGTAAAAGAAAAGACAACCCAAGTTTTGCGTTTTTATCTTTAACAATATCAAATTGAGCAGCTGTAACGGGATCAGCCATTGCTTGGTCGAACAAAGTATTAATTTGACTTGCATCAGTAGCGTCAATTGTAGATACTATTTTGTCAATACCTTTTTTAGCTTTTCTGTTTTGAACAAAGTCAGCTCCACCTTTTATACTACCCATTCCGCCACCGGCAACACCTCCGACAATAAAAACATCTACCAACTCGGTAAAAGAATCTTTAAAAACATCTTCTTTACCCAAAAAGGCAGCGTCTGCTGTTTTATTTATAACTTCTGTTGCAACCTCTGATGTACCCTCTAATCCAAAATTCTTAGCTAACTGAAGAGCAATTCCTTTAATTGTTTGCACAGCAGCTTCTTTCGGTTTCTTTAAAAGCGATTTATATACACTTTTACCAATACCTCTAGTAACAAGTTCTAAGGCCGCTTCAGAAGCACCTATAGTTCCTGAGTAAGCCGCTGATTTAAGCCCTAAAGGCATACCTTCATCTCGCGCTTTAGCTGAAGCTTCTGCTGCAGATCCGAAAAATATAGAAGCAATACCTATAGGACCAGCAAATGCTTGAGCTATAGAAGGCATCGAACCTATAGCTTGCGAAACAGCTCTACCAGCCGCTCTACCTAAGTCTCCTTCTAATATGTCTTCTCCTATACTTTGGTCAAATTGTACTAAGTTTTTGTTTATTTTTTCAACTTCGGCTTGGGATTCTCTAAAATACTCTTCTCCTTTTTCTGCTATATCTAATACAGATAACGAAATAGGGTCTACTCCTCCTGCGATCCTAAGCTGTAAATCGTCCGGTAGTTCGTCAAATTTCTTTTTTTCTTCATTGCTTAAAAACAAGTCTCTAGCTAATCCGGCTTTTAGCTCTGCAAAATACCTAGGTATTATAGCTAGCCTACCTAAAGTCGCTTTAGTTCCTGATTTTAGCTGTGTACCAGACTCTTTTAGCCAATCTATATCTTCTTCGGGTTCTTTAGGCTGTGCTAAACCTTCAAGCTCTGCTTCTCTTTGTTGTTTTCTTACGCTTCTTCTAGGCTCTGGTGATACCAATGAAGTATCTTCCGATGCTAATTCCGTACTTACGGTTGGAATTTCTTGAGGTGCAACTTCCACATCGCTTGTTGCTGCACCCATTTCCTTTCCCGGATCTTCTTCTGTTGCTAATACTAAGCCTGCTTGGCTTATATACTCTTCTTTGGATAAACCAGCTCCTAATGCAAAGTTTATTAATTGTTCTTCAGTTATTACTTTCCCTGTTCCTTCTTGACGGTAGTCGCTCATAATTGTTTGTTATTAATGTTTTTTATTTTTTACTTTTGTGTGGTTGCTTGCCAGGCTCCGTAGTTTAAAACGGGTTTGCCATTTTCTATTTTTACATTTCCTTTTTCGTCTAGCTCATATAACCTAAACGCGCTTTCTGTATCAGGTATTAGGGTTGTAGTTTTTACTCCCATCGCGTCTATTTCATTTACCATAGGTGTTACCATTTGATCAGCAAGCTTTGTACCCATTATCTTGTAAGTGGTTGTTCCAACTGTTACTTGAGGTACACCAGATCCTTTTTTTCCTTTTTTACCAAATCCTGTTGCTAATTGTCTTAAGCTAGCATTTATTTTAGGTTCGGTAGGAGCTGCAACAACAGCTTTTTTAATTACTAACCCGCCAAGATCACCGCTTAAGTTTTTCTTAACCTGTTGGTAGTAGTGTTCTACGATGCTTTGCTTAACTTTGTCTTTGCCAAATTTTTCAATAGCTAAGTTTATATCGCCTGTAACACCCATTTTATCCTGCCATATACTATTTACATAGTCATAGTTTTTAGGGTCGTCTATCAAGCTGTCTGCTAATTTGTTTACAGGTGCTTTAGCAATTCTATCGTTTACAGTATAGCTTACAACTATGTTACCCGCTACATCTGTTTCTTTACTTTCCACTAAAACACCGCTAGTTACTAGCTCTACTTTATTAGGTTTAGGTCCAAACGCGGCTGCTTTAAAAGTGTCTGCAGTAGAAGAATCGTCTACAACGGTTTTAAACAATTGATAATTAGGATTGCTTTTTAAACCATTAGTTATAGATGTTACATTTAGTTTAGACTTTTTACCGTCAATAGTAGTTACTAATGATCTAGCCCCACTAGCTCCGGTTTCAATTACTGTGTTTTTCCCGCCGGCACGCATGTCTTGGATGACTTGCAAAGCATCAGCATCATTTGCCATACTTATAGCTCCAGTACCCCCAGGTGCGTTTCTTATAGCTTCACTGTATTGATCAACTAAATATTTACCAGTAGATAAATCAGCTACTAATTGTTCCGGATACTTATTAAGCCTAGCAATTTCTGCTTTAGACTTAGCTATTTGAGTAGGAGTAGCAAAAGTTCTAGCCATTAACTCATATTGCTCTGCAATTTTTTGTTTAGTAGCCTGAGCTTCTTCAAATACTTGCTTATCCATAGGTGAAGCACCTTCACCAATATTTAGCCCAAGCTTATTAATGTTATCATCAATAGCCTGTTGCTCAGCTAGGCTTTTACCAATAATTTCGCCTTTACGTTTTCTTTCTGCGTTTGCAAAGTTGTAAACGTCGCCTGCTAGTTTTTGTATTCCTGCATAAACTGCTGAACCTGTATTTGCTACTACTGGATCTGGATTTCTATATGTTCCCATTTAGTGTTTTTTAATTATTGATCTTTTAAAGGAGGTAAACCGTCTTGTCTTCTGGACTCATTTATTTTATCTCTTTCAAGTTGTTCTTGCTTTTTCTGCGTTTGTTCAGCTTGTAAACCTCCTACTGCGGTTGCTACATTACCTAATCCTCCAATAGCTGCCCCTATCGCACCGTCTCGCGCTTGCTGTTGTGCTGCAACTTGTCCTTGTAAAGAATCAATTTCAGATTGTTTTCTATCTAACTGAACACCTTCCCTTGCTTCTGTAGCTTCGAATACATA
>VMHT01172952.1_pt1 | contig 10038 bp, 17 predicted proteins | sample 4693611 | NCBI WGS metagenome assembly VMHT01 (sample SAMN12280063, study PRJNA550983) | marine metagenome | isolation source: seawater sampled from same location over 5 years 0.02-0.2 micron viral filtrate | place: USA: collected off the coast of southern California halfway between the port... ...
CAGCTGTCAAGATGACAACGGCGTAAAAGATGGACCACGGTGCACCCGGCTTGGCAAAGGTCTTGTAATGCCATTCCCGATTCTCGCCAGAGTGATCAAAAACTTCCTGCGTTTCGAGTACCCCAGCCATCCGAAGCCTGCCGCTCTTCCAATCGTCGAGCAGGAATTCAATACCGGTCGGGCAAGTGCGTGTGCGTTTGAACTCGGCATCAAGCGCCATCAGAACAGACCCAGAAACAAACTCGTCTGGCACAATGGCCACCGCTTCCTTTTTGAAAGGCATTCTTGGCATATGCGCGTCTCGACTAGGATAGAAGGTTGTGCCAAGATAATAGTCATAATACCATCGGCTAGAACCTATGAAAAATAGCCCGTAGAAATTAGGCGACCGACACCGAGTGTATAATAAAACTATGGCCCTGTCCAATCTACCCCAAACGGCGCCAGTGCCACGATGAGTGCTGCCACAGTCTCGCCCGTCCGGAGCGCGGGGTGCGTGGCCGTCTGGGCGTACACGACATCGATGAGCAGCGGAACCAGAGACAGCCGTGCAACGGCGAGCTCGAGCACGTAGCGATGGCCGTGGGACCCAGACGGGCTCGGCTGGTCACGGTCGGCGTGGATCCGTTGTGCCATGAGGGCCGAGGCTGCACCCCCCAAAGCCGCCAAGAGCCGGAACGGCACCTTCCCCCCCACCGCCGCAAGCAGCACATTGACCATGCACGACAGCGTCACCTGCGACGGCTTGAGCGTGGCCGACAGGGTGCAGATGGTGAGCACCTGGTTGCAGCAGTCAGCCCAGCCGGACGGCGCAGCGGGGCATAGGCCCAACCAGGATGTAAAACCCGGCGACCACTTCAAACAGGTAGTCGGTCGGCGAGGCGGCGAGCGAAACGATGCAGGCGTACGCGACAGCGAGCCGGGCCAGTCGAATCCCAACCGTCTGTGGACCGCCGCTTCGGCCTTCGGCGTACCCGACTGCAAGCGCCGAGAGCCCCGCAATGGCAGTGATGATGCCCGAGTACAGTTTCAGCGAGGCCGTGGCCACCCCATGGGCAACGGTGGCGGTTGCAAGAGCCTCCATCCACGGGTTCCAGTCTTAACTCGGCAGTTATATATCGCCGGTGCGCGGCCCGGTGCCCCGGTGCGGTATATCGACAGGGCCCGCCAAGAGCAAGGGCGCCATGTTTGTGGCCATTGGCATGGCGGCAGACTGTCTGACTGGGGCAGCGCTGTGCGCAACGGGTGCTATTTCTAGACTGTGCTGCAACCTGTGCTGTTCGGGATCATCAGAACCGACAGAATCGACATAACTTGGCCATGGCGACCGAGCACCGCCTTGCCGTAAAGCCAACTGGACCATCGGTGCGCCGGCCGCGGCTCAATCAAGGCCAGAAGGACGACCTGACTGCATACAGGACTGGGATCCTTGGCGACGACAATGCCCGGGATGAATTTTTTCGCGCGGTCAAAGTGCTGGCGCGGCAGGATCCGGTGCTGGGCGGACTGCCGAATTCGACGTTCGAGACGACGTCTGGGTCAAAGACGATGGGCACCGGCGACCCCGGGACAACCCGACAGATTGAGCTGGTCGAGGGCCAAGACTTTCAGGTGGGCGGCGTGCCCTGCTTTGTGTTCCGCCCTACCCCAGTGGGAACTGCACTCCACGAGTGGTCCAACCTCCAGCTCAACGAGTTCGGCAACGTGGTGGCCGACGTGATTCACGCACACGTCCCGGGAGTCGGGTTTGAGATTAACCTCTTTGAACAGGAAGGACAGCCCGAACCAGCCCCGGTCATGTCGTAGCCCCGAATATATCCGCCCGACACGGCTCTTGAAAACACCATGCACATTATTGCCCGAGTAGCCGTCGTGCGTGCGGTGTGGCCGCGGCGGAAAGGCACGGGCTGACTGCACCCAGGTGCTGATGTTCCTGGCGTCGTGGCTGGTCCTGCTGGCCCGCTTCAGCGTCCTCAACTTCAAGCACGACGACCCCGATGCCAACCGATCGACCATACTGCCCACACCCGCCACCAGCTATGTCAACCACATTGGGTGAGAATCTCCACGGCCGCGGCGCCGTGAGCTGTGGTGCCTGATGGACGACAGGGCGGCGGTGGCGATACTGTGGATCGTGCCCGGGGCGCTCATGTTTTCCATCGTCTCGGGTGCGGCAGCTGCCAGCGAGTGTTCGGGCGCTCCGGTGACGCGCACGCAACAGGCCGGGTCGAGCACCAGACAATAGCTCGGACGCTGTGGGCCACGTACGGCGGGCCAACCCCACTGTTGGCGCAGGCCAGTCCTGACGCCGGTCCAGGTATACGATGATTTTGTCCATGGTGTGCATCCTCGGCGGGGCTGATTTGGCAGGCGCCATCAACAACGTCGTCACGTTTGGTGCGGGCGGCCATCCGTGCACGAATCGCAATAGCTGACCGCTGCCATGCAGACGCAGTCCACATGGACGTTGCCTTTGTGTGTCTCGCCGTCATCTGGTACGCACTGATTCCCAAACAGACAACAATGGTCAAGGACGAGCGGGTCGCACTGCGGGAGCAGCTGATTGGCGGAGACGAGATTGAGCTCACGCGGCGAGGCCCCGACCCGCTGCCAAAGGGAAACCCGTTCATCGAGGACGGCGACGGCAGCCGCGGATCGAGCGCAGAGCCGTAGCGGTGCGGATAGAGTTATTTACCTCATCCCCGCCATGCGAATGTCCGACAGCCGGTCTACACCCGGTGGAAGCAGCAGGAGCGAGGTCGAAATAAACGCTGGCGCCGCCTGCATCAGAGCCCTCGGTGAGAGTCCCACCGCGAGCAGAATCGGTCCAACAGTATCGGCGAGCCGCTGGCTCAGGATGAAGTACACGTTGGATGCATTGAAGCAGAGGGACCGGGCGTTGATCAGCACCAGTCCAGCACCAAACCTGGCGCAGACGGCAATCAGTCTGGCACCAGAATCGACCCTCGGGCGGGCGGGCGCTGACCCAAAAAAGATGGACATGATCAGAAAGTGTTCCGTGTCGGTGGCCCACAGGGATGTCACCGCAGTCGCCGAGCAGACGTACGCGCCCGCCTGGTACCGCTGGCTGGCAGTTGGCCACTTGAATCCGCTCACGATGGCCGCAAAGAGCGCGCCCGCCAGAATCGCCGCCGTCGCCACCACCGCCGTGACATCGCCACCCCAGCGGCCTTCGGAATCCGAAATCACCAGGATGCCCCCTGCCGGGTGTGGGTGCGCGGTGGGCCTGTGGAAGGAGCCGGATGGGCCAACCGAGGCTGAAGCACCCAATTCCCGCGCAGATGGTCCCGTACGAGTACCTGCCAAGGCGTCAACGGTGCCCGGGCCCCCGGGCGGAATGGGTTCCCACAGAATCCGGGGCGGTGCAGGCGAATCGGCGCTGAGACGACGGTCGGCCTTGACAATCAGCGACGCCACCGAGGCGACTGTGGCGGTGCCGACGAGGACGGCATTCCAGCCGAGCCCGTACCACACCATCGGCACAAAGGCAATCGCGGCGACGCACTGCCCGAGAAACTCAAACTGTGCACACCTGACTGGAGCCCACACACAGTCGAGGTAGTGCCGGAACAGGGCTCCGAACGAAGGCCCAAACAGCAAACACCCCGGAATCGGAAACCCCACCAAGAGCACGCACCCCGCCGCCGTCAGTGCAAACAGTGTCCGGATCTGGAAGGTGGCATCAGCCGGGGCCTGGGCAGACGCGGCAGGACCCATACATCAAGCTTGTCCCCAAACACTGTTCCTATGAATTGCAGCACAGTAGTCGCCACGAGGAGCAGCGATCCACCCGCGTCCACCGACATCACCGGAAGCACGAGCGCAGCTACCCACAGCGAGGTCTGGGCGCGGCGGTGGGCGGGCGGGCAAAGGAAACATTTACACTGGACACGCACAATCCCCACCGCCCCGCATGAAATGGCATCGTGGCCGGTAAACGGTCCTATGCTTCGGAGCATGGCAGAGGGTCAACTGGGGTGCAGTCTTTGACAATCCGACCAAGCTGCTTGAGCGCAGACTCGAGTCCCTTGGCCGACAGCACTCCGGGTGCAATAAAACTGGCCTGCGGGCCGTCAGTGGGTGTTTTAATAGGCCCGCACTGCGCTGGCTGCACCTTTCCTGTGTCGTTGTTCACAAAGGCGGTGACGGAAATCGAGTCGCCCGTGGCGGGGTCGTTCCGGATGGTGAGCGAGCAGCCTGTAGGCGCGGTGAGTTTGGTGGCCGACTCCCTTATTTCAGAGCGCAAAACTGCACCGACCCGGGAACTTGGACGTCCAAACGGCCAGCGGCGACCGCGTCAGTCGATCCAGAGTGAGTCCCTTGGCGTGGATCTCGGCCGAAACGACCACGTTGTGGATGCAGATGGCGGAATGGCCAGGCGCGGTTGGCGAAGTACTCGCCTCGTACAGGTGCAGCTTGGCCACGGCATCAGGGATGGACGCCGACCCCGCCAGGATGTTTGATGTCGGTCGCCCCTCTGCATCCCTAAAGACGAGCAAGACGGAGCGTTTGCCGGATGAACCAGTTTCACCGCCAATCGTCTCTCGGGACTGAGTGAAGTTTCGGTTGCGGCGATCCCTGCGTGCCCGTTTTCGGATGGGGGTCCGGACAATCCGACCTGCCCATGCGCTCGGCGGACCCGATACCGTCTGCGTCTGCGTTACCACGTTGACCTCGCGAAGTTTACGCAGCCAGGGCCAGTCGGATGCTGCAAGGCGCGACCGGACCTCCCGCGCAAACCCGAGCGGGTCACGCATCCCCCGCGGCGGCGGCGCCGATGTCGACTTGGTACTTCGTCGCGGGGGCATCGGCACGAATGGCCGCGGAGATGCTGACGGTCGCGGGGGCCACAAAGATGGACAGGATTTCGGTGCTGATGATGGGGCGGTGATCGGTCATGAATTCTGGCACCCAAAATAAATTTATTCGCATGGAGCCCAGAGTGCGAACTTAGTATCCACTACACGCAGCCACAGAGGTCATCTTCCGGGGGTGGCGGGATCATCTCAATCAGCTTTGAGTGAGTCCTGGGCTCGCCGTTGTGCGCATAGGCAAGCGCCGTCATGACTTGGTGGAGGTGGATGGGGCTGCACGGGTACAGCGTGTGCGGGTCTGAGACTTTGAGGCGGGTATACATGTGCGTATGCACCGCCGTCTGTGTCTCGCGGGTGCGAGGTTCGGCAAATGTGCCCCATGTCGTGACTGTGACACTCGTGTCGTCGGGGCCCGGTGATATCCGAATGTGCAGCTGGGCGCCCTCAAAGCCGACCATGATGCTAGAAATGGTGCCCTCGGGTTCGCGGGTGGCGTAGACAACGTGTCGCCGGATCATCATGGCAATCATCTCCCGGACCCGGCCCGTTTTGCACTGCTCGGTGACGGGGTTCCCTGCAGACCAGAGTCCATAGCTCTCGAGCGTTCGCCGTGCAATCGGCGTCAGATGGCGAGCCGTCCGGAGTGGTACGTCCGACTCGCCACCAAGTGCAAACCGGGGAGCTTGAGTCGCCGGCGGGGGCATAAACAGTGCCAACGTCATCGACTGCTGCGGCTCTGGGGACGGTGTCGACATTACAGCACTGTCAACACGGGCGCGAAAGGCTTGAAGACGTGGAAAAAGTCTCGAAGCGGGCGCGGGTCGTTGGCAAGGCAGATGTCAGTGGCCTCGAACCGGGCGGCACAAATTCTGTCAATTTCACCAAAATACTGGACACTGGCCTGTGGGCGGAAACATTAGCACTCCACCGGGATATTTTTGGACCGGGCGCACCGAGGAGAACCGGAGCAGCTGTGCAACTGCAATCTTTGCCGACAGCGAAATGGCCAACCCAATCGGCATCCGAATGGCCGTGGTGGGGTCAAGAGTGGCGTAGGCTGCTGCAAAGCTCCGCATGGAGGCATCGAGCGACGGCAGCGTGGAGATTTGGTCCCGAAAGTGGACCGCTAGAATCACAAACGACGACGCCGGCCGCGCCTGTCCAATCGCAATCGACGCCGTGTCCACAAACCACAGCCGAAACGCGTCTGGCGTAGGGTCCTGAGCCACAATGTTGCTGAGCCGGAAGTCGGTCACGAGCACGTCGTCCTCGACCAGGTTGGATAGCATCTCTACAATCCTGCCGGCAATTGCCAGCACAAGACCCGGCCCGAGCGTGGGTCCAAGGCGCTCCAGGTCAGTGCCACAGTTTCGAAACACGAGCCCGCAGAGTCCGCCCTCTGGCCGGTAGTAGGTGCCGCTGCCAAAGGCGTCCCATCCAAACGGATCGTCGGGGGTCGTGATGGCGAGTCGGGGCGGGCCAGACAGCACCTCCTTCTGGCCGGCTGGCACATGGCCGATGCACGGAGCAAAATTGCGCCGAAACGAGGCCTTGCGCTGCACAATGGCAGTCGCCTCGGCCTGCCACGCTTCTGGCGTCATCTCCTGCGGTCGGACGGTCAATCTTCGGGCACATGACGCGCCACCGGGCACTGGGAGTACATTCTTGGCCACGTTGGGCCCGATTGGCCGGTCCGTGTCGGAAAAGCGGGTCGACTCTACAATTTGCCCGAGCCGCCACGGACCATGCAGACCGTGCCGCTGAATGACCCTCTCAAACGGAGGCTCGCCCATCGGGTTATGACACCCCGGGCGCGAATCTATTATAGGTGCCAACTCTAGTCCACTCGGACAGTGAGCATTGCAATCCGGCGGCGCGGCCCGCTGTCCTCTGAGACGACCCGAACCGTGTTGACGAGGCGGCCGGTCGCATCGTACAGTCGGAGCGGCTCCGTGCTTCGGCGGTCTGGCACCCGCGCAAAGGTCCGCACGTTGTCAGGGTTGCACCGCACAGGGTCGCCGCACCGGGTCGAGAGGCACAGGCATCCCTTGGTCACCTGGTCGGCCGATGGAGTCACCTCAAACACGAGGTCCTGGCCAGGCCCAGCCTCGGGAATCGGCCACGGAAACCGCTTCTTCTGCCGGTCCGTCATGCCCGCGTCGAACACGTACCGCACCAGCCCGGCGCCCCAGTACAGCGGAATGTCGGGCCCGGCGTCATCGTCGGGAGGTGCCCCGCCGCCCCCAATGCCCGCAGACGGATCTTCGGGCGCCGTAGGAGCTGCCGGAGCGTTGGCAGCCCGGCGGCGGATTGTGGCCACGGCAACGCGCATCATCTTGACCTGCCGTTTGGCGTACTCGTACCTGCGGGGATGAGAACCGGGCCATAAGGGAGGCGGCGACATGTCTGCACCAGCTCGACCTGCAACCAGTCAGGCACCGTCGGCGCTCAATCTACGGCGGCATCGCACCATGGGGTGGACTCTTGGAAGTAAGGATCACCGTTCTGATCTACTCCGGCGCAGACGATCGGGCCCCGAGCCTGGCGCAGCTGATGGATCGGCTTTCGAGTCGACATCGTGCGTCTCGTACCGGGAGTCGGCTGCAGACCCTAATATCGACAACTATGCCCTCGATCTGTCGGCATCAGTCAGGAGGTAGCCGTCCCACCCAGGCTCCATGGGCCGTCGGTGCCGGTGCACTGACTGGATTTGGCGGCGGCAGGGTTGGCGCGGCCATGGATGGGCCCACGGCGGCCAAAGTATCGCTCGTCTGCCTGAGGCCCATCCCCAAACTTGATCGAGGTGGGTCAGCTCAAGCGGGCCCACTGCGGGCAGGTCTGACGCCGCGAACAGGCACTCCGGATAAACCGCAACGACTCGTGCTCGGGCTGGACTGGACAGACGCCCACACCCCAATGCGTCCGTCCATCCCAGTGCACGGTCCACGGCGGCACTGAGTCCAACCCAGGCGCACGGGTCAACGCGGCCCGGTCCAGGAACAACGCCGCCAGGTACCTCGACATTACCGAAATGACCCGGGACACGGTGGTCGATTTTTCAGCCATGATGTGCGTCCGGCCCGGCTCAAACACTGGTCCGCAGCGGCGGCTGACGGGCGAAATAGGAGCACGCCCGAACAGAAGCGGGCCTTTTTCATGCTGTGTGCAGGGTCCATCGTGTGCGAAATCAATTCGTTCGACGCCAAGAACGCCATCGTGGTCTTTCTGTCGTGCGACGGCCGTCGGCACCAGTCCGTCTTTGACGCCGATGGGCGTTTGACCTACACGGTGACTCAGCGCGAGTCGGGGTACGGCGAGGCCGATCTGTCGGTGCCGCTCGAGGTGGCGGCCGCAGGACCGGATGTGCAGTGGGAGCTCTGGACCATTGGTGCGGCCGCCGCGCGCAGTCGGAAGGGCACGCCAGAGACTGACTGCTCCCAGACTGGGACTCGGCCTTTGTCGTCTCACTCATGGGACTCCGGTCGGTCAACATAAGGCTGGGGAAGCAGGAACGGCCCGCACCCGCCGGCAGGAAGCGCGGTCGTCCAGAGTACGAAGTGCTCAACGGCGCCGCCCTGTGCGAGGCGTGGCCAACTCCGGGCACGGTTCTGGCCAGGTGGGCCAGGCGCAGGGCGGCCGTGGCGGCGGTCGAAACTGATCATCGGGCGGCAGGATGAGCGAGGGGAAAACCGACTACACGCATGCACTCAAACCGTACGGGATTACACACATGCTCAAGAACGAGTCGCTGCTGGACGAGGCCATCTGGATCGAGCCCGACGGCCGGTTCATGGTGCACCCGGCAAAGTTTGTGACCGCCGTCAAAGCAGCCACGTCGAGGGAGGGGCGGGCCGTCTACATCGGTTCCGACAAGGTGCAGTTCGGCAAAGCCCGGCGCGTGTCGTGCCGTGTTCACAGTCGAGCCCGCGTCGCGCACAGGTCATCCATCTGACATCGCGGACTGCACCCAAGGACGCCCAAAAGGTTCCGAGGCCAACCGAGATGCTCCACGACGAACTCGTGGTGCGGCGTCGCATCACCCGACTGGTGCGGCGTCGCAGCACTGACACATGGCGCAGAGGCACATCTGGACGGTGGCGTACTTTGCCGGTGCCAGCACCACGCCCGCGCTCGGACAGTGCTGGATGGGCCCAGACCCCGCGCTAGGAGGGCTCAGGCTGTGGGAGAAGGGCCTGTCTATGACACCAGCCCTCAGCGGGGCTACAGCACCTCAAGGTCCCGTCTGCATCGGAATCACCGCGAGCGCTACGCGAGGCGAGCAGCCTTTGTAGGCGTCAACGTAAATGCAGCCCCGAGCGGCGCAAGCTCCGCATTGAAGCGGTCAATCGTAGCCCGCATCTCGTCCAGCGTGAGTACAGGGTCCTCGGCCTTGCGCTTCCGGGACGGTGGGGCAGGCGTCGCCGCGACAGCAGGTTCAGGTGTGGGCTCGATGGGTGGCGCCGGAGCCGGTGTCGGTGCGGGTGCAGGTGCGGGTGCGGGTGCCGGTGTCGGTGTCGAAGCTGGCTCAGGGGCTGGCGCCGGTTCCGGTTCGGGTTCGGGAGCGGGAGCCGGCGCTGGTGCGGGTGCGGGTGCGGATGGCTTGGTCTTGGACTTGGGCGGAGCCGGTGTCTTTTTGCCCTTGAGCGAGAGCTTGGTCGCCTTGGCAGGCACCTTGGGAGGAGCCTTGGTCGGCGTTGATTTGGTCCGGGCGGGCGCAGCCGTCGGCGGAGGTGTTTCGGATGCCGGACCGGCAGCCTCGGGTGCGGCGTCAGGCTTGGCCTTTTTGGGCTCGGCGGGCGTAGTCGTGGTCGTGGTCTTCTTCTTGGGTCTGCACAGCGCAACCAGCTCGGCCCACCCGGGCACATTGCGCTCGGTGTAGTGGGCCTTGATCTCCTTCCAGTCAGAAGCGCCGCCAGGCTGGGTCGCCTCGTGCTTTAGGAGGGCATCCCTGATCGATTGTTTGCCAGTCTTGTTGCACCTGACATTGTTGATGTAGATCTTGCCCTCCTTGATGACAATTGCGGGCGGGGTCCACTCGGCGCCTTCGTCCTCGGGTATTTCCCCCTCTTCGTCATCTTCGGTCGACGACGAGTCGGCATCCTTGGCTTCGGCAGTGGCGTCGTACTCGGCATCGGTGCCATCCTCATCGTCCGAAGAGTTGACCACGTCAAGACCATCGTCCGGTGGCACCTCGGGAGTCTCG
>VMHT01182532.1_pt1 | contig 10038 bp, 11 predicted proteins | sample 4693611 | NCBI WGS metagenome assembly VMHT01 (sample SAMN12280063, study PRJNA550983) | marine metagenome | isolation source: seawater sampled from same location over 5 years 0.02-0.2 micron viral filtrate | place: USA: collected off the coast of southern California halfway between the port... ...
AGAGTGAGGGAACTTTGAGTTCCAAATGGCTAAGGTTAAAGCTATTAGCGGTGCGAGTGCCAAAGAATTTAAGGATCTAAATAACTCAGCAAAAGAGTTAGGTAGAACAACCTTCTTTACAGCATCACAGGTGGGTGAACTTCAACTCAACTTATCTAAACTTGGTTTTAGCCCTCAAGAGATATTAGAGTCGCAAGAAGCTATACTTCAGTTATCAACAGCGATGGGTGAGGATCTTGGTAGAACAGCAACGGTTGTAGCTGCTACACTTAGAGGGTTTGGAGAGAGCACAGAAGAAACTGCTAGATTTGCTGATGGGATGGCTGCCGCATTTTCTAGTTCGGCATTAGATATTGAGAAGTTTCAAACATCTATGTCTAAGGTTTCTGCTATTGCAGCTATGGCAGGGTTTTCTTTTGAAGAAACAACAGGTCTATTGGCTTTGCTTACTAATAGTGGTATGGAGGCATCTATTGCAGGTACATCGCTTCGTAACATATTATTACACCTACAAGATCCTACATCTGATTTATCAGAAAGATTAGGAAGAACGGTACACTCAGGAGGAGATCTTATTGTAGCATTAAAAGAACTTAGTGATTCAGGTATTGATGTTGCAGGTGTAATGCAGATTGTTGATAGAAGGCAGGTTCAGGCTATGAACTCATTTATAGCAGGAGCAGACACGCTTACTGATTTCAATGCCTTAATGGAAGATTCATCAGGCAAAGGTAAAGAAATGGCTGATGTAATGGAAAACACTCTTGGCGGTGCTTTACTTAAATTAAAATCTGCTTGGGAAGGATTCACCCTTACTTTAACAGAAGGTGATTTCGGTACTTGGCTGCAAGGTTTTGTTGAAGATCAAGTATTTTTACTCAATCATTATGCTAAAAAATTTGGAACTGCTGAACAAAATTCAGTATCAATAATATCAAAAGCAAACAAAGATGTAAAAGCTATTCTTAAAGACCAAGAAGAAGCATTAAAACTATTTAAAGAAAACGAGAGAGAGATATATAGAGCAAGTACATCTGACATAATGAAGGATGAACTTCAACAACTAAAAGATAGACAGACATTTTTACAACAAGAGGTAAAAGATGCTGAAAAAACTTCAATGCTTCTTTATTTTAATATAGATTCAAAGGGAGTAAAACAAGCTAGAAAAAACTTAGAAGCACAAGGTATTGCAATAAGAGAGTTTAGTCAGTTGATAATAGATCAAGAGCAGAAAGAGGCAAACGCTTCCAAAGAAGCTAAAAAGGCTGCTGAAGATAAGAAAAAATCATTACAATCGGAGTTTGAAGCTCAAGCATCACTTTTTAAGATAAGAGAGGATCAGTTAGAACAAGCTAAAAAATTACCTACTGCAACTAGGGAGCAAATTGCACATAGAAATCGAGAAATAGCAAGAATTGAAGCACAAATAAAAGCCTTAAAAGAGCTTGGTGTAGAGAAACAAGCTGAAATAGATTTTAGTGTTCCTAAGACAAGTGGTGCTGGAGAAGGATTTGATGCACAGGTAAAAAGCAGAATGGCTGAGTTAAATGATCAAATAAAAGAACAAGAAACTCAGTTAATGAAAGATTTTGTCGATGGTAGAATAGGGTCTGAAGCTGAATTACAAGAAGCTATATTCAACATGAAAATATCTACTTATGATGCTGAAAGAAACTTAATAAATCAAACCTCTATTGCTCACGATGCAGCAGGTCAAGCTATGATTTTAATGGAGGGTAAGAAAAAGCTTTCAGCAGAAGCAACAGCAGAGGCTAACAAAAAAAATAGCGAACAACTTATAGAGAACGCTATTATGGGTGCTCAAACCGTAGAGCAAGCTTTTGCTAGTGTTCTTACTATAAAGATAAATGAGATACTTGTAAATGCTTTAGCTTCTATGTTTGAAGATAAAACAATACCATTTTTTGCAAAACTTGCTTTAGGTCTAGGTATGAAGGCTATCGTTACACCAATGATACAAAGACTTGTCGGTGGATCAGGAGGCGGATCAAGAGGAACAGAAACAATAGGGAGAGGTCAAAGTGGTAGATTTGCTAAAGGTGGTCTTACAGCAGGCGGTATGTTTGAAGGCGCATCACACGCACACGGAGGTGTTAAGTTTGCGGTTGGTGGTAGAATACATGAGGCAGAAGGCGGTGAGGCTATAATTAACAAGCGTTCAACATCAGCTTTTAGACCTATACTATCTGCAATAAACTCATACAACGGAAACGGGGTTAAGTTTGCTGACGGAGGTCTTATTAGCTCAGGAGAGAAGTTTGCTATGGGTGGAGAGCTAAGAAGTGTTCAACAGATAGTTAGCGGTGGTATGGGCTCATCTAAAGTAGTTATGGTTGAAAGTGATGTTACAAAAACACAGAACAGGGTTAATGCTCTGGAATCACAAGCGTCTTTTTAACATTGGCTTGTTAATAACTAAATTGTAACAATTTGTAATTGTTTGCGTATTTATATAAATTGTGGCTATGGCTATCCGTCAAAACAAGATTGAAATAATTGATGAATTTGTAGAAAAGTGCTACAATGACATTAAAGTTAAATTTTCCGAAGAAGCAGGGATAAAGAATGTTTTAATGCACCTTATAGAGAGGGGTCTTGTTGATCCTAAAAAACTTCGTGATTACATGGTTATTGCTGATTTTGATAAAATACTTAAAGAAAACAAAGGTCATATTACATACACCTTTATGGATTTATCAATAAAGTATGACATATCCGATAGGACTGCACAAAACATAGTTTACAAAAAAAGCAAGACTTTTAGACCTAAATATAATATTAGGTAACTTTCTGCCAACTTTTTCGTAATCAAACAAATACATATAGGTATTTTTGCAAAATGAATAATTGGTATTCTTTTCAAAATAAAGCAAATGCTGTGGAAATTTCTATCTATGATGAAATTGGAGACTACGGCACTTCTGCTAAAAAATTTATAGACGATCTAAAATCAGTTGGCAAGAAAGATATTACAATTCGTATGAACTCTGTTGGGGGAAGCGTTTTTGATGGTCTTGCTATTTACAATGTTCTTCGTTCACACAAAGGCTATGTCAATGTGAAGATTGAAGGATTATCTGCCTCTATTGCTACTATCATTGCATTAGCTGGAGATAATATAGAGATGGCAGAAAATGGCTTCTTTATGATTCATAATCCTTTTGGCGGCTCTATGGGTGATGCTGAGGAAATGCGTAAGACTGCTGATTTACTTGACAAAATTAAACAAGAGCTTGTAAACATATATGCAAAGAAAACTCAGATGTCTGATGAAACTATTGCTAATATGATGGATGAAGAAACTTGGTTAACAAGTCAAGAAGCTATGGATATGGGTTTTATTGATACTATCACAGAGCCTATTAAAGTAGCTGCGAAGTTTGACTTTTCTAAATTTACTAATGTAAATGAAGAAGAAGTTAAAAACAAACTAGAGTTAATTAGTAATATTAAAAAAACGAAAATGACTGATGAATTAAAAAATTGGTTTAATGGTGTTAAGGAAGAAATACTTAACGCTGTTAAGGGCGAGGTTGTAGCTGAAGCCCCTGCTAATGAAGAAGTTTCAGTTGTTCTTTCTGACAATGAGGAAATCACTAACAAGTTGACTGACCTATCAAACGAGAAAGAAGAACTAACAAGCATCGTTGCTGAAAAAGAAAGCTTTATCGCTGACTTAGAAAACAAGGTGTCTGAAATGGAAGCAGAACTAGCAAAATTAAACGCTACTGAAACTAAAGTAGAAGCAGATAATGACCCTGCAATTAACGAAACTGATGTTGTAGTTAATGGTTGGGATGTTTTGGCTAAAGCACTTTTAAAATAATTAAATTATAAAATAAAAAAAAATGGCTATACAATTAACAAGTTTACCTACTGTTGAACAGTATGATGTAAACAGAAGTATTCTCCAACCTATCTTTATGGGTCAGGATTATATGCAGTATATGGAGGTATTACCTAACATTAAAGGTACTACTGTTATTGATAAATTCAATCAATTAGGAAAAGTTACTTTAGCGGAAAGTGGAGCTGCCTTTCAACCACAAGGTAATGCAGATTATGGTTCAACTATTACAATTACTCCAAAAAGAGTAGAAGCAGAACTTGAGTTTAGAGCAAACGAGCTTTTTAACAAAATGAAAGGTCAGTTAATGCGTTCACAACACGAGTTTGATAATGTTGATGGTACTATTGTAAAAAACATTCTATTAGATTTGATCGGTCAAGCGGTAAAAGCTGACTTTAACCGTCAGGTTTGGTTGTCAGATGTTGCTGAAGCGGATGTAAACTATGGTATCTATGATGGTATCTTCCAAGTTGCTAGGGAAGCTAGTGCAACAGCATTAACAAGAGAATACGCTGGTTTGAGCACACAGGCTGATGATGCTGCGTTAGTAGCTGGTAATGGAGTAAAAATTATGCAAGGTCTTTATGATTCTGCTGCTCCTGAATTATTAGAAGCAGGAAATCATGTATTCTTTGTGTCGGGAGACATCGCTGATGACTACATGGCTTCTACATTAGAATCATCTAACTTTGCTGCTGCTGGTTATGGTGCTATGGTAAACGGAGTTCCAAACTTAACATATAGAGGTATTCCTCTTGTTGTTCGTAGAGATTGGGACACTCACATTGCTGCTGATGCTTCAGAAATAGGTGGTTGTACTGCTGCTGCTGAAACACACAGAGCTATGTTAACTACAAAAGATGCTTTTGTAATTGGAACTGACTTTGACACAAACTCTGTTGAGCAATGGTATTCTATGGATCACAAGGCTTACAGATTCCGTGTTGCTTATATGGTAGGCGTAGCATTGAAAGATGCTAAACTGTGTACTTACTACACTCCAAACGCAATTTCTGTATAATTCAATTAAATTAAAGGGGGATGAAATACTCCCCCTTAATTTTTTATTTAACTAATAAAACCAAAATAAAATGGCAATAGAAAATTTAGCAATCGCACATTCTGACTTAGAGATTAGAGGTGGATTGCAGTATGTTGGTGTTGGGTTATATAGTGCTGTAAGTAATATGACGGCAGGTGGAGATTTTGTTGACTCTGCTGATGCTCACGGTGTAACTTTAGTTGGTGGAGATGTTCTTGCTCTCTTTGACTTAAAACAAGGTACAGGGTCTTTAACTACTTCAGGTTCTAAAGAAGGTGGTACAATTATGTTTGAGCATACTGTATCATTCTATGTTCCTAACATTTCAACTGCACACTTAAGCAATTTGCAAAGTATGGCAAATCAAGATTTAGTAGTTATAACACAAGGTTATGACGATACACAAAAGCACATTATTGGACTGTCAAAGGCTTACCAAGCTTCAGATAGCGTAAGAGGTAATGCTCAAATGTACGCTAGACTTACTTCTATCGAAGGAGGAACAGGTGCAGCTTTAGGTGATGAAAACGGTGTTACGGTAACTATTGTTGCACAATCAGGAGAACTTCCAAGAGCTGTAACTAACAGTATTACGGTTGATGCTTCTGTTGGAACAATGACTACTTAATATTAACTTAAAAGGAAAGGTTAGGGCAGTTCGCCCTTTCCCTTCTTTTTTTTTATATTAGCATTATGTATAAAGCAAAATTAAAAGGCGGAACTACTTTTTTTGATGGTTTCCAAGTATCTTGGTCTAAGGCTACTCAAGAGGAAATGAAAAAAGTATATGAACTTGGTCATACCAACTTAGTAACTAAAGAAGATGCAGCAGAAAAGAAAACCAAAAAAGCAAAATCAAGTAAAAAAGGCTCAGACAAAGAGTAATTTTAATACTAAATATGCTTTTGTAAACATTAGCACTCCTAATGTAGATAGAGAGGTTAAGCAGATTGACAGAGTAAGAGAAGATTATATTCCTTTTGGAAAAGACAATCTTTTTCCTCAATATCTTTCTGACCTTAAAAGACACTCATCTACACATAGGTCTGTATTAGCACAAAAAACTACCTTTACAACAGGTAGTGGCTTTAAGACAGAGAATGAAGCTTTAAGGGAGTATATTAAGGATGTAAATGCTAATGGAGAGTCATTAAAAGACTGCTTTAAGAAACTAGCTGACGATTACTTTACTTATGGAAACGCTTTCCTTGAAGGTGTGATTTATGAAGGCGGTGTTAACTTTTACCACAAAGACGCTGCAACAGCTAGGCTATCAAAAAACAAAAGGGATGTTTTCTTTCACCCTGATTGGGAGAACGCAAAAAGATACCCTGAAAAAACTCAAAAAATACCTATTTACCCAAGAATAGGTGGTAGTAGTTTTATTATACACTACAAAGATTACGAAAGCACATTTAGCTTTTATGGCTTACCTGACTATGTAGCTGCACTAGAGCACATAGCTATTGATTATGAAATAGGTAAATTTAATCACACTAATTTTAAAAATGGTTTTAGCCCATCAGCGATAGTAACGGTGAATGGAGATTTTGGTGAGGCTGAAGCTGAAAAGTTTGTGGAAACTGCAAAGGACACCCTTACAGGTAGCGGAAACAACTCAAAGATATTATTCCTTGTTAAGAACGCTGACGAAAGTCGTGGAACTGATGTTCAAATTCTTAATAACAAAGAGGATGGAGACTTCTTGGACTTACAGAAGTTAACAGATCAAAACATTATTACTGCACATAGATGGCAGCCCGCATTAAGCGGTATTGTTTCATCAGGAAAGATGAACAACACGGGGAGCGAAATAAGAATTGCTTATGAATTAGCAATGTCAACAGTTATCAAAGATACTACAAACATTTTGCTTGACCCTATCAAAAAGGTAATTAACAATGAGTTAGGATTAGACACAGAGGATTTGGTGGTAATTTATGAGCCTCCGATTTCATTCCTTTCTGATATAGACCCTAAACAAGTATTAACAATCAACGAACAAAGAGCTATGCTTCACAAAGATCTTGCTCCAATGGATGATGGTGATATGTTATTATCTGACAGACAGTCAATTAAAGTAGAAAAAACAGAAACAATAACAACAAACTAATATGGCTAATGTAAGAAAATATGACAATCTTGTTACTGCTTCTGAGGTAATATCTAACTCTTTTACTAATCAAGCAACAGATACAGCGTTGATTAGTAACAGCATTATTGATATTGCTGAATTAGCTCACATAAAGCCTGAGTTGGGTTTGGATTTTTACGAAGAAATAAAAACACAAAACGATAGCACAGGTACACTTAGTGCTGACAACACAATATTGATGAATGATTTTTTAAAACCTTGTCTTTGTTGGTTTGTTCGTTTTGAAGTTATGAATGAAATTCAATACAACACAACATCTGCTGGTCTAGTTGTAAATGTTTCAGATTTTAGCACGCCTGCTAATGTAGAGCAATTTAATCAAATGAAGCAAGACACATATAGAAAAGCTAAAGTTATGCTTAACGACATGATTGCTTTTATAACACACAACGATCAAACAAACAAATATCCTCTTTACGGAACGGATGGTGATAGCTCTATGCCTGACACAGACGAAGCAACTAAACTTAACGGAATAATATTTTACTAATGGATATAGTAACATTTTTTTTAAGACACATTTGCAATGCGACAGTTAGAAAAAACCCTAATTGTCCTGATGGTTACGAGCATCAAATGCCTGACGGATCTTGGATGTGTGGTAGAGAACATGAAACCTATAATTTTACTGAAGAAGAAATTGCGGAAACATTTAAGGAGTACAAAGCTTCTGTAAACATGAGTTATTCTGAGCTAAAAGATTGGTCAGAAACAAAGTGCAGTAAAAAAGCAAGCTTGGGTAGAGATGCTGTCAACAGAAATCTAAAGCTTTTATCAAAAAAGAAGGCTGATTGGACTTCTAATGACGCTACCGAAGCTAGAAAAGCAATAGCATACATAGCTAGAGCTAGAAAGCAAAAACAAGGCAAAAATGTAAGTAAGGAGTGTCCTTACAGTAAAAACTATATTGCTCTGAAAAATTGGGCGTACGACAGAAATAAATAAAAAGATATGGCAACAACAATAACAGCATCAACACTTTCGGTAACGCTAACAGAAAATCTTTCTTTAGGAGGTAACAACTTTGGCGGCACAAAGGAGTTGACAATATCAAGCATAACAGAGGCTTTTAAAAGAGTTGTAAAATGTATGAATAGCCAAACAACAACTATTGCTACATTTAACGGTAATGCTTTTGCTTCTGCTAATGCAATAGACTTAGAGGATGCAAAATATATTAGAGTAACAAACCTAGATGATACTAACGCTGTTGAGTTAGCTGTTGTAGGTGCTGCAACACTTTATCAGGTTAGGTTATCGGCAGGAGAGTCTCATATTTTAGGAGCTCCTGATGATTTAATGTTAGCTGAAGCAGACACATCACCTAGTTTTGGAACTATGGCTGACATAGCAAGCATACAGGTGAACCCTGCTGCTAACGATGTAGACGTAGAAATTTTTGTAGCAGGAGTATAATATGGCAAGCAATTTACATAGTACATTAGAGGAGGCTCAATTACACAATCCAAAAGGATTTAGCACAGCTAGTAACAACACGCATCTTATAAAGAATAGCAGTGGTAATTTAGAGTGGCAAACAAACAATATAAGAGGATTTATCTCAACAGGAGGTTATCACAGTAGCAGTGGTAGTGTGGGTGCTTATTATGGAAAACAGTTTTCTGCTGACTATCACAACTACAGCCTAGTAGTAGATCCTGCTGATGCCACAAACAATACAGAAAACGAAGGTAGAAAATGGGCTCATGTATATTCTGAGTTTGTTTGTCCTTCAAGCGGAACTATCACAGGTTGGAAAGTTTTTTATGGAGGCACGGCTAGTGCTGATTGGGATTTAGAACTTTATAAGCTTTCTGTAACAAATAACGAAGATGCAAATGTTAACTTAACTTTGTTAGGAACAAAATTAGATCTAACAAACAGCTCAGACGGAACTAAAGCATCTATGATTGCAGATATGACTCTTAGCGGAACCTTAACTGTTGCTGAAAATGATGCTATTATTGTTTTAATAAGAAAACAAACAGCTTCATCTAAAAGCATTTGGTGGAACGGAACATTGACTATTTCTTGGGATTACTAATGAAAAAAATACTTATTATATTATTTTCGTTTTGTTTTTTTTTATCTAACGCACAGATAAAAAAAGCTTTTAAGTTTTCTACATTTTACATTGCGACTAACGGAGGTACATCTTTATCTGATAAGGATGTTTTTTCTGTAACAGGAGAGTTATCTAAAGATGTTATAGAAACGCCATACGACTATTCTTTTACAGCAGGCATAAGAAAGATTAAAAGGTTTCAATACGAGGCTACAAGCCCCTTTAAAGACGGCACAGAGACCACATATAGTGATGCTGCTACTATTGGTCTTTCTCCTTTTGAGTATTTATTTGAAATAGATTATAGAAGGCAAGAGGGCGTAGAGTATATAGACCAAAACCACTTCCTTAGATATGTAAAACCATTGTGGATGACAAAGGTCGAGTATATGAAGGATGGTTTTGCCGACATAGAGTATTACGAGGCTACACAAAGATTTAGAATAAGAGGTAACAAAAAGCTATCATTTAACTTTGGTGGTGTTACAAGATTAGCAGAGCCCTACGGGTACAATCCATTAGACGAATGGTTGCTTTCTAATGGTAATTTACACTACACATATTTAGCTATACAAGAGGGTTATTCGGTAGATGTTAACGCTTCTGAATACAAAAACCCACAAGATGAAGTTGTTGCTACAAGCATTGATGTTTGGGAGCAGATAGTTATACCTCAGGTGTTAGATAATTATGTAGAAAAGAAAAGAAATGAATTAGACAACCAATTTGTTTATTCATTAGTTTGTGGTTTTGACTACTACCATTATAAAAAGAACTTTTGGCTACACTCTTGGGGAAACCTAATGCCTTATCACTACAATGATGGAGGTCAATATTCTTATCATAATTTTAATAATGGTGAGCAATGGCTAGATTACTCAGGAGGGTTGATATTTGGTTGG
>VMHT01016770.1_pt1 | contig 10037 bp, 24 predicted proteins | sample 4693611 | NCBI WGS metagenome assembly VMHT01 (sample SAMN12280063, study PRJNA550983) | marine metagenome | isolation source: seawater sampled from same location over 5 years 0.02-0.2 micron viral filtrate | place: USA: collected off the coast of southern California halfway between the port... ...
TTTAATTTGTGTTAAACTGTTTCTAATTTGCTTATAAGTCATTCCGTTTTTAAATGTTCTAACATTATACCCTGTATCTTGTTCAGCATCTATAAACCATTGATATTTATTAGGGTGTTTATCGCTCATGTGTTTTAATAATACTGGCGTTCTATGAAAGCATCCTATACAATTATTCATGTAAGCAAATCTTACAGGTTTATCGTTCCAAAAATTATCTATAGTATCTTTATATATATTATCATTTATTAATGGAAACATGGGTTTTTGCCATTCAATATCAGCCCATTTGTTTTGTGTTTTTCTTTTACCTACTATAGTTTTAAATGTGGAGTTTCCATTTTCATTAGTTTTGCTTAACATTGTTTTTGCCCTACTTCCTTCATTTGCCCTATAACCAATTCTCATTTCTACTATTTTATTTATATTTTTTTTCCACCAATCAAAAATCGGTTTTAATTTCATTTCCGTTGTACAAAACCTAATCGTTGCATTTGGTAAATATGTTTTACCATTTCTGTCAATAACCTCATCAAAAGTTTTACCAGTAACCCAATCAATCTTAGAGCCTATATACTGCTCTAAATCTAACATAGTGTATATAATAGTGTCATCTTCTAAAGTACCAATAAACTCAGTTCCTAATCTATCAGAAACTTCTTGGCGTATTTTAACATCAGGAAACATACAATTATTGTCATCTGTTCTTACTAAAGAAAAAACATTATAGTCTGCCTGATAATTTGCAGCTATGTAGCTTGATGTTTTACCTCCGCTTAAACTGTTTACTGTTTTCATTTTTATTTATTTTGCCAATCCCAGCTATTTTGTATAGCTTTTAATTGCTGCTTAACATATATTAATTTATTATCCGGCACAGTTAAAACCATTCTTACAAGTGGGTTCTGTAGTGTTTTTTGCAGCTTTAAATATTCGCCTTCTAGGCTATTGTATTTATTTTCTAAATAATTAAACCTATCTATCTTATCGTAAGGTATGCGTGATTTAAAAACAAACGTTTTCTCAAACTCTCCTAAGTCTTTGTTATCCCTTTTATATATAGGAAACATTTTTACTAGGTGCATAGCTGATGCGTGGTCCATACTTTTCCCCTGAGAACTAAAAAACGCTGCAATATCCTTCCAGCGCATGTTAAGTTTTTCACGTAACAGGTAACAAACTAAGGCCCTGTTTTCTACATAGGGCCGCTTCCTAGTGTTATCGTATATATTAATCTTTGATAGCTTTTTTATTTTATTACCAATATCTAAAGGTGTTAAATCCTTTGGTTTATTTTCTTCCATCATTCAGTTCTTAATTTTAAAAGGTTGTAGCACTCTATATATCTTTGCTTAGCCTTTCCTTTATATTGTTGTTTAAATAATTCGTATAGTTTTTTAGTGTACTGGTATTTAGTAGCGCATTGTTCAAAATATCTTTCAGCAAAGCGTTTGCCCTTACCCTTAAAGTAATTTACATTGTCTGCCGTATCGCCTACTATCATTTGCTCATAAAAATTGTATAGCGCTTCATCTTCTGTTATATCCAGTATCTCTTTATGCTTATAATGGTAATTGTATATTAAGCAGGGGAACTGTTTATAGTCTTTATCTATACTAACTATCATAACCTCATCTCTGCCTAGCTCTTGGCTTAGTTTATACCAGTACCTAGCTACTAAATCATCTGTTTCAATACCAAAACCATATACACTATCATACTGCTGCTTTACGTAAGCGTGCATCTCATGTAGTAAAGGCGGAAGCTCTTGCTTTTTTCTATTAGCTTTATAGCTGGTGTTTAATATCTTTCTAAAATTACCCTTAGAGCCGTTAAATGTTATAACTTTATCTACGTTATATATATCCTCTAAGTGGTTTATTATAGCCATGTACTGCTCATCAAACTTATTACGTGCATCTACAATATCAGTAAAGTATTTTTCATCATCCATTGTTTCCCTTTTACGGTAACAACTGGCAAAAATTAAACTGTCTGCATCTACTAATAATATCATTTAGCTAATTCTTTATAAACCTTGTAGCCGTTTTCTTGTAAAAACTCTACAGCTTTGTTAATTGCTTTTTCTTTTTCTCTAAAATGCTCAAATATTTGGTTTTCAAAAGCGTGTGGCTTGTGTGGCATATTATATTTCTTTTAATGTGAGGGTGTGGGTTGGCTCTCTTGCTCCGTTGTAGTGGTTAAAAGTTGTACACCTTATAGCTATCCACCTTGATTGTTTTGTACACCCTCTGTTAAATTAATTTTCTTTTTAAATATTCTAAAACTGTTACTTCCCTTACAGTTACTTCTTCTCCTTTTTTTTCTATTTGATTAATTTTTTCTTTTATCATCTGTGATGTAAGTGGGCCTAACATTCTATCCCAGTAAGCATCAGGGTTTAAAGTTTCGTAATGATGTCTATTAAAATACATTTTTTAGTTTTTTATGTTAAATTTTAAAAAGTTTTTATTATCGCTTTCTTTTAGCTGCACATTAATAATAACATCTGTTATATTAGGGTCTTGCTGGCTATATTCTTCTATAGCTCTTTTTAACTCTATTAATGTAGTTGAAGTTATTTCCATGTTATATAGTAGCAACTTTACATTCATCTAGTTCATAAATACCGTTATCCCCACTAAAGGTAATACTGTCTTTATATACACGTACTTTGCCGCCCTCGTGCATTTCTATATCCCAGTAAATATCGTTATGTTCTTCTTTTAACCATACCCATAGTTTATCCTCTAGGTTTTCATCCATCATATTAACCATTACTAAGTGGCCTTGCCTGCAATTTGATTGAAATAATTTTGTCATTATAATACATTTACGATTAAAGCTCTGTCATCTACAACTAACTTAACTCGGTTGTCTGAAAATAAAGAGTAACACTTTTCATCTAGCCAAGGCATAGATAAAAACATTTTGTAAGCATCTTCAAATTCTTTTTGGTCATCATTAAGCCAAGAAGCATATACACCGTATTCTACTTTTTCAAAATTGTTTTCTAATAATTCTAATAAATTTTCCATTTTTTATTCTGTTTTTAATATTCATTAAATACTGAAATTAGTTAATCGCTACTGCGTAATACAACTGCCATATTTGTTTTCAAGTTCGCCCATAGACTGGGTTACGATTTCATTTCGTTACTAATCTTTCAAATAACTTCTCCACCTCGCTTGGGTATATCTATTCCATAGAGCTTGTTTAACTATCTTTTCCCTAGCACTCCCTAAGGTGCGTACTTACTTTATTTTAGTCGCTATTCAGTAATCAGCTTCGTTTCCAAGTTATGCGCCTTGTCTCCCTATGCGTTTTGCCTAATCTCAGTATATCAATGAACGTATTAATTATACAGCTAATATAACATTAATTCAGTTATAAACAAAAAATTTAATAAGTTTTTTATTTTAAGCCGTTATTCCATATAATATTTAAGTCGCTTATCCACCTATTTATTTCTTTTGGATTACAGGTGCATGGCTTGTAGAAAGTGTGATTGTGATATCGTGAGTGCAAGTCGCAAACCAAGTTAAATTCGGCTGGCGAGATGACATCGTTTTTTCCCATTCTAAATTGTGTCCAATCTTCATAATCTATTTTTTTAAAATTTACCATCTTTTTATTTTTAAATTGTTAAGCTTTTTTCTGCGCTTATCACAGTTACATTTAGTGCCTTTAAATGCGTGATAGGTTTCTACGATATACTTAATGCCGGTATATTTAGTTATGTAGTAAATAATATCTCCTAGTTTCATATTTTTAATTTATTAATGTTCCAAAATTTGCCCAGCTCATTTAGCACAAAGTTAAAGTCTGTATTACCTTTTCTCATGCGCCATTGGCCTTTGTAATAGTATTTAAAAACCTTACACTCGTGTAGGTGTATAAGTTTGCTGCTATTATACTGTTCATGCGTTACAAACAATACTATAGCTTTTTTAGTATGCCAGCTATCGCATATTCTTTCTAACACTAATTTTTGCCCAGTAGCCATAGCATTATTAATTCTTTTTATTTCTATTAAAATTAATACCTCATTATCAAACTCTAAAACAGCATCAATATCTGTGGGGTGTATAGGGCCGTTCTGTACTCCGGTAAAATCTACTCCCTGTTTAATTTGTCCGCTGTTTCTTATTAATGTCATAGTATTTTTTTAAGTTTATCTTTTACTTTTTTATATGTAAAATAAAGTGCATAGTATTTAATTTTAGATATACGAGAAAATTCTGCTATAGATTCTCCATCGTTTATTATTTCAAAAACCTTTCTATCATACCAGTACATCTTAGCTAATTCTTTTTCTACCTTATCGTAAGTTTCCTGATAATTAACATCGCTGTAACCGTAATAAGTATCCCCATAATTAGCTATATGCTCATCTAAATCAATAATTTTTATATTCTTTTGTTTTCTTTTTAAATCAATAAATAAGGTTTTAAGCGTTTTAAATATATAGTAATAGTTTATTTCATCTTTGTACATTATATCTAAGCCGCCTTTTTCTAATTGTAACTGTATTTTAATATACATTTCCTGTGTAATATCCTCAGCTATTCTTCTAGTGCAGCCAAAGGTGCAAACTATATCAACCCATGTTTCATGCTTTTTAGCTATTAATATTATTTTATCTTGGACCATTACGTTTCTAAGGGGTCATATAAATCATTTACTATTGTAGGCAGGCCAAGTTCATTAACCTCAAAGCTAAAAGTATCAAAGGCATAACCCCTACTCCTTTTACATTTAACCGTTACCCATTCTTTATTTACAGTATTAGCTTCTAACTCGATATGAGTTTCACACTTTTTTTCTAAAAAACTACCTAAATGTCCTGTCATTTTAGTAGTTCCGTAGTTGTGATGAATCACATTTATAATATGACAATTAAACTTGGCAGACCACTCCATCAGCTTTTGCACTACTGCATTAGATTCTTCTAAGCTGTTTACATCACTTACAAGGTCGGCAATTCCATCAATAATTACAAGCGAGGGAGTATTTATTTTCTTTTGTAAGTAGTACTCAATAAATTCTAAACGTGTCTTATAACCTATAGCACGCAGGCCAAAAGTATGATAAATATTAGGGTCTATATCTTTATCCATGTCGTACACCCTTTTAAATACTTTTTGACAATGCCATAAGCCCTGCTCTGTATCTATGTGTAATAAGTGGCCTAAACCCCTGTGGCCTTTTATATTGCCGCCATATATATTAGAGCCGCTTAAATAAACAGATGCTAGTAAGCTAATAAAAAAGGTCTTTTTTGTTTTTGGCGGAGCGCTTACGCAGCTTAAATTACCGTAAGTGCCAATAGGTATTGGAAAGCTTTTTTCTCCTGTTTGTTGTTTAATAATCTTTTCGCCTAAGGATAAAGCTACTGGGGGATACTCTATACTTTGCTTTGTATTTACATAGCAGTCCTCTAAAATAAACTGCATAAGCATATCATGCTCTAATTGTTTTTCTGTCATAGGTTAGGTATAAAAAAAAAGGGTACGTAAAAACAAACATACCCTTTTATAAAGTTAAGTAAAAGGCTATTAAAATGGCAAATCAGAGTTTTCAACTACATGAGCTGATTCTGTTCCTGATATAATATCAAGCTTTTGTTCCTTTTCTGCTAATTTAATTTTTCCGGTATCCCCTACCGAATCTTTAATCCAAACTACCTTTCCATTTCCTAAGTAGGTTAAAGGCTTACCAGCTTCTTTTTCTTCCATTGTACGGCTATCAGTTACAGAAACATTGTTCCCATAACGTGTATCATCGTTAATAGATATTGTAAAGTTATACCAAACGTTTCCATCCTTTCCTTTTACAAATTTTTCTTTTGGCAGTTTTGCCACATTAATACTCGCATTAATAATTGCACCCATAATTTTTAATTTTTAGTTATTTATAAAGTTACTGATTTTTTTTTATTTTTTAAAATTATCCGATTCATCTTCGCCAAAAACTCCAAGCTCATAAAAGCCTGTAAGCTTTAGTACTGCTCGGCTCATAGCCCTTTTCTCAGCCATCTCTGCAACGTACCAACTGTTACAATTACCATCCTTATAGTTATCGCCTTTAAGCGCACTTCCAAAAGTTTCAATACTTTTACCTTCCTTAACTGCATTAGCTTTAAATACTGCAAACTGTGGCTCGCACTTAATTACATCGTAATTTATTTGTATTTGCTCTATAGCCTGTATCTTGTCTATTCCCTGCCTAGTTATTATAACGTAGTGCTGGTGCTTAAATACATCATCTTTTGTTAAGTCATATTTTTTATACAACTCTAATAGCTTATCTCTTTTCATGTTTTATGTTATTTTAAATTATTATTATCTGATACTTCTAGCATGGCTTCTAACCACATTACTCTAGCCTGTAAAGCTTCTACTCTGTATTTATATTCTAGTAATAAAGTATCCTTTGTTTGGTGTGAGTAGTTTGTTCTTACGTTATCTACATCCATTGTAAAGTGTCTAAAAGTGATTTCTTTTCTTGCAGCTTTTTGTATAAATCCATTTGTGAAAATGCATCTTGAAAAAGTGCAGCGTGTTGTAGCTGTAGTTCTAATAACCTAACCTCAGCCCTTACTTCATCTAATTGTGTTTTTTCCATTATATAAAGTTTTTGTATTTGTTTAAATTTTCAACAAATTTTCTAGTTTTTTTAATTTCCTTTTTTGGAGCGTTAGCTAAATAAAGGCCATCAAATAAATCATTTGGTAGGTTAAGCGTTTCTAATAATTCGCAATCTTTTATGTATTGCGCTTGTAAAGGGTTTAATTTTTTCATTATTCTAATTTTTATGTTCACAGCTAATATATAAACATTTTTGTTAATAAAAAAATAATAGGGCAAAAAAAAAGGCTGTTTATAAAAACAACCCCTTTTATTAACATAAAACAGAATACGTAAATATAGTCAATTACATTTTATCTACAAAGCTTTTGTATTTAATTATTAATTCTTCTATTTCAAAGTCTGTTAGCTTTACTGTTTGCTGGGCTTTGATATGTAAACGCCTTGCTGTGCCTTGACCGTATTTAATATCAAGATTATTAGCAAAAAGAAACTGCTCTCCTGAGTTCCAAATATTACATTTTGGGCATTGTACTTGGCAGTTAATCTCATCCCACCTAGTAGAGTAGCTTTTACGTGATTGAAAATGTCCGTTCTGTAACGCCTTCCATTCATCAACCTTGCCGCATGTAAAGCAGGTGCTTTTACCATCTACTGCGTTTTTTCTCCTTATATATTGACTAAATATTGTATCAAGCTTTTTAACCAGCTTGCTTCTAGTAAGTTTTTTTGCCATTTATTTGTCTTGGTGCTGTAAAAAATTGTTGCCTAAAGCCTTATCAATCTTTTTAATAGTTTTGTATATATACCTGCTGTTTTTCTTAACAGTTTCTTTTTCAATATCTGTGCTATCTTTTCCTAAATTAGTGTATTGGCATGCATCTATTTCTAGTAATCTATCGATTTTGTCTTTTGTAGATATGCTAGTAAAACTGAAAATTTTATCTACTTTTGCCTGTGAGTATTCTTTCCGCATTTTCTAAAATACAAAAAAAAAATTAGGTATATACAGAAAAAAGTAATAAATTTAGAATTTTTATATATTAGTATAATAAACTATTTATAATTAATTAGTACAAAATATAGTATTTATAAAAGTAATGCGATTGGGATTATTTCCCTATTGCTTTAAACTTTTCCACTCCTCTAGAACCGAAATAAGCTACATACGTAGTTATTAAAAGTGATTTAAGTAAGTCAATCCATTCTGTATTTACTCCAAAATCTATATTTAATGAGTCAAGAACAATAATAAAGACAGTAGATATTGTAAGAAATATTAAAGTCATTGGCCTAGTGTTTTTAGATAACCAGCTATCAGATTTCATGTCTGATTCCCACCTTTTAGAAATTTCTTGCATTTCAGCAATATCTATATCTAAGAGTTTTAAAGCCGTTTCTTTATCCTGTGGAGTTAGTTTACTATCATCAGTAATTAAACCCCTTAAAACGCCCAAATAACCAGTCTTAGGTAACGCTTCGCCTAAAGTAGAACCTGCTTTAATTAAGAACTTACCAACCTTTGTTTCTGAAAATTTCTTTTTCATTTTTTATTGTGCTTATATGCAAAATATAAAGCTATAGTTATTGCAATACATACTGGGCATGGGTGTAATAAGGCCATAGTTATTTCTTTTTGTTTAATAAGTACCATTTTTGAACTGTATATCCGATGGTAACGGTTAGCAGAATAATTTTTAATATAATATCGATATCAGTCATCGTGATAGTAAAGGTGCTTGCATTTATTAGTATTGTATTGTAGTCGTATTTCATTTTTTTTTGTCTATTTGTTCTAGTTTTTTACTAGCCCAGTTAATTCCGCTAGTTCCTCCCCAGCCTAACCATGCTACATAGCCTTTATCTTTCCAAGGGGTTTCCTCAAACTCAGGATTTACCTCTGCATTTTTTTTATGTCTTTGAAAAGCACTCATTCTAGCAATCGTTTCACGACTTATCTTTTCTCTTTTTGCTAGTTGGTTTGCCCTTACCCAGCCTATACGTGTCATTCCTTTTACCTCATCGCCATATTTATCACGCCACCTAAGCACCTTTTTAGCGTTATTGCTGGCACTTTTTGGATAATCGTTATAAGTCTCTAGGTTAATCATTTTACCCTGAAAAGAGCGGTAACAAATAGCTATAGCCTGCGACTTGTCATGGTACTGCATCATCTGCGGCACACATCTCATCATGTAGTCGCTTTGTTTTTCTCCGCTTTTTTTATTAGGTATAGGCATAACTTAACAATTTTCGCAATCATCCCAAGTGTAGTATTTACCTTGTCTTTTGGTTACTAAAACTTTTTTTCTGTTGTCTTTTTTGTTCTTATAAGAAACATGCAACCATATTGGCTCTTCTTCTCCAAACTCCCATATCAACTGGTCAAAGTCTAAATTATCTTTTATGTAGTGAAACATCTCTAAATTAGATTTAATCCCCATAGAAGTTAAATCAATAGCATTACCGGTTAAGTGTTGAGAGCGTGGTGCGCCTTTAATACCTTTATTTAAGGCTTCTGACCTAAACATGCTATTAACTTTTATAGGCCCTTTAACCCACTCTCTTAAAGGTTCAAAAACTTTTTCAGCTATTAGCTCCATATTTTTAATATGTGCTGCTGTTGGTTTGTTACTTATCTTATACTGCTTAGCATAATTAGAGTGGGTTGCTTCTTTATACGAAATGTGGTTACTTATTTTCTTCATCTTTTTCCGGTATTAATTCATAAGAACCATCTTTGAGGTTAATATTGACTTTGCCGTATTCTTCCTCTAGTTCTTTTTTAGATTTATCTTGTTCTACCATTAGTTCAACGTACATGTGGTTTAAACTGTGTATTTGAGTTTGTAGTAATCCCAAGTCGTGCAAAATTGCACCTTTCTTTTGTTCTTGTTCTTGTAAAACTTTTAATTCTGATTCTTTAATTTTTGACATTTTATTATATTTTTTAGATTAAGGTACTAAGATACAAATTTTAATTTTTAATATTCTGCAATAACGCTTGTTGAATTTCCTCTAATAGTTATATAAGCATCAGGAGATGCACCGCTTCCTGCCCAAGTCAAAGTCAAAACATAATCTTGACCACTTGGATTTGTATTTAAATAAGCTAATGTGATTCCTGTAACATTTCCTGAGCCACTTACTGTAGTCATCCCTGTATTAGCAGTTCCATAAGCGCATACTGAATGACCTTTACCAGATGCAACATTTGATGTATCTTGTTTTATAATTACTGTAACATCTAATGCGTGAGTATGGTCTACATAAGCTATTGGTATAACTGTACCTGCTGCACTTAAACCTTTTTTAATTGCTAAAGTTTGTTCGTGTGATGCTTGATTTGTGTCATTACTAGATATTTGAACTAATCCTGCAGTTGATATATTTAAAACATTTTGAGCAGTTTGACTATAATTTGAAGCAGTTGTTAATGTTTGGAAA
>VMHT01036569.1_pt1 | contig 10035 bp, 6 predicted proteins | sample 4693611 | NCBI WGS metagenome assembly VMHT01 (sample SAMN12280063, study PRJNA550983) | marine metagenome | isolation source: seawater sampled from same location over 5 years 0.02-0.2 micron viral filtrate | place: USA: collected off the coast of southern California halfway between the port... ...
ATGTTTACAGACAAAGTGGTGCCAATATCCGTCAACTACCCGTTCTTCTTTAAACCAATCCAAGACGGTATGGATAGACCTAAAACAGAACTTGCTTTCAGAGTCCCAGCATCGAAGCTTACCAGACGGAGTATCACGAGCACGGACAAACCAGAAGATTTACAAGGTTTGGACACCACAATCGACTGGAAAAATACAGGAGATAACTCCTACGATGGGGAGAAACTTAAACTCCTTGTACATGATGAATCAGGGAAGTGGGAGAGGCCAAACAATATCCTCAACAATTGGAGGGTCACAAAAACAACCTTAAGGTTAGGTAGCAGAATTATTGGCAAATGCATGATGGGATCTACGTCTAATGCTTTAGACAAAGGTGGTGAAAATTTTAAGAAACTATACAGAGATTCCGATATAACTAAAAGAAACAAAAATGGGCAAACTAGTTCTGGTCTTTATAGTCTTTTTATTCCTATGGAATGGAATTACGAAGGGTTTATTGATGAGTACGGTCAGCCGGTATTTGATACACCAGATGAAGAGGTTAAAGGACCTTTTGGTGAATACATAGACATAGGTATATTAGAGCATTGGCAGAATGAAGTTGATGGATTAAAAAACGATCCTGATGCTTTAAATGAATTTTATAGGCAATTTCCTAGAACAGAGGAGCATGCATTTAGAGATGAAACTAAGAATAGTATATTTAACTTAACTAAAATATACGAACAAATAGATTATAACGAGGATATATCAGGATCTTTATCAGTTAACACTGGCAGTTTTCAATGGGTTAATGGTATTAAAGATTCACAAGTTATATTTTATCCAGATCCAAAAGGTAGGTTTAAAATAAGTTGGATACCACCTGCCCATTTGCAAAATAAAGTTATTGAACGTAATGGTTATAAAACACCAGGTAACGAGCATATAGGAGCATTTGGATGTGATAGTTATGATATTTCGGGGACGGTCGACGGGCTAGGTTCCAAGGGAGCTCTTCATGGACTCACCAAATTCTCTATGGAAGATGCTCCTCCTAATCACTTCTTCTTAGAATACATTGCTAGACCTCAGACTGCTGAGATATTCTTTGAAGATGTTTTAATGGCATTAGTATTTTATGGCATGCCAATACTAGCTGAGAATAACAAACCTAGACTCTTATATTATTTGAGACGTAGAGGTTATAGAGGTTATTCTATGAACAGACCAGATAGAAGTTGGAACAAATTATCTACTACAGAAAAAGAGATTGGTGGAATACCTAACTCTAGCGAAGATATTAGACAAGCACACGCAGCGGCTATTGAAATGTATATACAAGAACATGTTGGTTTAAAGACCAATGGAAACTATGGTAATATGTATTTTAATAGAACATTAAATGATTGGTCTAAATTTGATATAAATAATAGAACAAGATTTGATGCTGCAATAAGCTCAGGTTTAGCGGTTATGGCTTGTAATAGAAATTTATATGCACCTAATGTTAAAAAAGAAACAAAAAAAATAAATATTAGTTTCTCAAGATATGAGAATCAAGGAAACTTTTCAAAAATAATAAAATAGAAATATGGCTGAATCAATTACTAAAAACTATTTTCCCAGTCAAGTCGTAAGTGACTTAGAAAAAATAACACCTCAATATGGTTTGAAGGTTGCTAAAGCTATTGAAAGTGAATGGTTTGATAAAGACTCTGGAGCTAATAGATATAAAAGTAATGAATTAACTTTTCATAGACTTAGATTATATGCTAGAGGCGAGCAATCAATACAAAAATACAAAGATGAATTATCCATCAATGGTGATTTATCTTATCTTAATTTAGACTGGAAGCCAGTACCTATTATACCTAAATTTGTAGATATAGTTGTTAATGGTATATCAGAAAGAACTTACGACGTAAAAGCTTATTCTCAAGATCCTTTTGGAGTTAGTAAAAGAACTGAATACATGGAAAGCATTATCGCTGACATGAGAACAAAAGAGTTAAATGAATACACAAAACAAGCTTTTGGTATTGATATATCTAACACACCTGAAGATGAATTACCTGATTCACAAGAAGAATTAGAATTACACATGCAGCTTAATTATAAGCAAGCTGTAGAGTTAGCAGAAGAACAAGCTATAAACACTATATTTGATGGTAATAAATATGAATTAACTAGAAAAAGAGTTAATTATGACTTAACTGTTATAGGTATAGGTGCTGTTAAAAATACATTTTCTAAATCAGAAGGTGTTAAAGTAGAATATGTAGATCCTACTAATTTAGTTTATTCTTATACTGAATCACCATACTTTGATGATATATATTATGTAGGTGAGGTTAAAGTAATACCAGTCAATGAGTTAAAGAAACAGTTCCCAGATTTAACAAATGAAGATCTTGAAGAAATAGTAAAGCAGCCACATCCTAACACCAATGGATATAGCAAAGCCAACTATGATGATGTAGATAACAACCAAGTTGAAATACTTTATTTTAATTATAAAACTTATATGAATGAAGTTTATAAGATAAAGCAAACAGCAACTGGTGCTAGTAAAATATTAATCAAAGATGATTCTTTTAATCCACCAACTCCTGTGTTGGATGATAAGTTTGAGAAAGTTTCTAAATCAATAGAGGTATTATATGAAGGAGCACTAGTAACAGGTACTAAAAAGTTATTAAAGTGGGAATTGGCTAAAAATATGATGAGGCCAAAAAGTGATTATACTAAAGTTAAGATGAATTATTCTATTGTAGCACCTAGAATGTATAAGGGTCGTATAGAATCACTTGTAGGAAGAATAACTGGTTTTGCTGATATGATTCAATTAACTCATTTAAAACTTCAACAAGTAATGTCTAGAATGATTCCTGATGGTGTTTACTTAGATGCTGATGGAGTTGCTGAAGTTGATCTTGGTAATGGAACAAATTATAATCCACAAGAAGCTCTTAACATGTTCTTTCAAACTGGTAGTATTATAGGAAGATCAATGACATCTGATGGTGATATGAATCCAGGTAAAGTACCTATACAAGAGATTGCAAGTGGTAATGGTGGAGCTAAAATGCAAAGTTTAATAGCTAATTACAATTATTATCTTCAAATGATAAGAGATGTAACTGGGTTAAATGAAGCAAGAGATGCTAGTACACCTGATAAACATGCTTTAGTAGGTATACAAAAGATAGCAGCAGCTAATTCTAATACAGCAACAAGACATATATTGCAGTCAGGTTTATTTTTAACAGCTGAGCAAGCAGAGTGTATATCTCTTAGAATATCTGATATAATAGAGTATGCACCAACAAGAGATGCTTTTATACAAAGTATAGGTGTTCATAATGTTGCAACACTTGCTGAAATGACAAACTTACATTTATACGACTTTGGTATATTTATAGATTTAGCACCTGATGAAGAAGAAAAACAGATGTTAGAGAATAATATACAGGCAGCTGTAGCTCAAAAAGGTATAGATCTTGAGGATGCTATTGATCTTAGAGAAATAAAAAATGTGAAGCTAGCTAATCAATTATTGAAGATTAGAAGAAAAAAGAAACAAGAAAAAGATCAAGCATTACAGCAGCAAAACATACAAGTTCAAGCTCAAGCAAATGCACAAGCACAACAAGTTGCTGCACAAGCTGAAGTTCAAAAACAACAAGCTTTAGCACAAACTGAGATGCAAATAGAACAAGCTAAATCTCAAATGGATAATCAAAAAATGGCTAAAGAAGTTGAACTTAAAAAACAATTAATGCAGTTTGAATTTGATTTAAATATAAGATTAAAACAAATGGATTTACAAAGTATTAATCAAAAAGAAAAATACAAGGAAGATCGTAAAGATCAAAGAACTAAAATCCAAGCAAGTCAACAATCTGAATTGATTGATCAAAGAAAAAACGAGAAACCACCTAAGAATTTTGAATCATCAGGTAATGATATACTTAGTGGTAACTTTAACTTAGGTTCGTTTGATCCTAAGTAATTATTTTTAATTTTTTATATTATATTATATTATGGCTAAAAAAACAAAAAAAGAAGTTGTTGAAAATACAACTGAAGAGAAAGTTGAGTCAACACAAAGTGATGACAAGATTAAAATAAAAAAACCAAAATTCAGTAAAAATACAGATGAAGTTACTAAAGTAGACCTTCGTAATGTTAATAAATCTGAAGAAGAGGTGATTACTAAAGAAGAGGAAAATCAAAAAACAACCGATGCCGTTCAAGAGTCAAAGACAGAGGAATTACCTGTGGGCAACGAACCCGAGGTTAGCGAGGCAGTGGGAGAACAAAACTCCAAAAGCGAAGCTAAACAAAAAGATAAAGAACAAGTTCCCAAGGATGAACAAAACGACGTTCTCGAGGAGATAACTGAAGAAGAGGTTGTTGAGCAAAAAACAGAAGAATTAACGGAAGAAGTTAAAGAAGCTGTTGAGGAGCAAAAAGAAAAAGGGGTTGAATTACCTGAAAATATACAGAAGGTAGTTGACTTTATGAATGAGACTGGTGGAACATTAGAGGAATATGTAAGATTAAATCAAGATTACAGTTCGCTAGATGAAAAACAGTTATTAAAAGAATTTTATAAATCTACAAAACCTCACTTATCAAGTGATGAAGTAGATTTTTTAATGGAAGATTCATTTTCTTACGACGAAGAAATTGATGAAGAAAGAGAAATTAAAAGAAAGAAATTAGCGCTTAAAGAGCAAGTTGCTAGCGCTAAATCCCACTTAGATGGATTAAAATCTAAGTATTATGAAGAGATCAAGGCAGGTTCTAAGTTAACTAGTGAACAACAGAAAGCTGTAGATTTTTTCAATCGTTACAATAAAGAGTCAGATGAGACGAGTAAATTAGTTGAGAAGCAGAAATTAACATTTAACAAGAAAACTAATGAGGTTTTTTCCAATGAATTCAAAGGTTTTGAATATAAAGTGGGAGATAAAAGATATAGATTTAATGTTAAAGAAGCTGATAAAGTAAAACAAACTCAAAGCGACATCAATAATTTTGTTAGAAAGTTTCTAAATGAAAATAATGAGATGGTAGATGCTAAGGGTTATCATAAATCTTTATTTACAGCTATGAACTCAGACACTATAGCTAATCATTTTTATGAGCAAGGCAAAGCAGATGCAATAAAAGAAAGTGTTGCACGAGCTAAAAATATAGACATGAACCCGCGACAAGGTCACGAAGGTTTTGTTAATGCAGGCGGAATAAAAGTGAGAGCGCTAACTGGTGATAACTCTTCTGATTTTAAGTTTAAAATTAAAAAGTAGTTTAACATTTAAAATAAAAATAAAATGGCAGCAGCAGCAGTAACCGAGGGTAGTAATTTAAATTCAGTACCCGCACCGGTAAAACAAACGCTTAGTTCAGCGTATATCGATTTTACAGCTTCTGGCACAGCAGGATGGGCACAACAACATTTGCCTGATCTAATGGAGCAAGAAGCCGCAGTATTCGGTAAAAGGACTATTTCTGGATTTCTAAATCAAGTTGGAGCTGAAGAAGCAATGACATCTGATCAAGTTATCTGGTCTGAGCAGGGAAGATTACATATTAACCTTGCAGCTGTATGTACAACGGCAGCATCAGGATTAATAACTTTTAGCACAGCTCACGAGTTAAGAGTTGGTGATACTATTATAGTACATGAAACAGGTGGCGGTAACTCTATATTAAAGTGTTATGTGTCAGCAGTTGGAAGTACAACTACTATCACTGCATTACCTTATACTCAAGCAACTTTAGCTACTGGTTCTTTGTTTGCAGATAGCGATGCAATAACTGTATTTGTTTATGGTTCTGAATTTGCTAAAGGAACAAGTGGACGTAGTGATGTGATTGCACCTAGCTTTAAGTCTTTTACAAACAAGCCAGTTATTATTAAAGATAAGTATGAGATTTCAGGATCTGATGCTTCTCAAATTGGTTGGGTTGAAGTAACTGGAGAGTCTGGGCAATCAGGTTATTTATGGTACTTGAAAGCTGAAGGAGATACTCGATCTAGATTCACTGATTATTTAGAAATGGCATGTGTTGAAGGAGAGAAAAAAGTAGCATCAGCTAATGCATCAGTTCCAGATGGTACTGAAGGTATGTTTGCAGCAATCACTGATAGAGGTCATTATTCTGCAGGTATTCTTGGAAGTTCTGCTTCAGACGATTTAGGATCTTTTGATAATATTCTAAAGAAGTTTGACGCACAAGGAGCTATTGAAGAAAATATGATCTATGTAAATAGAACTGCTTCATTAGCAATTGATGACATGCTTGCGGCTCAGAACTCTTACGGTTCTGGCGGTACTTCTTATGGAGTATTTAGCAACAGCGAGGACATGGCATTAAATCTTGGTTTTTCAGGTTTCCGAAGAGGATCTTATGATTTTTATAAGTCTGATTGGAAATACTTGAACGATGTCGGAACACGCGGTGTTTATGGCGATACTAGTATCCGTGGAGCAATTATTCCAGCTGGAGTTTCTAGTGTTTATGATGAGCAGCTTGGTAACAGCATGAAACGACCTTTCTTGCATGTTAGATATAGGGCTTCTCAAACTGATGATAGAAAAATGAAAACTTGGATAACAGGTTCTGTTGGCGGAAACGTAACTTCGGATCTTGATGCCATGGAGGTACATTATCTATCTGAAAGATGTTTAGTAGTACAAGGAGCTAATAACTTCTGTTTATTAACCTAATAACAATTATTTAATAATTACCCTTATCCATTGGATAGGGGTAATTTTTACATTTATTATATTATATTATATTATGAAAAAGACAGTAAAAAAAGAAACTCAAGATAGAGTTTTAAAAGACCGAGTTTTTATTTTAAGAAATAATTTATCACCATTAACATATACAATAAAGAGTAGAGGTGTTTATCATTTTGATGAAGAAAAAGGTTTTGAAAGAGAATTAAAATATACTCAAAATCAAAGAACTCCATTTGTTGATGAATTCAAAGGAGACGCCAGATTAGAACATATAACATTTGAAGATGGTGTTTTAAGAGTTCCAAAAGAAAAACAAACTTTGCAAAGGTTTATGGAGTTATCTCCTGATAATGGTAAAGTTTATGAAGAGTTTGATACAGTACAAATAGCTGTTGACGAACTACAAGACTTAGAGTTAGAAGTAGAGGCTTTAACTGCCGCAAAAACTTTAGATATAGAAATAGCTGAAGCAGTAATGCGTGTAGAATTAGGTTCTGAGGTATCTAGCATGAGTTCTAAGGAACTTAAACGAGATTTATTATTGTTTGCTAAGAATAACCCAAGTTTGTTCTTAGAGTTGGTTTCTGATGACAATGTACAGCTTAGGAATTTTGGAATAAAAGCTACTGAAGCTGGTATAATTAAATTATCTGATGATCAAAGAAATTTTACTTGGTCTAGTAATGGAAGAAAAGTTATGACTGTTCCTTTTGATGAACATCCATATTCTGCATTAGCAGCTTTCTTTAAAACAGATGAGGGTATGGAAATATTCTCAAATATTGAAAAACGATTAAAGGATTAAGTTCCATGTAGATGTTAGGCCATCAACTTGGTGGCTTAACTACTACAAAACAAATAATTATGGCAATAGATATTAATGATGTATATCAAAAAGTACAAGTAATAGCTAACAAAGAACAGAGAGGTTATGTTACACCTGTTGAGTTTAACTCATTAGCTAATCAAGTTCAAAATGATATTTTTGAACAATACTTTTATGATTTAAATCAAACTGATAGAAAACTAGAGACATACGAACAATATTCAAATGCTATAGATCTTATAAAGGAGAAGTTATCTCCTTTTCATTATTTTAAAGCATCTCCTTCTGCTACAAGTAATAATACAATGACTTTAGCTACTGGAACATACGAGTTAGGAGATGTATATTATACACTGAGTGGTTTAGATTATTTAGTAGAACCTATTAGTAAAGAGGAGCTTATAAATATAGAATTATCTCCCTTAGCAAAGCCTGTCACTAAAAGGCCTGTATATGTTAGAAAATCAGCTACACAAATAGATATATTTCCATCAACAATAACTTCTGGTATAACACATAATTATATTAAAAAGCCTACAGCAGTAGTTTGGGGATATAATACTGTAACTAGTGCTTATGATTCAAATACAACAACAAACTTTGAATTACATCCTTCTGAAGAAGCAAACATAGTTATTAAAGTGTTACAATTAATAGGTGTTATTATAAAAGATCCAGGTTTATATCAAATATCATCTCAAGAAGAAATAAAAGATTTACAACAAGAAAAAGCATAATAAATGGGATTATTAGGAACAACCACAGCAGAATCTTATTATAGTCAATCTCAGTCATTTACTGGTGATGGATCAGCGAAAATATTCACCCTTACACAAGCAAGTTTTCCAACATTACCATCAGCAGAAGCCGATTTTGAAGTATTTATAAATGAAATTTCAATAAATCCAAATAATTATGACTATGGAGTTTCTGGTACTAATCAATTAAGGTTTACTAGTACAAGTATAAATACAGATGTACAAGCAACTGACGGTGCTCCAAAAACTGGATTAATAGTATTAGTAAGAGAGATAGCTGAAACAGAACAGTATGGTAATTACCAACACGTAGATATAGAAGATATAATTAATAACTTTATAATATCGTATGTTGGTGAAGGTAAAATAATAAACAAAGTTAGAAAAGCAGATGTAGCTTTTCACGCTCAAAGAGCTATTCAAGAATTTAGTTATGATACTTTTAAATCTACAAAGTCTCAAGAAATAGAAGTACCACCAGCTCTTACAATGGTTTTACCACAAGACTACGTAAACTATGTTAAATTGTCATGGAAAGATGACAGTGGGTTAGAAAAAATAATATATCCAACAAGACATACAAGTAATCCAACAGCTTTATTACAAGACTCAAATTACAAGTATTTGTTTGATTCAAGTGGAAACCTACAAAAATCATACAACTCAAACACTTGGGGTGACTTTTCAACTCCAAATTCTGATTTAGCTGAATATAGTCAAGAAGAAAAACTAGATCAAGTAGATTTAAATGCTATGGGGTCTAGATATGGACTACAGCCTGAGTTGGGACAAAGTAATGGATCGTATTTTATAGATCAAACAAAAGGCATTATATATTTTAGCTCCAATATGTTTGGTAAAATTATTACACTTAAATACTTAAGTGATGGATTAGGTACCGATGCTGAAATGGTTGTACATAAATTTGCTGAAGAAGCAATGTATAAGTATTTAGCACACGCAGTTTTAGCTACTAAAATGAATGTACCAGAATATATTGTTGCAAGGTTTAAAAGAGAAAAGTTTGCAGCAACTAGAAATGCAAAAATAAGGTTGTCTAACCTTAAATCTGAGGAGCTTGCTCAAGTAATGCGAAACAAATCAAAGCAAATTAAACATTAACACATGCCGGAAATATCAAATAACTTTAGACTAGGTAGGATGGAGAAGGATCTAGACGATCGTCTGGTTCCTAATGGTGCATATAGAGATGCTTTGAATGTAGAAGTTGCTACGTCTGAGGGATCTGATGTTGGTGCTTTACAAAAAGTTTTAGGTAATACTAAAAAAGGTACAATAGGTTCTATGAGTAACCCAGTTTGTATAGGATCTATTAGAGATACTGAAAATAATAAAATATATTGGTTTATAACATCAGATTCAAGAGATGTTATAGCTGAATATGATGAGGCAGCTGGTACTATAGCTCCAGTTTTAGTTGATAATGATGCAACTGCAAAAGTTAATAGTGCTCTAAATAATACTACAACTCTAGCTGTAGATAATAATTCTGGAACTATAACAGTTGGTGATACTGTCACAGGTACCGGAATTTCAGGAAATGTTACTGTAGCCTCTTTGACTAACCAAAATAATTTAGTTTTATCTTCTTCTCAAACTATATCAGATAATGTTGATTTAACATTTACAACTGCTTTAAAATTTAGCACTAGTAATCTTATAACAGGTGTTAACATATTAGATGGTA
>VMHT01098014.1_pt1 | contig 10034 bp, 8 predicted proteins | sample 4693611 | NCBI WGS metagenome assembly VMHT01 (sample SAMN12280063, study PRJNA550983) | marine metagenome | isolation source: seawater sampled from same location over 5 years 0.02-0.2 micron viral filtrate | place: USA: collected off the coast of southern California halfway between the port... ...
GGAGATATTGATATATTCCCGACATATAAAAATTCTTTTTGTTTTTGTAACTTGAATTTTTATTTTCACTATTAGTATTCTTGATTAAAAACTCATGATTACTTAAGAATCCTGAATTGCTTATGATGGGATTTGAACTAAAAATTAAGTTATTTACGTTACGTTTTTCTTGAACATTCGTATCGAATTGCCTTATTAAAGTATCAGATTCTAATGAAATATCTCCGTTTAAATTACCAAAATTTCCAAAATTTTTAACTAACGAAAGCCTTGGAAAAATATATTCATACCTATCATTATTATTCTTATTTAAATCTTCATAAATTGTAGAATTAAAGTTAATGGATAAGTCATTAGAGTATAAATCTAAATTAAGTGAATTTTCCATTATATTATTATCACTAGTTAGCTCACTTTTTATTTTGTCAGATTTTAAATACGTATCATTAGAAGTTGCTTGAAGTTTAAAATTTATTTGTCCTGTGTCAAAATTTTTAACAGTTAAAATTTTATCAAACTCATAAAAAAAATGACTTTTAGTTTCTTCATCTTTTTCTGTAAAAAAACTGAAATCTGTTATATGATTACTTTTTAAATTTTTTTGCCTAAATTCAGATTGTAATAAAATTTTTTCATCAGGATATAATCTTGGTGAAAAAGTAATATCCTTATTATCTGCAATAGCAAAAAAATAAGGCACACTTAAAAAATTATTTGAATTTGAGGAACTTTTTATTGATGGGATTAAGAAGCCCGATTTTCTTTTTACTGATGGATCTGGGTGAAAAAATTTTGGAAAATAAGCAACTGGGATATCATATACTTTTAAAATAGCATCTTTGTAAGAGACTTCACGTTTTTTTTTATCATGCTTTATATTTTTGGCACTAAATTGCCAAGGTGGACACCCATCTCTTTTTTTACAAGTTGTAAATACTCCCTTAGTAATCATTGAAGAATTTTCATCAATTGTTACACTATTACCTCTTAATCTATAATCATTATCACTTTCAATTGAAGGGTTTTTAAGATCTATTTTAATATCCTTTCCAAAAATTTTTCCTGAGCTGGTATTAATAAAAGCGACTGGTGTTTTGAACGTATTTTTTTTAATATCTTTACTAAAAAGATTTTTTACTTTTATTAAATCTTTATTAATCTCATAGACAAAACTATCAACAAAATGAACATTTCCCATGTTATCTTCCATTTTTGTAACTTTATCTGAATTGATAATATTTTTTTTCTGATCATAAAAAATTTCATTATTTTTAATAACTAAATTTCCATTTATTTGAAAAATTTCTATATTACCATCTGCTTTTATAATTAAATTTTTTTGATCAAAAGTTGCATTATCATATTTTATTTTGAGATTTTTGGATTTAATTAGTGCTTGCCCATTTCCAGAGGATTTCAGAGTATCTGAGTCTTTAAAATATATAAATTTATCTGAGTTGATTTTTAAATCATTATCCTTTGATATAGCTTCTCCTTTATAAGCTTTTATTTGATTTCCTTCATTTAAGATTTCTATGTTTTTACTATTCAAAATAAATGATTGAGAAAAAGCCATGTTTGAAAAACAAAAAATTGCTATGAAGGATGATATTATAAAATTATTTTTCATTAATATTTATAAGTCCTATGATAGATAAAATAAAAATAATAAATAATGGAAAAAAAATTGATGGATAAACTGGAATTTTTCCGTTATTTCCTAATGAATTAAAAACAAAATTTATATAATAAAGTATCACCGACAATAATACCCCTAAAATTAGATGGAATACAAAAGATTTATTTTTTGTAAAGTTAAACATAATTGTAATAGAGAATAATGTAAGCATTCCATAAAAAAATGGTGTAGTAAAAAGTTTCAGTATTTGAATTGTAATTTCATCTGTGGAATAACCAAATTTTTTATAGTCTTTTTTAAGATCATAAAGCTTAAAAATATCAAAAGATGATATATTCGAGAAAAGATTATTTATTTTTTCAGAATTAAAGTTTGATGAAATTTTAACAAAACCATCGATATTTTCAGTGTTATTTTCAATGGTTATAACAGGATTATAAACAATCCATTCATTTTGACTTATATCAATCTTATCAGATTGAATAGTTTTTAATAATATAAAATTAGAATTAAATTCATTGATTATGTTTTCAAACAAATATTCATCCTCAATAAAATTTGATTTAATAATATATTTCTTTTCGTTTATTTCGTCTTTTATCCACAATCCATTTTCAGTAACCATAGCAAGATACTTATTATCATCAGAAAAATTATTTTTAATATCTGAGTAATAAAATTTAAGTTTTGAAGCAATATTATAATAAATGACCACATTAAAAATTCCTATACCTAAAGATAATAAAAATAATATTTTGACTATTTTAAAATTACTTAGTCCATTTTTTTTTAATAAATTAAGTTCTTCGTTTTTAAATAAATCATATAAAAAAAACTGAGTAGATATTAAAAAGATAAATGGAAATATTTCAAAAAGTGTAATTGGGGTGTTTAATAAAGTTAAAAAATAAGGAAACAAAAAATTTGCATTTAGGTCTTTAAAAAAATTAATTTCTTCGAGTATGCTTAAAATAAATATTAGGGATAAAAATATTAATGATATATTTATGAATTTCTTTAAAAAATTAATGATGATATATTTCTGATAAATTTTAAGCATTTTTAACCATTCTATAGAATAAAAAGTAACCAATAATAAATATAACCAATGGAATTAATAAATATAAAATTGTTAAATTTATTGAAGTTACAGAGTATCGCACTGATACTTCGGAATATATTAAGAGAAAAAAAATTATAGTAAATATAAAATTTATTTTCATTTTATATTTTTTTTCATTTTTTGAATATAATATTAAGAAGCAAGAAAACAAAACTATTAACGGAATATAAATTGGCTTATATAATCTTTTAATCAATTCAAGTTTTACTTCTTTAATTAAGTTTTTATCACATTTGAATAATTCAAATTTATTGTTCTCAATATTAAAAAAACAGCTTAATAATATTTTGGTATCTATTTCTTGTATTTTTGGAACTGTAATTGTTTTTGAATTTAAATTTTTTAAACTAAAATTAATTTGATCAAAATTAAATAAATTTATTTTTGATTTTTCTATATTGATTACTGTACCACTAAAAAGTTTTAAAGTTTTTTGTGACTCATCCTCAACAAGTATTCCTTTGTTTGCATATATCATTTTTGAATTATTTTTATTTACTTCTTCTAGAAAAATATCCCTATAGCTTCCATCATTTTCTTTTGCATCAATAAAAATAGTGAGATTCTTTGTAGCATTAATAAATTTACCCTCTTTGATTAATGATGTAAAAAAATCTATATTAGAACTTTTCAAAAAACTTCTTGCCTTAAGATTCGATAATGGAGCAATGTAAGAACCAAGAATAATTTGAAAAATCATAAAAATTAATGAAAATAATATTAATTTATTTAAAAAATTTATTTTATTAATTCCATTAATCCAAAATAAAAAAATTTCATTTTTAAGTTCATAATTAATAATTGTATAGAAAATTGATATAAAAAATATAAACGGCAATATTTTGTGAATAATTTTTGGAAAATTTAATATAGAATAAAAAAAATAGATTTTTAGCCCATGACCATCTTCAGTAACAAAATCAAAATAATTTACAGCCTGAATTGTCCAAACAATTAAGCCCATCAATAACAGAGAAGCTATAAAAAAAGCAGATATATCAGAGTAAAATTTTCTAAATATTAATTTTTTCATTGAAAATATTTTCACCACATATATAGCATTTGCTCGTATAAAGTGTATTTAAAAATTTATGTCTATTAAAATTAATTATAAAAACAGCGTTTCAAAGAAACTTACTAGTAATACTGTCCTATTCACAGACGAAAAATTTAATATTCGAAATCTAAAAAAATACATTTCAAACTTTGAATTTTCATACATTAACGATTTGCTGAAAAATAGTGATTTAAAAAAAGATTTACTTGTCTTTGAGGTTAATTCAAAAAAAAAGATAATTTTAATTTCTGTTAAAAATGATTTGAAAACTTTTGAAATAGAAAATTTAGGTGCTCAATTCTACGGACATATAAACTATGGAAAAAATAGTGAATATTTTATTAATACTGACACTATAAATAGTAAACAAAAAAATTTTATTGGACACTTTCTTCACGGTGTAAAATTAAAATCATATCAATTCTTAAAATATAAAACAAAAAAAGAAACTAGAATTATTTCATTAAATATTTTTGGAAAAAATAAACTTTCAATACAAAATCAATTAAGATTTAAATCTCTAGAAGAGGGGACTTTTTATGCGAGAGATTTAGTTTCTGAACCAGGAAATATATTGCATCCAGACGAATATGCTAAGAGAATTTTTTCTCTGAAGAAACTTGGTTTGAAGATAAATATATATGATGAAAAAAAACTAAAGAAACTTGGTATGAACACTTTGCTTGGTGTTGGGCAAGGGAGCATTAGGGGATCATATCTTGTCACGATGGAATGGAAAGGATTGAGAAATAACACTAAGCCCCTAGCTTTTGTAGGGAAAGGAGTTTGTTTTGACACTGGAGGCATATCTTTAAAACCAGCAAAGTTTATGGAAGATATGACTTATGATATGGCAGGATCAGCAGTAGTAGTTGGACTAATGAAAAGTTTGGCTTTAAGAAAAGCAAAAATTAATGCTGTTGGTGTGGTAGGTCTTGTAGAAAATATGCCAGGTGGAAATGCACAAAGACCAGGGGATATTATTAAGTCTTATAGTGGAAAAACTGTTGAGGTATTAAACACTGATGCAGAAGGTAGATTAGTTTTAGCAGACGCTCTTACATATACTGAGAAAAAATTTAAACCAAAATTTATAATTGATTTAGCTACGTTAACAGGAGCTATTATTGTTTCCTTAGGCTCAGAGTATGCTGGTTTATTTTCCAATGATGACAAATTATCTAAACAATTAATAAATGCAGGTGAACAAGTGGAGGAAAAAGTTTGGAGAATGCCATTAAATAAAAATTATGATAAACTCATTAATTCTAAAAATGCTGATATGCAAAATATTAATTATGTAGGTGGAGCAGGATCTACAACTGCAGCTCAATTTTTACAAAGATTTATTTTAAATAATACGCCCTGGGCGCATTTAGATATAGCAGGCATGGCATTTTCAAAATACGGGGGTGCCTTAAACTCAGGCGGTGCAACAGGTTTTGGAGTAAGATTATTAAATAAACTAATAGAGGATAATTATGAGTAATGTAGAGCAAACACTTTCTATAATTAAACCAGACGCTGTAGAGAGAAAACTTGATAATGAAATTAAGGAAATGTTTAAAAATAATGGATTTAAAATCATCAAGGAAAAGAAAATTCAACTAGAAAAATTAGAAGCGGAAAAATTCTATAAAGTTCATGAAACCAAGCCATTTTATAAGGATTTGTGCGCTTATCTTTCCTCAGGACCTATTTTTGTGATGATTTTAGAAAAAGAAAATGCTGTTTTAGCAAATAGGGAGTTAATGGGCGCAACTAACCCAAAAGAAGCTTTAGATGGAACTATTAGAAAAAAATACGGTATATCAATTGATAAAAACTCAGTTCATGGTTCAGATAGTCTTGAAAATGCAAAAATTGAGATTGATTTCTTTTTTAAAGAGTAGATAAAATTTTTTTTAAAGCTTTTGGATATAAGATATGTTCTTGCTTAAGAACTCTTTTTGCAAGTTTACTACTTGTGTCAGTTTTTAAAATTTTGACTTTTTTTTGAAGAATTATTTTTCCTGAGTCCAACTTAGAATTAACATGATGAACCGTACAACCAGCAAATTTTTCATTATTATTTATTGCTCTTTGATGTGTATTAAGCCCCTTATATTTAGGTAATAATGAAGGATGAATGTTAATTATTTTCCCTTTGAACTTTTTAATAAAGTTATTAGACAGAATTTTCATGAAACCTGCAAGACAAATTATATCTATCTTGTTTTTTTTTAATTCAGTAAGAATATTTTTCTCACTATTTTTAATATTAAGATAATTCACAGTCTTTTTGTTAATCTTGTATTTATAGGCATAATGGAGACCTCTGGCTTTTGACTTATCTGATATAGCTAGACTAATTTTAAATTTAGATTTTTTTTTCTTTGAATGTTTTATTAAATTTTTAAAATTACTTCCAGTACCCGACAAAAATACTGCAATATTAATTTTTTTAACTCCAATTGATCCTGGCATTTAGTTTTACTTTATTTTTACCTCTATTTATTTTTCCAATTAAATATGGTTTGAATTCTTTAGAAAAATACCTACTAATTTTTCTAAGATTTTTTGGGTCAATTATTAAACAAAATCCTACACCACAATTAAATGTTTTTAACATTTCATTATCAGAAATATTATTTTGTTTAAGCCAATTAAATATCTTATTAGTTTTTATTTTATTCAAATCAATGCAAGCACTTAATTTATCAGGTATTACTCTTTTAATATTGTCTGCTAATCCACCCCCAGTAATATTTGCACAACCATTTAATAAATTATCTTGAATTAGATTAAGGATTTCATTTACATAAATCTTAGTTGGTTTGATTAGCTCTTTTTTTAAAAAAAGATTTTTTTTTATATCAATTTTTTTTTTATTAAGAATTTGCCTGACTAATGAATAACCATTAGAATGAATTCCCGAAGATGGAACTGCTAAAATTAAATCATTATTTTTAATTTTTTTTTTTACTAAAATCTTATTTTCATCAACAACACCAACCGCAAAACCTGCGATATCAAATTTACCTTTTTCATAAGTGCCTGGCATTTCTGCAGTTTCACCACCGACAAGTTCGCAATTTGCTATCTCACAGCCTTTAACTATACCCTTAAGAATGGATTTAAGTTTTTTTAAATCAATTTTGTTAATTGAAATATAGTCTAAAAATAAAATTGGTTTAGCACCCTGAACAATTAAGTCGTTCACACTCATCGCAACTAAATCAATACCAATAGTATCAAATTTATTTAGTAAATTAGCTATTTCAACTTTAGTTCCAACTCCATCTGTGCAAGCAACAATTTTGGGTCTTTTAATGTGTTTAGGTAGGTTAGAAATTGAACCAAATCCACCAATATTATTAAACTTTTTATTGCCTCTTTTTTTTGATGATATCTTTGATATGAAATTTACGAATTTATCAGCAGCATCAATATTGACGCCACTTTTTTTATAGGTAAAGAGTTTTTTATTCATTAGAATATTATTTAAATAATTATGTTTAATCAGAGGTTCTTATATATTTTTTTTTTAGCACTAGCTCTAAATTTATCTTTTTTTTCCACAGTCAAAGCTAATGCTAAAGCTTTTTTTATAGATGAAATAAAAATTTCAGAAAAATTAGAGAATAATTTCAATAAAGATATTCTTATAAATAAAGGTTTTAAAAAAGCTTTTAAAAAATTAATGGGAAAACTAATTCAATCTAAAGATTTAGATAAAGTAAAAAGTATAAATTTAAAAAAAATTAAAAGCATGATTGATACTTTTTCAATTAAGGAAGAGACATTTATTAAGAAAACTTACAATTTGAATTTGGGAGTTTCCTTTAATAAAAAAAAAGTTTTTAATTATCTGGAGTCTAAAAATATTTTTCCATCTCAAATTATTAAAGAAAAATTTTTATTTATTCCAGTGATTGTAGATCAATCAAGTACTGATCTTTTAGTATATTCAAATAATCCGATTTATAGAAATTGGAAAAAAGAAGATAAAGGAGATTATTTGATTGAATATATTTTACCAACAGAAGATTTAGAAGATTTAAATCTAATTAAAAAGAATTACTCAGATTTAGAAAATTATGATTTTGAAGAAATAATAAAAAAATATTTTTTAGATAACTCTATTATAGCCTTGATATTTAAAGATCAAAATCAGATAAAAATTTTATCTAAAATCAATATTAAAGATAAAAAAGTTATCAAAAGCAATTCTTTTAATAATATTAAATTGAATAATTCAGAAGATATAAACAAACTGGTAGATAATTTAAAAATTATCTACGAAGATTTTTGGAAAGAAAATAATTTAATAAATACATCTATTAAGCTTCCTCTTTTAATTAAAGTTGATAACAAAAATTTCAATTTATCTGAGAAATTTGAAATAACTTTAAATAAGATAGATTTAATTAGCAATTATTCTATTAGTAAATTTAACAAAGATTTTATTTATTATGAGGTTATATTTAATGGAACTACTAAAAATTTTATTAATCTCATGAAAGATCAAAATTATAATTTTGATACTCAGAAAAAAACTTGGATATTAAAATGATAAATTTAAATCAATTAATTATTAAGTTTGATTATGAGCAAAATTTTAAAGACGATGATTTTTATGTATCAAGAAGTAACAAACATATATTTTCATTGTTAAATCAGTGGCCAAGATGGGAAAAAAACTTTTTAAATATTCATGGAGAAAAATTTTCGGGAAAAACACATCTTATTAATATTTTTATTAAAAGATTCAAAGGAATAAAATTTGATGCTAATTCATTAACAGATAAAGATTTAAAAATAATAAAAGTTCATCAAAATATAATTTTAGAAAACTTTAATGAAAACATTGATCAAAAGTTAATTTATAGTTTGTTGAATATAATTGATTTAGATAATAAGTTTATCATAATTACATCAGCAAAACCTATAGTAGATATTAATTTTGATTTACCAGATTTAAAATCAAGAACAAAAAACTTTCTATTACAAAAAATAGAAAAACCTGACGATGAGTTGATGTTTGCTTTAATATTAAAAAATTTATCTGATCGTCAAATATCTATAGATAAAAAACTTATAGATTTCATTATTAAAAGAATTGATAGATCGTATAGCAAAATATTTGATTTCATATATAAAGTTGATGAACTTAGTTTGAAAAAGAAAAAACCAATAGATTTTAAGATTATAAAAGAGGTTTTAGGAGAATAATTGAGTAATAAATATCGAACACACACCTGTGATGAGCTACGAAAAGAAAATGTAAATAATGACGTCGTGCTCTCAGGCTGGATTAATAAAAAAAGAGATCATGGAAATTTACTATTTATTGATCTTAGAGATAATTACGGGATTACACAGTGTATAATTGATAAAGAAAATTCTAATTTTAGTGAACTAGAAAAAATTCAATTAGAAACTGTCATAAGAATTGAAGGAAAAGTTGTAAATAGATCTGATGAAACAATAAACAAAGAAATTAAAACTGGTGAAATTGAAGTAGGAATTAATAAATTTCAAGTTCTTGGTTTTTGCAAAGAACTACCATTGCCAGTCTTTAGCGATCAAGAATATGCAGAAGATATTAGACTAAAATATAGATTTCTTGACTTGAGAAGAAAAAAAATTCATGAAAATATTATTTTAAGATCAAAAGTTATATCATTTATAAGAAATGAAATGAATAAATTAGGATTTTTAGAATTTCAAACTCCAATTTTAACTTCATCAAGTCCAGAAGGTGCAAGGGATTTCTTAGTTCCCAGTAGATTAAATCCTGGAAAATTTTATGCACTTCCACAGGCACCACAACAATTTAAACAATTAATCATGGTATCAGGATTTGATAAATATTTTCAAATTGCACCTTGTTTTAGAGATGAGGATGCTAGAGCAGATAGAAGCCCAGGAGAATTTTATCAATTAGATTTAGAAATGTCATTTGTTGAACAAGAAGATGTTTTTAACGTAGTTGAAAAGTTATTAGTTAATACTTTTAAAGAATTTTCTAATAAAAAATTACTTTTCAATAAATTTCCCAGAATTACATATAAAGAAGCTATGTTAAAATATGGCTCTGACAAACCAGACCTAAGAAATCCACTAATTATTAGCGATATAACAGAAATTTTTTCAAGAAAAGATGTATCATTTGAAATTTTTAAAAAACTTGTGAAATCTGGTTCAATGGTAAGATGTATTGTAACTAAAAA
>VMHT01113297.1_pt1 | contig 10034 bp, 8 predicted proteins | sample 4693611 | NCBI WGS metagenome assembly VMHT01 (sample SAMN12280063, study PRJNA550983) | marine metagenome | isolation source: seawater sampled from same location over 5 years 0.02-0.2 micron viral filtrate | place: USA: collected off the coast of southern California halfway between the port... ...
CTAGCCCGTATGGAAGAGCGCATGGTTACGCTTTTTAATCGTATAGATAAGTACGAACAAAAGCAGACCGAGTTGGAGGATAAAGTAGACGAAATGTCCATAAGAATAACAACAGATGGACAAACACTACGCTTTGCAGAGCGTTTATTTTGGATAGCCTCGTCTGCGGCTGTCTCATTTTTATTTTGGACATTTAGATGAACCCAACATTTGTATCGAATAAAGGCATCAGCCTAGTTAAAAGATTTGAAGGACTACATAAAGTAAAAGAAGACGGCACTGTACGTGCATATCGTTGCCCAGCGGGTAAGTGGACTATTGGTTACGGCCATTGTAAGGCCGTTAAGTCTGGTATGCTGGCTTCTGTAGAGGATTGTGAAAGATTCCTACAAGATGACCTCAACGACGCTGGTGCAGTAATTAAACGCCATGTACACGTACCATTAAGCCAAGAGCAATTTGATGCACTAGCTTCTTTTGTATTTAATATCGGTGGTGGGAGACCATTCCAAAACTCTACTCTGCTTAAAAAGCTAAATCAGGGCCTATACGACGAGGTTCCTGAGCAAATACTGCGCTGGAATAAGGCTCGTGTAGAAGGTGTTCTTACTACTTTAGCTGGTCTTACTAAGCGTAGAACCGCAGAGGCCGCGCTATTTGCTGTTGGCCCGCGTTTAGCTGACGAGGGTGGTGATCTTATGGTTCAGAAGCCAGAACAGAAATCTCAGAAACCTTTAAAGAAGTCTAAGACTTTAGCGGGTGCTGGTGTAGCGGGTGGTGCGGGTATGATGGCAGAGCTGTCTTCTCAGCTACAACCGTTAATCGGTTATTCTGAGTCTATTAAGTACATATTCTTGGCCGCGTCCTTAGCGGGTGTGGCTTTAGTAGCTTACTCACGAATTAAAGATAACAAAGAAGGTATCAGATAATGAGCCTATTAAAAAATATGAATGCTCGTAAGAAAGCGGGCACGAGCCGAACTAAAGGTAAAAGCACCATCAGTTCTAAGACATACAAAGACCTAAAAGCCGGGAAGATGGCAAAGGGTGGTTATGTTAAAAGGAAGAAGAAATAATGTTCGGTGTTTTTGGCAAAATTAAAGTTATCGCAATCGGCATATTAGCCGCCCTCGTACCAATTCTTTACATTCTAGGGCGCAGAGACGGAGCTAAGATTGAAGAGGTTAAGCAGATTAAAGCGTCTGCTGAAGCTATGGAAGATCGTGCCGAATTTTATAAAGAGATGGAGAAAACTAACAGTGAAATTGAAAGCACTAAGCCTACTACTAGGGACGACATTACTGACCGCTTGCGCGAACACGGTCTATAAGACTGAGGTAGAAGTTTACTGTCCTTCCATCAAGCAATACTCAATGGATTTTAACCATCGTTTAGCAGATGAGTTAGATGCCTTACCTGAAGATAGTAAGGCCATAGATCAAGCCATTTCTAACTATATAGTCCTACGGGACAAAATAAGAGCCTGTGAAGAGAAATCAGGCACACTAGGAGAGTCATAGGATGAGTGCTAACGCCGCAATGCAAGCCGCACAGAGCGTGAAGGATACTAATAAAGATCGTGCTGACAACTATAGGCACGGCACCCCTCTGCCATCTGAGGTTGCTAGTGCCGCCGTAAACGTAGTTGCCGGGGATGCGTCTGCCCTCCCGGATACTCCCGAAACCCCGGTATTAAGTGAATTTGATGATTTAGCCACCCAACCGTCAGGTGCTCAGGAAATTGTCGATGGTGCGGCAAGCTATATGGATGATAAAGGTCTAATTTTATCGGACAACTATAGTGAAGTTGATGGTGATGCTTTTGGAACCACCGTCGATGGTGAAAACTATAACATTGGTAAAAAAGATGTAAACATACAGACTCAGACGGGGGCGGCAGATCAGGCGCAGGGTGTTGTGGCAAAAGACGCCACGACTTATACCGCAAACACATCGACAGACAGTGTTAAGGCTAACCTCGCTGAAGCGGCAACAACAGAAATAACCCAAGACGCCCTTGTTGATGCAGACGCCCTAGGCCTCGATAAGCAGGGAACTGCAACAGGTGTAAATGAAGACGGCACTACAAACTTTACTGGAGAAGCAATTAACGCCTTTGCTACTCAGAATATTAGTCGGGTTATCGATACGAGTACTGTAGCCGGTAAAATGCTCGCAGAGAAACTAGGTGAAGGCAATTACGTAGACTCTAAAGCTACCGTCATGGGTCAGATTGAAATCCTAACGGGGGAGTTCACCGACCCTACAACAGGTGAGCCTAAGATTCCTACATGGGCCTCTGGTATTGCTCGTTCTGTGAGCCGTACAATTGCTTTTAAAGGGATATCAGGGTCTGCCGCTACACAGGCATTAGCAACAGCATTGATTGAGGCTACGCTACCTATAGCAGAGGCAGATAGTAAGTTCTTCCAAACACTTACTGAAAAGAATTTAAATAACAAACAAGAGATGATCATTAATAAGGCTAATGTCTTATCTAAATTAGATCAGGTTGATCTCGACATGAGAACAACGGTTGCTGTTAATAATGCAAAAGCTTTCATGGAATATGATTTAACGAACTTAGATAACGAGCAACAGGCCGCAATAATCAACTCTCAGTCTGTGGTTCAGTCGATATTAGAAGATACCAAAGAAATTAACGTAGCTAATCGATTTGGTGCTGAACAACAAAATGAGATGGATAAGTTTTACGACAATTTAAACTCCACTGTCGAGACATTTAACATTGAACAAAAGAACCAAATGGAAATGTTTAACGCTGGTGAGGTTAATGATACTTATCAGTTTAACTCCACAATGGAGAACTCAAGAGAGCAATTCTATCTTGAAATGCAGTATAATATTGATACCGCAAATGCCAAATGGCGTCAGGCTGTTACCGAGCTAAACACTAAGCTAGAGTTTGAAGCGGCGGCGGCAGACGTAAAAAACATACTAAATCTTACCACGGAAGGCTTAAATCAAATATGGGATCGCCAAGATTCAATGTTGGATTATGCGTGGAAAGAAGGTGAAAACGAAATGGACAGAGAAATAACTCTAGAAGTTGCCAAGATGGAGCTTGAAGGAGCTCAATTGCAAGCTAGAGCCACGAAGAGTGCAGGAAGATCACAGGCTATAGGTGCTGTACTGGGTGCTGTACTTGGTTCCGATGAGCGTTTGAAAACGAATATCGTTAAGAAGGGCGTCCTAAATAATGGATTAAACTTTTATTCATGGGATTGGACAGAAGACGCTATTAATAAAGGCTTTGGGGATCACCCGACAAATGGGGTTATGGCTCAAGAAGCTCAGAAGATTATACCTGATGCGGTTATATTGGGTAATGACGGATACTTACGAGTTGATTACGCGAAGGTGTTAGCATGACATTTGAAGACGCTATTAAAATGGCAATTAGGAAGTACTACTCTGGTTCCGATCCAGAAGAGCTTTTGAAAGCAAAAGGCAGTGAAATTAAATATACAAGAGAGTACTTTGATGACCTAGAGGAAGAACTCCTATCTTCTAAGAAGGGAAAGAAGCCCAAAAAGAAGAAAAAGGACAAGGTAGAAGAGGGGTTAGAAACGTATGAAGATTAAAGATCCTAGCATTCCTACTGGGCCTATCCCGGGAGCTAATTACACTAGTGATACACGCAACTGGCCTTGGCATCGTCCGCCTGACATTACTGATATAGATGAGGGACTGGAGCACATAATCCAACACCTCACCGAAACTCCCGCAGGAAAAAGGTATATGGGCTACATAGAAGGTGGTACCTCTATAGCCTCAGTGACGGACATGATTGTTACCTTAGCAGTAGGACGGGGTAAGTTTACCCCAGACTTTGCAATACTGCTTGCAGGGCCGACAGCTCGTTTGATTGAAATTCTAACTAAATCCTACGGTATAGACTACGAAATGGGTATAGAGCGAGACGATAAGTTTACCACAGCCTATACGTATAAAAAGATTCAAGAACTAAATAACCCACCGTCCGAAGAGATGCCAGAAGATACACCAGAAGCAGTTGAGGCAGAAGCTGTAGAAGACACCGGATTGATGGCCCCTGTTCCAGAAGAAGAACAGGCGAGTATGCTTGGGTATGATATTGAAGAGGAATTAGAAGATGAGTAGTGCTTCAGACACTGGGTTCGCAAAAGGTTTCGCCAGCACGTTTGTGCCTCTATATACAGCAAAGAAAGAGGCACAGCAGGAGAAAGAGAATGACCGCATAAAGTTAGGTGCCAAGGCTTTTTTAAACCAAGAAGACGATTATAAGAGCAAAGTTCAAGAGGAAAAAGAGCTTTGGAAAAAGGCAGAGGCTATCCAATCCCTAGAGCCTTCCGTCCCTAAAAATGCTACAGGCAATATCGTAAAATTACTCGATTCTGGCTTGACCACCGACCAAATACTCAAAGAAGTAAGGAAGCAGGGAGTTGAGTGGAACCTGAAAGAGCAAGAAGAAAGTAAAAGTGCTAACGTAAACGAACAAACAGAAACCATGCTATCTGATAGCCCTAAGACTGAAAATAATGAAGAGCCAGAAAAAGAAAAAAGTGCCTTCGGTAAATATGTTAGCAATAGAGTTGAGGAGATAGGCGATAATGTTCGCCTCGCCTTCGGTCAGGAAAAAGAATACGACAGTCCTAACCCCTTCGATACTCACAAAAGCGAGATAATGGATTACGTAGGGAAGGATCAAGAGTACTTTGATAAAATTATGGAAGGGTACAACCCTAGAAGTACAGATACTAATTATACCTTTGTTCCCGGCGTTAGTTCTAATGGTGCCAATAGCGTCAGTGAGCTGGTAGCCCTTACTGTTCAAAATGATCCTGAGTACAAAAAAGCGGTAGCGGAGGGTAATACCGACGATATTATGGCCGTACTCAGTAAAGCGGCACAGGTAACAAAGGGAGATAGAAAGCCTCCTGCATTCGACATGAATAATCCAGCGAAGTCTCTAATGGACATATATCTATATAGCCCTGCGGGAGATGATGCTATGAGAGCCGCAGGAAACGGGGACACTACTGCACTATCTGAAGCATTTGAAAATGCTCTAAAGGTTGGTAATGACCTAGTTAATAAATCTAATGAAGAGAAAGGCTTTAAACCTGAACAAGTAACTAATCTAAACCAGATACCGGGATTAAAAATACAATACGAAAATGACCCTGTAGTTTTAGAACAGCTAGATACACTGACGGATGAATTAACCGCACAGACAGAGGGCGGAAGATCTAAGTTTGTAAATGTGTTCACTACAACACCAAACGGGGAGCCGTTATTAATCGGTACAGGAAGGCAACAAAACGGCAAGCTATATTTACCAGATCCGAAAAATCCAAATGAAGAGAAACAGGTTCCGTTGTCTATAATGAGCCAGCTTCAGACTGTTCTTCAAGAGGAAACTACCCAAGCACCCTCACAAAACACTAAAGAAGGTCAGGCAGTTAGATCTCAGCTATCTGGTGTAGGTTCACTCCTTAATACTAGTACTAATTACCTAGCCACACTAGAGAAAAACAAATATGCTAGAACCCGTGTTGCCTCGGCAACAAAAGGCGTGGGTGATTTGCTACGAGAATTTGATGCCCTGAAGAAAGTGGCCCAAATAGTTGACCCCAATGGCTCTGGAGAGCAAATCCTTAGCAAGAAGAGAATGCTTGATGAAATTACCAACCAAGTAACTTTGGGTGACATGAACGAGATCACTGCCTCAGTTTTGGCGCAGGAAGTTAGGCTAACTTTTGCCATTGCAAAATCACAAGGTAACAGCGGTCAGGCTCTATCTAACAAGGACTATGATAACTACTATTCTTCAATATTTAACTCGACCGACACTAATGTTGTTGAGAGAAATATTAAAGGTTTGATTGCAGAATCTTACGGCGATGCGATAAGACAATCTAACGCATTTGGCGCGGCCCCGGGTATGCAATACGTCAGAAGTGCTAGTGGAACTAGGTGGTGGTCAGACCCTGATAACCTCATCTTGTCGGGTGCTAATGCGGGCGTTCAGGAGCTATTAAAACAAGCGTTAGAGGAACAAGAAGAGCTTCAGATGAATTCTTCATTCGGTCGAGAAGCACTAGAAAGGGCTGAAAGAGAAAGGGTTGAAAATGAAGGGGGTTCTCCAGACACGGAAGAAGAAGACGAACCCGCTAAGAAGAAAAACGCGCAAGTAGATGTACCTCTTGCTGAAACTGCCCAACGAGAAAAAATTGATGGGGTAGTACCGAGTGTCGCTCAAAGGATTGAACTATATAAAAGCGGACAAAATATCTTTGTAGATGAAGAATTTGTCACGGAGAACCCTCTGTTTGAGCCATTCCTAGGGACTACCATCAACGCAAATCTGGGTTCAGGAGATAGCAAATAATGGCCGGTCTAGTCCCTTTTGAGAGTACATCCACTATAGATAACGAAGAACCCAAAGGGTTTGCACCTCTTGAGGGGACTACTGTCATTGTAGATGAAAAAGATAAGAAGACTCGTAGCCAGATACGGGCGGAAAACAACTCCGAAAAAAGAGAAAAAGAGACTCCTGAACCTCCAAAAGAAAACCCTTTTCAGTTCCTAGATGAAAACACTGACCTTATGGGTACAGAGACTAAACTCCCTGATCCTATATCAGGAATGTATGAAGATCTAGAACGCCCTGAAGGGGGCAAGTTCATTGGGGGTGAGCAATTCGAGAAAGCAAAGGCTCGCTACGACTTCTACAAAAACCACCCGGACTCGAAAAGAACACTGTCAGGTCGGGTTGTATATAATAATAAAGTCGTACCCTACCCAGAACAATCAATGATGGGTAACATGAAGGTCAAAGCAGGGCAGTTAGTTGGTTTGGGTGCCCGTAATGCAGGGGTGAATCTACTTGAAACTGGTGAAGCAATTACAGACGCCGTAGGAATAACTGACCCAGAAACTACTTATGTAAAAGATAACTTCGCTAAATTAGACACAGGCGGAGATCTAGGCGACAGCTTGCTTGTTGAGGGCACAGGTCTTATCGGCGGCGGCGGTGTGGCGGCCAAAGGCGTAAGTACTCTTATAGGTAAAATAGGTAAGTTGAAAGATTTCAAATATGGAAACATCATAAAGAATATTGCGGGTGCGATAGGTTTTGATGTTGGTGTAGCTTCTACAGCTAACAGTGACGCTAGTACTCTGCTAGTAGGCTCTAATAGTATGATGGAAGATATATTTGGGTATCAACCTGAAATATTTAGCGGAGTAGACGTAGACTCTGACGACCCAAAATCCAAGCAAGAAATGGCAAAAAGGATGAACATCCTAATGGATGGTCTTTCTATGGCAGGAGTAGTTACGGCAGGGGTGCAGGGCGCATTATTCGCCGGTAAAACTGTCTACAACGTACTATTCAAAGGCTGGGCAGATATGGCCAGTACAGGTGTAAGAGAAGAAGAATACGTCCGCTCTATTTTAGACACATTAACTGGTGTAGGTGACGACCCTGCTTCCATAGAGGCGGCTAGAACTACAATAGTAAAACTTATTGAAGACAATAAAGATCTGTATGTAGACTTACCGCCTGAATTGGCCGCTAAAGTTCAAACCACTGTAGATACAATGACAGCGTTAGAGCGAGCCTTGGCAAATGGCGATGATGATGCCGCCCGTAATATTGTTATGAAGGCACAGAACCTTAAAAAGGGCGTCATACAAAGTGTTGATGGAGACAACCAGACAGCTATAAATGCGGCACGACCTACCGAAGAGTTAGACCGTGTTTTAACTGAAGCTGAAGGTAACTTAGGTGGTGGCGAGGCTATTGATCAGACTAATAAAGCATTACAGGATCAAGGTCTTGCTGAAGTGGACGATGCCGCGCTGGGTGTAGTTAAGGCGGAAGAGAGTCTTGCTAACCTAAACGAAACTATAGTTCGAGAGCTTACGGAAGACCCGTCTATCATTGGTAGGGTTACTGACCTAGAGAAGAAGACAGGTTTTGATGTGGGTTCTGTACGTGAGAATAGTGCGGATGAAATAGTAGCCAATCTATCCAAAGCATCTGAAGAAATGGACACCATAAAGAACGATCTATTTAATCAGATTGAAGGTGGTGCAGTAGATTACGATAGCCTTATAGATACCTTACAGAGCCTAAAGCCCCAGCAACTAGACTCCGCCGCCTCGGCAATGCCGGGTGATGATTTGTTTGGTACGTTACTAGAACAAACAAAGCTACAAACTAAAAATGTAGACGGTCAAGTTATAACCGAAACCGTAGAAGAAATGCAGGAACGGTTTGCTTCTTGGGCAACAAAGAGTGGATTAGATTTTGGAAAGCTATTTACTGAAATCAGACCCAGCCTAGTAGACTCTATAAATAGATTAGAGTTTGGTTCTTCTGCTGAAAAAGGTGCGGCTAAAACCTTAATTAAATTTAAGAAGTGGATTGATGAGGATGCTGTTAAGTTCGTCCGAAACGGAGAATTTAAAATAAGCCCCAAGGGGGCTGTTGTTACGGATACTCCGGGGGATAAAGAGCTAGTAGAAGCAGTTGATGAGGCTATGGACTACTTCAAAAACCAGTGGGCACCTTTCTGGGATGATGGATCTACCCTACAGCAAATAGGCTCACTACGCAGACAGACTGTTGCACGAGGAAAGCAAGGCCCTAAATTCGAAGATGAAGCCCGTCAGGCAGTTAAAGGCACAATCAACGACGATAACCGATCTGTTGCGGCTAATATGGTCAAGCTATTAGAGCGACCAGAAGCCGGTGAAAGTGCTCCCCTAGTTACAGACTACATTATAGGCGATGTTCTAAGCACATTATCAAGTAGACTGGATACTACCGAAAAGCTATCAGATCTAGGTCTAGATGCTGTCAGACAAGGTTTATCACGTTACTCTACGCTGTTAAGACAGAACTTTGGGCAGGAAGCTGACCGACTAGACGCGCTCGTTAACCGTTTATCGGACACAAAACTGACAAAAGAGCAGTTACAGAAGGAAATAATACAAGCACAGCGAGTAGCAGACGAAGCACAGGATCGTATCTTTAATAGAGAATTAAATGGTTTCTTTACGGCCCAAGGTATTAAAAACCCAAATGGGTACAATACCCTAGAGAAGATATTTAACAACCAGCAGTCTGCCGACAGAATTACCCAGCTTATGGCAAGGGCAGAAGGCGACCCTATCATCGAGGCGGGTATGCAAGCCGCATATACACGATGGTTCCGAAACAACTTCTTAGGGACTACAACCAGCACGGCTGGTGACAGGACTATGAAGCTTGGTGCTCAAACGCTAAATGAAGAAGGTGTTAAAAATGCCTTCGACTATGCAGATATCGTCTTTAAAAATAAACCCGAGTTTGTATCTGCACTAGATACACTTCTCAAGGAGGCAGGGCTTGTACAGCGTTCAAGGGCCGCAAAAGCTATACCCACAGGATCAGGCACCGCGGAACTTACTGAGCAGATAGCCAACCTTAACCGTGGTATAACAACCTTCGTCGGTGTTTTATCTAGGTTGGGTGCTAGATTACGGGCGGGTGGTTCAGCTATCTTACAGCAAAGATTTAATAAGCAAAACTACTTCAACATGGTTGATAAGCTTATGTCTGACCCGGATGAATTTGTTAAGGTTGCCCAGCGCGTAATTAGCAAGGATAAGAAGATAGACACAGGTTCTCTTTTCCAGATGGCGATTTACGCGGGCGTGTATCGGGAAGATGACAAGGAAGCTAGGGCTAACTTCGAAGAAATGATGCAAGAAATAGATCTAGGGTTCCAAGAGGCTAGGGATGAATATGAGCAGTCTCGGGAACTAGGTCTGGAATAGTCGGACATAAAAATGCCCCCATCTTTGTTCCGCTGGTTAGACGGAGATGAGGGCGGAGTCCACTAACTAAACGGACTGGTACAGTTTAAGCTTCGGAAGCCTCAGTGTCAACGGATACTGGGGTTTTTCCGTCTTCAGAGGTAGCACTTTGTTTCTCGAACAAACCTAACTCAAAGATAGAACGATTTAACGTCCAGTGCA
>VMHT01060598.1_pt1 | contig 10032 bp, 8 predicted proteins | sample 4693611 | NCBI WGS metagenome assembly VMHT01 (sample SAMN12280063, study PRJNA550983) | marine metagenome | isolation source: seawater sampled from same location over 5 years 0.02-0.2 micron viral filtrate | place: USA: collected off the coast of southern California halfway between the port... ...
AGCACTTGCAGCGGTTGCGGCAGCGGATGCTGCTGCGCCCAGCATGGTTGCAAGTTCTTCATCGAGTGCGTCGCTGTCAAGTTGTCCAGCAACAGCCATAGCGCTGTTGTGGGCCCGCCCAACAAGATGTGGCATGGTGTCTGCAGTTGCGATTGCAGCTTCCAATGCAACGGCCATCGCCTCTCGGCTAGCCTTTGCAAGAATTGTTGGCATGGTTTGGCTGGTGAACCATGTGATGTTGCAAGCAAGGTTGAATGCGCCAGCAGCATAACTGACCAGGTCGGTTTCGAATTGCTCGTAATCGATATCGAGGGTGCTTGGGTTGAACAATGTTCCACCTTCAAGGGTACCGCACAGTCGCAGACCGGTGACGATTGGGTTGATTCCAATCTTTGAGAGCATCATACCCATCTCACCTTCGAACACATCGCCTTCTTCGAGGACGACAGTCCGCTTCTGGATTTGGACGGAACCACCCATGATCTTAGCAGGGATTCCAACCGAGTTAAGGTCACCAACTATTGGTCCTGGTGGCATACCTGTATCCATCTTTTCAACGACAATTTGGTGGGGGGCGATGTCGCCTTCTTTGGCGGCACGGCCAGCTTCAGTCTTTTTCAGTTCTGTGAAGAGTTCGAACGAGTTCAATTTCGAAGAGGAGACGAGAGCTGGTTGCACGGCGCCTTCGAACAAGGACTCGATATTCTCAGCATCATACCCGGCTTGTTCCCAAGCAAGGCGCATCAAACGCTTCTTTGCAACTTGAATGCTCATGTCGGTTCGAAGTTGGGCACGCATTCCAAGCATTGCACCAGCAGGGACGCCGTGAATGTCGATGACTGCGATGGTATCGCCGCTGTTGAGCAACGAAACGAGATCCTTGACGGTATCTTTCTTCCAGGAGACGACCTTAGGAATCAATTGACCACCTCGACCATCTGTGATGGACCCATAGTCGTCTTGATGTAAAGCGAACGAATGTTGCCAATGCCACGCTCAAGCTTAGAAATCACACGGTTGTAGACTTCCATTGCGTTGGCGTTGAGTTCCTCTTGGGATTGCGCTGCGGTTCCAAAAGAGATTTGGAAGGTCATCTTGTCACCAGACTTGACAACGACCGTGGATTGCAATCCTGTAGCGATGACTGCAGGATCGAGGGTTGGGGGTACAGGACGAGGCATCTTGCCCCGTGGACCGAGGACCACACCGAGGTATCGTCCGATGAGACCCATGTGAGGGACTTCAGAGAGGAAGAAATCGTATGCATTTGCGATTTTCTTCGCCTTTCCTTTGTTGCCGCCGAGGTCTTCAATTTCTTGAGGTGTGATGACATGAATGCCAGCAGCCTTTGCTTTAGTCGCCGCTTCACCAGCTGCGAACATTGCGATTTTCAGTTCACGGCCGCGGCCAGAGGGAAGACGGATTTCTTCCTTGATACGGTTGTTTGGGTTCTTCAAGTCGACGTCTTTAATCGTGAACGCGATGTCCACTGACTCGACAAATTTGCGCTTGGGTGCATGTTCAAGTGCATCCGATATTGCTTGCGTTATTTTTTCTTCCATTTTTGTTCACCCCTGTGGTCAACGAAGCGCTCTACGACGCCTCTACCACGGTCCGTGAGTCTCAATTAAACCGCTCGTCCCATTCTCCTTTGTTAATGATGGCGAGGGCGTCGTTTGCCCAATGACCGTCGATTTTGACTCGCATTGAAACACAAGTTCCAATGATTTCCTTTGTTTGTGCTTTAAGATCAGCACCAGTAAGGTGACCTTGCCCGTTCTTGTCACGAGCAACGTCCATTGCCTTCTCAAGCGAGAGATCTTCAACCGCAGCCTCAATACTGCCGTTGCACTTCTTGACGCCTAGTGCCTTCTTGATGAGTTCAGATGTCCATGGTTTTGGCATGCTCTTCATCTCCATTACTCACTGAGTGGGCATTCAGCCGACAAAACACCCCTATATAATCGCGCTGTGCGATGGGTGCTGGCCGTCTGGCCAAGTGAAAATCACTCCACACGCTCCACGACACGAACGTGGTCGCCACGCATGTTCAAGGTCATTGGAATGGGTTGTTCGTACAACTCCATACTGACCTCTTCCTTTGATTCTGCAACACTCAACACACGAGCTTTTTCGCCTTTGAACGCACCTGTGACGATTTCGACGATGCATCCGACTTCGATTCCTGAGGTCACTGCCTTTGGTTCAAGGTATGGGAGAATGTCGCCAAGAGGTGCCGCACCAGGCAGCACGGTCTTTGCGTTCTTGAGGGGGGTTTGATTGAGGCCACGGCGGGCAGCAGGGTCGCGTCCACCGGAGCGACCAATCAACTTCTCCACATGGTGGAGGGCGCTGGACTCAACAAAGAGGTAGCCGCGCATCCCAGTTGGGTGGAGGATTGACATGATGTCGCCTTGGAGCGCTGTCAACGAACCACTGCCGTGCAGGCGGGCATACATTTCGTTGGCCACACGTTGTTCAGAGCCGATGGCCGTCTTCACGATGTAGAGGAACGAACCGACCGATCCGTACATCTCACCGAAGAGCGTAGTATTGTTTTCCATGTCGAGATTTGATAAAATACAGTTGTACTCTTGAAGCGTTCCTGGATCGATCCAGTTTGCCTCAGTGTAGCGGCCCATCGGCGTGACTTCATCGGTCGCTGCAACAACCAGCACCGGCATCACGTCAACGAGGTTTCGACCCATGTCGATACCACGGTCAACACCAGCGCCTTGGTAGTGGAGGGATTCGACAGGAATTCCTGTGGATTCAGAGACGCGTGTGAGCACTTCTTCTGGCGTATCACCAACACCCCAAACACCGTCCCAAAGACCGGCGAAATCAGCATCTTGCTTGTTGCGGCGAAGCAACAGCAGCTTTTCTTCAAATCGTACAAATGCAACAAACGCGTTTACCATTTCAATTCACTCCAATCAGTTTCCAATGCCGATGACATCGTTGAGCATCCAAGGAAGGAAGTTGTCCATAAGTACAAGCATAGCAAAGCCGATACCACCAAGGACGAACATTCCGATACCACAGATGATGCAGGTTTGCTTGAACTCTTGAGGAGTTGGCTTGCGCGCCATTCGGATGATACGAGCCCAAGATCCACGGGAAATACGTCGAAATTGGGATTCAATCCAATCTTGGCGGTCCTGAACTTTGTCTTCAAAGGAGCGTTTTTCAGCAGTTTCACCAGACATGGTACAACCTCGGGCAGCCAACCCACTCACATGGTGATTATAACCACTCCGACGCGACTGACCGCGCCGTCATCCACCGTTTTTGATTAAACCGAAGCAAGGCGAGGGTTGATGTGGGAGAGGCGGCGAAGAAAGGTCGAATGGCACAGAAAGACCCCTACAGTCTGTTGGGCGTTGGCAGGGATGCTGGTGACGCAGAAATCAAGCGTGCCTTCCGGAAAAAGGCCCGCCAGTACCACCCTGATCGGAACCCAGATGATGCCACTGCAGAAGCCAAATTCAAAGAAATTCAAGAGGCGTACGACACCATTGGAACAGCGAAAGATCGCAATGAGTACGACCAGCAACAACGCATGTCCAACATGTTTGGAGGTGGCGGCATGGGCGGCAGGAGCGGAGGTGGCATGGATGACATGCTTCGCCAAATGTTTGGAGGAGGTGGCATGGGCGGCATGGGTGGCATGGGTGGCCGACAACGTCAGCAACCACGTCGAAGACAGAAAGGTTCAGACATCCGAGTCAGCCTCGACATTACAGTCGAGCAAGCTGAACAAGGCGGGAAATTCCCGTTCACATTCAGGCGTCTAAAGCCAAACCAAACTGGGACCATGGAAGCAACTTCTGTCACTTTACAAACCACGATCAAACCTGGTGTGAAGCACGGCACTATGTCCCGCCTGCGCGGCCAAGGACATGACCATCCAGAAGGAGACCCGGGTGATGTCTTGTTGACCGTACGCATTCAATTTGGGGAAGGAAGGCGATGGGATGGCTCTACTCTTGTTCAAGAAGTTCAAGTCACATACAGTACGCTTATGTTAGGTGGGAAGGTCAAGGTAAAGTTGCCCTCTGGCAAGACCATCAAACTCAGCGTCGCCTCCGAAACTCATGTTGGTGATCGCCGAAAGGTACCCAATGCTGGCTATGATGGAGGAGATTTAGAACTCGAATTCGTGCTCCCAGAATCCGAAGGTTTGACCAAGGACCAAATCAAAGCGCTCGAAACCCTGAGGGACAAGGGGTTGTAGGCATGGCTCGACCGAATAAAAAGGGGAAGAACCGCCACAATCAGAAGCGAAACAAGGGGCCACAAACCCCTGCTGATGAACGATTGTGGAGACGATTGTGTGGTCATTTCGGCACAGATCATTCCCTTTGGTCAACCGTATGGGATGGGGACTCAATCGCAACCTACCTTACTGAGAGAGAACACCTCAACCAGCGATTCAAACTCGATGAGAAAGCGGGACGCGCGTTCCGAAGTGAACTTGATCAAACCCTTTCCACTGCAAGAAAAAACAAGCAGCGATTCGTTGAAACTGAAGATGGAGTTCTGCTACGAACGCCTGCCGAGGTGGAAGCCATCGAAGCAAATGTCCGCTCGTGGCAAGCATTTACTTCATTGCATGCAGCAGGTGGTTCAGTCCCACTGACCGGGCTTCCTGCGTTGAAAGAAGGCGATTCCATCGATGCAGAAGCAGGGCACTTTGTGGCGAAGACTGACGCAAAACGGTACACTCTTTTGGAACAAGTTTGGATGGCCCACCTTGCTGGTGAGGATTATCCAGAATCATTCTCTCTTGTCGAGGGTGAAGTCGTGCGAACGTGGGGCTCCTTCGATCTGGTCAAAGAGGCGAGGTACATCGCCAAACAAAGGTCAGGTCTGCGCTTTCCTGAAGCCGAGCCAAGCATGGCGCTTTTGTTGCTTCAGGCCAAGCACCTTACCACACGTAGCCTGCTCGAGTTGCGATTAGAACAAAAGCGAGAAGGCGGGTTCAACCCTTTTCCTTCAATTTACAATGAGCGCCTGATCGAAGCAGCAGACAGTTTGCCAGAAGTCGACGGGGGCCGTGCTGTCGAAGAAGGAAGAACAGACCTGCGACATCTCACGTTCGTGACCATTGACCCTCACGACGCCAAGGATTTCGACGATGCTGTATGCCTTGTTGAAGAGAACGGTAAGCGCACACTGTGGGTCGGGATTGCTGACGTGGCGCACTATGTCCGGCCGGGTACGACGCTCGATGCTGCGGCTCGTCAACGGGCCACTTCCGTATATCTCCCCCATGCAGTGCTGCCGATGCTACCACCGAAACTTGCCGATGATTTGTGTTCCCTGAGAGCCGAGGTCGATCGGTTCTCGATGGTCGTCGCAATGCACATCAACGAGCACAATGAGATTGAAAGCACTGAAGCATTTGAGGCAGTCATCAATGTGAAACGCAACCTAGCGTATGAGGACGCTATTGGAAAACCTGAATTCAAATCCATGTTCGAACTTGCAGCAGCATGGCAACAAAAAGAAGTGCGTTTGAACATTCAAAACGCTGAATTACGTCCCCGCTTGCACGGAGATGAAGCGCTGCATGTTGAGGTGAAATGGCCTAACGAAGCCACTCGAATGATTGAATCGTTTATGGTCGCAACCAACACCTCGATTGGTCATTTCCTTGGTTCGATTGAAGCACCACTGCCATGGCGATGTCATACGCCGCCAGATGCGCCCGAAGTTGAGGAGTTGAACGCAAAATTGGAGGCACTTGGCGTCAATATCGTACTCCCTCGCCCGTCAACGAGGACCCATGGTCAGAGCGAAACCGATGAACTAAGTAACCTCCTTGGAGCATGGGCAGGCGCTGGAGTCGATCTTTCAGGGCTATCGAGTGAAGCCTCGCCAACAGACGAAGTCGCAACCTATCTTTCGAATGTACTCGACCCTGAAGCCCGCCAATCCATCCTTGACGCTCTTGAACATGCCCAAACAAAGGCATCCCAGTTGACCGGGCCTATTCGAAGGGTGGTTGACCAAGGTCTCTTCCAGCTGATGCAACGAGCGAAGTACAGTGAAGAAAACCTCGGCCATTTCGGACTGAACCTCGATGCTTATGTCCATTTTACTTCTCCAATTCGGAGGTATCCCGACTTGATGGCGCACCGACAACTGAAGGCCCATCTGCATGGCTTACCTTGGTCGCATGATGAAGATGAAACTGCATCTTTGGCAGCACATTGTTCAGAACGGGGCCACGCTGCTAAGCGCTTAGAATGGGAATTAGTAGCGAATGCATACCACGTCCATCTGCTTCGCGGTGGTGCAATCGGCGAACAATCAACTGAGGATGCAACTATCGAGGGTGAAACGATTTACAAGGCTAGGGTCACCGGATTGCGCGGAGTTTGGGTGTTCCTTGACCTGGCGGATGATGGCTCGATTCATGGGCGTATGCATGTGCGTCAACTCGGAGGTAAGCGAAGATTACTTGTCGATGAGTTCGGTTTACAAGTGCTTCCAGCCGAACCTGATCACAATGGAGAACACCCTCCAGTCATCCAATTGGGACAAGTGTTCCCTTGTCGCTTGCGTGGTTTAGATGTCTGGGCCGGCTCGCTTGATTTGGCTCCGGTGAATTAATGTAGTCAAAACAAAGTGTTTATATTGACTACAATAAACGACAATTTGTGGCACGTGTCAAGGCACCAATCTGCAGATGTTCCTGCAAAATGAAGCGCATTTATACACGCGCTGAGGGTGGAAAGGGTTGGGACCAAATCGGCTGGATGTGCACCTGTGGCTGTGGCTCAATTACAATGGATGAAGGTGAATGGAGTCTCGTCAGTTGTGCTGAAAATGGATGTTGTGATTGAGGATTTTACATGCAACAGGACATCACATTAACCATCACAGGTATGACCTGTGCTTCGTGTGTTCAGTCGGTTGAACATTTAGCCTTGAAAGTGGAGGGAGTGGAGCACGCAGCCGTGAATTTACCAATGGCGCGAGGACGTTTTACAATCGAAGGGGAGGCAAATGATTCGATTGCTGAAGCAATCATTTCAGCCATTCAAGCTGGTGGATTTGAGGCTGTCAAAAACATCCTTCCTTCGGAGCAAATGGAAATTGAACGACGCCAATTGAAGGTTGATCAGCGCAAAGTGATCATTGCTTTATTGTTAGCCATCCCTACTTTTTGGCTCTCCATGTTGGCCGGCGACATGGGTACAGAATATGGAATCGATGTTCGTAAGATGTTGGCCATGTATGCGTGTTTGCCCGTCTTCATTTGGTCTGGATGGGGGATCCACAAAGGTTCCTTTGCTTCACTGAAATCTGGGCGTGCGAATATGGATGTCCTGATCACATTGGGAACCAGTGTTGCTTTCTTCTGGTCTGTTCTTGTCGTCCTCAGCCCGATATTTTCCAATCCTCCTGGCCTCCTCATTGGGGCTGAACATGTATTCTTTGATGGCGTGGTCGTCATCATTGCGTTCGTCCTTCTTGGCAATTGGATGGAAGCATCTGCTAAGATGAAAGCCACAGATGCAGTTCATGGTTTGATGGCATTGCAACCAAAGGTAGGACGTATCGTCCTCGATGAGGAACTTGGCCACACTGAGAAGAGAAGTGTCAACAGCATGCCAGTTGGGGCATTATTGAAGGTCGTCGTTGGTGAAGCAATTCCTCTCGACGGTCGGGTCGAAGGCAACAGTGTAAACATCGACGAATCAATGATGACAGGTGAGCCTTATCCAGTGAGAAAGAAGGATGGCGACGCTGTGATGGCAGGTACAGTTGTGCTTGATGGGACCGTGTTTGTGAGAACGACAGCTCTTGCCGGAGACACATTGCTTGATGATATTGTGGAACTTGTCCACGAGGCGCAAATGGGTAAAGCTCCAATTCAGCGATTGGTGGATCAGATTGCTGGTGTCTTTGTGCCTACCGTCATTGTATTAGCACTCCTCGCTGGTTTGTTTTGGATGTACTCCGGCTTTGGTGCAACCCATAACCCATTTGAAAGCGAGGGAGAACTTGCAGTGATGGTCATTGTTTCGACGCTGGTGATTGCATGCCCTTGTGCACTTGGCCTTGCAACACCTACAGCCCTCATTGTGGGTACCGGTGTTGGAGCGAGGCATGGTTTGCTGATCAAGGGCATTGAAGCACTGGAGTTGGCCCACAAGACTGACACGCTTGTTGTCGATAAAACAGGCACGATTACTTCGGGAATTCCACGGGTGACTCATATTGAAATGTTGGACACAGAAGTCAAAGAGATTCTTGGCATCGCTTCCGCTCTCGAATCTGAATCAATTCATCCACTGGCTCAAGCCATTCACACTTCCTGGTCGAATGTGACAAACGACCGACCCGATGTCACAGATGTTCAGACCATGCCTGGCATGGGGTTAATTGGCACCTCAAATGGTACACTTGTCGCTGTAGGAAACGTCGATTTGATGAACGAAGTCGGCGTAGAATTGTCTGAAGAAATCTCAGAAAACCTTGCTAAAGCGGCTTCCAAAGGGGTGACCATTGTGCTCGTAAGTCACGGGTTGAGGTTGCTTGGTTGGATTGAGGCAAGCGATCGAATTCGAAATTCATCAGAGAACGCTGTGAACATCGCTCAGCAAATGAGCCTCGACGTCATCATGCTCACAGGGGACCGAAGGGAAGCTGCAGAAGCGGTTGCTAACAAAATTGGCATTGAGAGGGTGATTGCTGGGGTGAAGCCAGATGAAAAAGCAGCACATATTCGCCGTCTTATCGATGAAGGTCGTACCGTTGCAATGGTTGGTGATGGCATCAACGATGCTGCGGCAATGTCTGCTGCACATGTTGGACTTGCCATGGGGGCCGGTTCTGATATTGCACTGGAGGCTGCAGACTTCATCGTCTTGAGAAACGACATGATTGATGCCGTTTCATCGCTTGAATTAGGTCGAGCAACGATGCGAAGAATTCGGACCAATTTGGGTTGGGCATTCGTCTACAATTTAGTTGGTATTCCGTTGGCTATGGGCATGATGTTGCCGATCACTGGATTTTTACTACCGCCCTCGTTTGCTGCAGCAGCTATGTCCTTTTCCTCCTTCAGTGTGGTCGTGAATTCCCTCGTATTACGCGGCTGGACGCCTGCTAAAGAGTAATGCCTCAATGCGAAACAACTTGAACTACGACCCTGTGGTTGGCGCATGGGTAGCGTGGTTCTCCAACTTCGGATCACCGGCATGAGTTGTGGTGGCTGTTCAAGCCGGCTCAAAGGTGTCCTCGAAAACCACCCTGAGGTGATTGGCGCTGATGTATCGCATGCAACGGACAGTGGCACCATCACAACAACCGAGAACATCTCTGCACAAGAAATCATGACGGTGATTGAAAATGCTGGTTTTTCAGCATCCCAGTGAATCGCTTGTTTCAAATCTAATAGGCGCCGCCCCCAATCTGCGCGGGGGTCGCCCAGCTTGGTCAACGGCGGTGGGTTTAGGTCCCATTCCTTATTGGTTCGCAGGTTCGAATCCTGCCCCCCGCATCTCATAGTGTCAGCAGGTGAGAGCCATGTTCACTGTTGTGAACAAAGGTGAGAATCCGCCCTGGCATCAATCGATAACAATCTGATCAATGCCATCTGCAGCAGGAGGAAATTCCATATTCAGGCCAGACAAGGTCTCAATCATCAGATTGGAAATAATCTCGTTGCGGTATTTTTTGTTATTGGCTGGAACAACATACCACGGTGCATCCTTGGTGCTGGTACGTTCAATCATTGCCTCAAAGGCGTCTTGATATTGATCCCAAAACGCGCGTTCCTTCAGGTCTTCTTTCTTAAATTTCCAATTTTTGTCCGGCTCATTGAGACGGTCTTCGAAGCGACTCTTCTGCTCGTCTTTGGAAATGTGGAGGAAGATTTTGATGATGGTTGTACCTTCATCTGCGAGAAGTTGTTCAAAATTACGAATGTGCTCATATCGCTTTTCGACCAGATCGAGTGGTGCATACTCGTGCACCTTTACCACCAATACATCCTCGTAATGACTGCGGTTG
>VMHT01207784.1_pt1 | contig 10032 bp, 19 predicted proteins | sample 4693611 | NCBI WGS metagenome assembly VMHT01 (sample SAMN12280063, study PRJNA550983) | marine metagenome | isolation source: seawater sampled from same location over 5 years 0.02-0.2 micron viral filtrate | place: USA: collected off the coast of southern California halfway between the port... ...
TTCCTCATAGGTGTCGTTGTTGTCTTGACCACTTACTGTAACGTAATCTATTTGTGCGTTTGTGTTTGTTGAGGTGCTTATTGCTTGTGTGCGCTTCTCAACCCCTTGATGGAAAAATGCAACGCTTGTTGTATCCCCTGTGTAAACAGGCACTCTTACGTTGCTGTCGTTTAGTCTGAATATAGTATTGTTAGAAAGTAAAAGACCTTTGGATAGCTCAGGGTTTGTACCCTCATGGAAGTAGCCATAGCCATCAAAAGCTACAAAACCATTTGTGTTGTCAGGCGATACTGTTGCACTTGCAGACCCACTTGACACTGTCGTTGTTATTACTGCATTGACCCAAACAACCTGACTGCTATATGTGCCATCAAATTCTATTTCAAGATAATCTCTTACAAGCTCTGCAACCTCAAACACAATAAACCCTGATGTAAGCACATCCTTTGTGATCGTGTACTTGGGGTTGGCTACTGATGCGTTTGCTACAAACGTACCTGTATAGATATATAAGTTGAGTGTAGCTGTTGCTATGTTTGTCTGTGATACCTTTAAATAAAAAGGGCTTCTTACGTTTATCTTTGTAGCCATTATATTAAGTTTTCTAAATCTTTAGCAAATTGCTCTTGTAGTTCTTTTGGTAGGTTAGTAAATGCTTTCTCAAAGGGCTTGGTAAAAAACATAGATGGTTTGATTCCGTAATTCTTGACAATCGTAGCAAGGGCAAACCCTGTCTGCTTGTAACTAAGAAATCTACCTTTTTTATCTCTAAATTGTATGCGCCTTGCTGATGCCCATTTGCGAAATGTACCTGTGGCACTTTCTAAACCAACGAGATTAGAGGATTGCTTGTAACTAAAGTTGCTTAAAGACTTACCACCACGCACACCTTTGACACCACGATCTTGAAACATACCATAATCTTCCATTTCAAAGAACAACCTAAAACCCTGACTTACTTCCTCTAAGGTAAACCCAAGAGAATCGTACAATTCTTTAGATACATTCTTTTTGCCTTTAGTAAGGTTTGTTCGTGCCTGTTGCACTACATACTTACCGAAAGCCCTTAGAGCTGTCTGTGTTTCTTTTAGCTGCATACGTTAATATCGTTTTCTATAAGCACGTCAAAGGTTGTAGCCCACCCTGCAACAGAGTTCTCGAATCTATCGTAAAAGGGTTCACAGCTTGGGTCGCCATCTAACTGATACTTTGATGTATATAGTGTGCCTATTCTAAGTACCTGAATTACTTTATTGATAACAGCAAGTTGTGTGTTGAGTACATCCTGCTCATTATCGTTATCCCTAAACACATCTACTACTGCATCTTTGCTTTGGTCAACTATATCCATTGTAAGGATACTCATGCTAAACCTAAGCGCTTGTTCCTCTAATGTTACGTTATTAATCACAATGTGTGCAAGTGGAAAGATGGTTTGTTTGTTTAGATCAATGTCTGTGATATCGCCTGTGGTAACTGTATTGATGTTATCATCAGCGAGAAGTTGGTCTTTGATTGTGTTGGTTATTTGATAAAACCCTCTTGCACCTTGATTAGCCATTGAATTTACTTTTTATTTGTCTTGCTTCTAATTCTGCTTTGTCTTTCATAAAACTTAGGGCATATAAACATTGATGAGTATTTAATTTAGTGATATCTTCAAATCGTCCAATATCCCCCTGAGCGAGTGCGTAAAGTGATTGATACCACCCCCATTTTCTTCCGAAATTAGATGCAGAGCTAAGTTCATCTCTTTGTTCCCCAAATAGTTCAACATAGCTTTCGATAAGTCCATCCCTAAATTGTAAAAAAAAACAATAGAACCTAAGACTGCACTCATAGGCATATCTTTCATCTTTTCTGCACCATCTACACTATACTCTTCTATATTGTATTTATCCCCATATTGATTGACAATAGGTCTGTATAATACATTCATAGCTCTGTGCATATTTTGCCAATCGCCTATAAACGTATCTAAGTCTATGTACTCGCCAAAGCTCATATCATCTAACTTAGGTATAAACCCATACTGCGTATCTTTCATCTTAAACATAGTTTGCAGCTTGGGTGTGTTGTTTAGCATCTCAGTTAATATCTGCACTATGCTATTAATATCAGTAGCCCTCATCAGTAAGACGTGATCGCCACGTATCCCACAAAATATCTCAATCATCTTGACAGCTAAAAACTTCTCGTCCTCATTGTTGTCTTGTATTTTAAGATACTTCTGATATTGCTCTAAGGTTATCTCATTAAGCGATTCAGGGATTTCTATATCTACTTTCATAACTTGTTACTTATATATATAACGTAAAAAAAATTGATTTTAGCGAATTGCGTATTGTCCTCTATTTGGGTTTTGTAATTGATATCCCACGCTATATCTTATTGCATCAATTAAATGGCAATAAGCATCAACAGGCGTGTTAGATTTGCGCTCTAACCATCTATAATTATTCAGCTCTTTAATAAGGTTTGTGCTATCAGGGGTTACGATAAGGTCGTAGTCTTGTAGTAGAGATATCCCATAGGTTACACTACCCTGCCCTTTGATTGATGGCTTTACACTACACCCCTTTGCTTTGAGTTCGTGTATAAGTCTCGGTTCTGCGCTATCGCCTACGATTAGACCATCCTTAGCGTGTTTAAGGTTGAGTTGTGCAATCTGTGAGGTTGTAAGGCGTGGCAGGTAAAAACATTCTCTTAAATAGATTATTTTATTGTCTGTGTCTATGTTTGTTTCTACAAGAGTTGATGGGTCAGCAGCAAAGCCATAGTCTTGCCCCCATACGCTAACGCCTTTCTTTTTAAACTCGCCAATAGTCCAATTATCAAATATCACACCCTCAGCTTTACTCATCCACGAGCCGAGCATCTGTTGTTTGTACTTCTCAGGTCTGCGTTTTTGCATTTGTTCTATCTGCTCTATGTAGCTTTTAGATAGGTTGTCAATGTTATCTAAGTAGGTGGTGTGTATGTAGGTGGTGTTGTCCTTTCGTGTATTGCTACCCTCTTGCACACCCTTATCCTCATAGAATCGTGTATATACAAAATGCTCTTTGGTTGTAGGGTTAAGTATCAGGATAACTCTGTTTTGTTTTCCTTGCTGTCTTACTGATAGGTCAATCGTGTCAAACTTCTGCTCGTCTGTTAGTTCCTCTGCTTCATCTACTACCCAAGTCGTAATACCTGTGAGCGATTTAAGGTTAGCTGTTTGATCGCCTGAGCTTGTCTTGATACCTCTAAATATAATCTTGCTGTTTGAGTGTTTATTTATTATTTCATCTTTGGTAACGTGAAAATCGCCTATACAATCCATCAGCTCTAACTTCTCTATAAACTCAGGGATGATAGAGATACGAGCAGATGTAAGTGTGTATCGTGTAAATAGGATTGTATGCCCTTGCTCGTAAGTAAGTAGAACAAGCATAGCATTAATTGAAAAAGACTTACCTGAACCCCTACCACCTGTAACAACAAAGTATCTACTTTCGTCTGTGGATATTGGTAGGTACTTTTTATGTATGTTAATCGACAAACTTAATTAAGTCCTTAAAGTTTATATTCAATCCCTCAGACGAGTTTATATCCATGCTCTCTTTGGGCTTCCCATAACGATAGCTAAGATATAATTGTATTGCTCTCATATCGCCTTTTGCTACGAGTTCCCCTAACTTTGCGAGTGCTGTATCACTATCTATAATCGCATCTAAGCGTTCTACTAATTTAGCTTCGTCTGCTTTGGGCTTTCTACCTGCCCCTTGTCTTGCGCCACCATGCATCTTGAAAAAAGTTGATTATTCAAATATATAACGTATTTTTTTAAAATTTTGTTAGGTGTTCTATTTTATATAATTCTTTGATAGGTACTTTGTAATCATCGCCATAATACTTCCTTTGAGATGGATAGTTGCCTATGTCTTTAAAAGGTATGTATCCTGCTATGGTAGCACTATTGCAGTTCTCTATTCTTAACATTCGCTCGTTCCTGTCGTATCCGTTAACAAATATGAGAACACACTTATCGAATCCCTTTCTAATGCCTGAATCGTATTGGTCTTGGCTGTACAGTAAGTTTAAGTGTTCATATCCTGCTTTATCGTACCCACTTGTTTTGATTTCTATTATATCATTAGTTAATTGAAAATCTTTCTCGTATTTAGAAATGTAATCAAGAGATTTGTTTATTTCATCTTCATAATCATACTCTATCTCTTTGCCTTTAAGGTATTGCTCAAATATAAGTTCCCCTATCGTGCCTATAACTATCATAGACTTTCGCATATTTAAAGACAGATTAAATCTATCGTATTGATACCCTATACTCGCTTCGCTGCGATCTATGGCTTTATATATTATCTCTTTGGTTATTTTTATTGTCATCTAATTGTTTTTCGTATAGTGCGCAGTCATTACATTGATACACGCATCTTGAATAACTAAATTCATCGTCAAGGCATATAAAGTGATTTGTTGCCATTATCCAATAAGCTCTTTTGTAAATAGCTTGTTTACTAAGGCGTGTGCTTTATCTAAATTCTTATCAGACAGATATTTTATTTTCTGTTCTATTGCTTTTTGTTTTTCGTATTTGGTCGATAGCTCGTGTTGTTTTAACATCTGATCAAAATACTCGTTGAGCTTTGGGTTGTACATTCTATACATATTAAAGTTTCTCAATGAGTGCAATACTGTCGCATGATCCATAGATTTGCCTGTGTTTCTGTAAAAATCTCGTATCTGAGCTAAGGTCATGTTTTTAAAGTCATATAGTATCTTGTTAAGCAAAGACCTAACCTCTACTACTTTAGATGATCTGCTATTCTCAAAGACGTTTATGTCTGATAGCTTATTTATTCGTTTTGCTATTTTAAGTGCTTCTGTCATATTAAAATAATTCTGTTTGTTTCGTATCTTGCTTTGTCATTAGACCCATAGCTGTATCAAGTATCGTTTTACCTGCTTCATAGTCAACTAAATTATTAGCTATTTTTTTTCTCGGTTGTTTACCTTTATACTTAGTAAAATCGTAATCGTGAAATTCACTCATAACTTTTGTGTGGTTTCCATCTAATCTTGTGAAGTCAGGATTTTTTCTAATACTCAAAGTATTAGGTAGATTAAAATTAGTCCAATACAAGTGTCTACCCCTTTTTTTAGCAGGGATTAATGGCTCATAATAAGGTATAACATTCTCTACCACATACTTACCATCAAACCAATTATCTAAAAATATAATCTCTTGATACAACTTCATATCAGGATACTTAATATCAAACCTACGTTTAAATGTATGATTTAATCTGCTATGAGTAGGACAAGGTGGGCTTGACCATATAAACTCAAACTCTTTGTAATAGTCTAATAGATATTGGTGTGCATCTGCTACTATAACTTTGTCTTTAGGAAATCGCTCTTGGTATAATCTCGCAAGTTCCTCATCCCATTCAATAGCTGTTATTTCGTGATCATCGCCCCATAGGTATCTATTACCACCAAGACAAGCGTATAAGTTCAGTATTTTCACAGCGTACCTGTTAAACAATAATTATCTAAGTCTGCACCATGTATAAAAAAAGTTTCAAAAACTTCTATGGCTTCGTGTGTTTTTCTTTTGCCCTCATTGTAAAACTCTTCTGATACATCGTATATTGCTATGTCAAGAGTTCCCTTATCCATTACACCAAATTTAAACTCTGTGTAAGGTACGTCAAATAATTCACAATAAATATACACTTGTATATCATATCCATACTTACGAGCTGAGTAAGGGAAGCCTTTTACATCAGTTGTGGTCTTTAGGTCAATGATTTTGTTTTTACCTAATACGTCTGCTTTACCTCTAAAGGGATAACCACCTATCATACCACAGGCAGGTACTTCAAACTCGCTATTGTCTAATAATCTTAATGCCTGTTCGTTTCTTAGGAACGCATCAGCTAATCTCTCAGCATCTCGTTTTTCTTTTATCGTGAACACTTTGCCATTCTCTGATAGTGCTTCCTTATACTTCTTTGTATTTTTGCTTTGCACATCTACAAAGATTTGGTCATTGAACACATCAGGTTCTAAGATTGCTGTATGAAACAACCACCCATCTCTCAGAGCTTGACTATCAGGCGAGCCATAGTCTAAAATGTATTTATACTTCTTTGGGCTTTGGTATAGCATCTTGATTGATGATGAGCTTAATGCTGCCTTAGCCATATACCCATAGTAAAAGTCATCTTCTTTTAGTAAGTCTATGAGGTTGTCTTTCTTAAAGCGTTCCCCATTGAGCAGTATTAACTCGCTCATCTTTGGTCTGCTTCAAAACAAGTCCCACTGCAATACTCTGCTAACCTACCAACCTCTGTGCCACACATAGGGCATGAGTACTCAGGATCTTCTATACATCTTAAATAATCGCTATATTCCATATTTATTATCTTTTAAGTTCTCTAATTCTTTTTCTGCTCGCCTTGCTCGTTCTACAAGTCTTTGAACAGATTGACGTTCATCTCGTATAATACGCTTAAAACTGTACCTCTCTAATTCTAATTGATTGATATAGAACACAAGTCGTAAGGTCGCTTCTGATACCTTTTGCAGTTCCTCATTGTCTGACTTCTTTTGCCACTTGCTGATCGTTTCTATAATCTCAGCAGAATCAATCATATATTGTAACTGACCAAAATCCATCTTCAAAGTCTTAATAGCTTTTTAGCTTTTGACCACCACACATTCTGAGTGTAGAATAAATTAAACTCTGTTTGTGTCATTACTTCTATTCTATCATCTTTGTTGACGATGTAAAGTCCTGTGGGTGTTATTTTAAAAACCATGCTCTTAGAATATAAGTTAACAATAAGATATCTAAAATCGCAATCCAAAAGCATAGAGTAATCAATGCGATGTACATTGTACCCTCAATGCTATTGAAGTAGTTGAATAATTTTCTCATATAATCGTTTTAATGTTATACAAATATAATTAAAAAATGTTAATAAACAAGTTTTTATTTCTTTCTGTACTGAACAGCACAGACAGCAAGTCTTTGATCTGTGTTAGGATACTCTTTCATCATTGTAGGGTTCCCCATACAACGTGTCATAAAGTCCTTTCTGTCCTCTCTTGGTTTTGGTGTTGGTATTGGCATAACTATATATTTAAATGCATTATCGTATTAATCTTGTTTATCGTTTCTTGCTTATCTACTATACCATTGTCATCGTAGTAAACATAAACGTAGGGTGCGAACATACGAGCATAGTTCTCGTTTTTCTCTTTGTGGTTTTCTTTTGCTTTGTTTTGATAGGTTGTACTCATCATCTTGTATGAGATAGGCTTTATCTGTATGCCTAAGATAATGAAATCATCTTTTACAATCTCAGCATCTATGCAATAGGTGTGGTCTTTTTCAAAGTCTGTTTTGACTATATCTATATTGGTAAACTCTGCTTTGAGTTCGTCTATAATGCTAAGCTCTTGTTGATATCCGTTCCACGTTTGTCCTATGACACGATAGAAAACATATTGCTTTACCTCTTCAAGCGGTATCCATTGATTTTTTAAATAGATGCGTTGACTTACATAAGATAGTTGTTTGTATCCAACTGTACACTTATACGAGTATTCCCAATCCTTGTGCGTTTTGCTTTCGTTGTATTTGTGAAAGTCGCTGATTAGCTTCATACACTTACCTACATACTTAGTCTGAAAAAAATGATTAACACTTTTATCTTTGTTTAGTTTACGATACAAAGCATCGTTTAAAGGTTGCTTATACCTGTGTGTCATATATCTTGTTTATTTGATATATCCATTCTTTTAAACGTTTAGGCGAACAGGTACATATTTCATGGTATTTATGAGCGTATAGGTCAGCGTGTAATTCGCAAATAAGTTTGTAGTGCTTTTCGGTCATACTACCACTTGTAATCTTAGCATAGGGCTTCCACCTATCTTTTTGCTCTTTGGTCATCTTACCTTTAGGCATACTAAAACTTTATGTTATTCCACTTGTTTCTGCGCTCATCGCACCCACAATTGGGAAAAATCTTCTTATATATATAACGTATTCCTGTGTATTTTGTAAAATAAAATACTATATCCCCTAATCTCATTTTATTATTTTTTAAAAATTACTATCATGCTATCGTGCATACCCACTCTGTTAGATACCTTTTCGCCAAAAGTATTATGACCTATAAATTTTACTCTACCTTTAATAAATCTTATTTCTTTTTTATTTGGTAAAATATAATCATGAAACAATACTGTGCTTGTTGAAACAGGCAAAAGCATTACACACAACTTACCTTTTTTGCTTTGTTCAATAGCTTTTTTTACAAACGCTTCTTTTAGTTTTCTGCTATATGGGGGGTTGATAAAATTTCGATTGCCCCACTCTATTTTTAATCCATCCCAATCTTTTATATTGTGATTAATTGGGCATGGATCAAAATCAAAATTAAATTCCTTATTTAATTCATCATAAATATAAGATGGTGTTTCCCAATTATCACTATGTAAAAGGTTTCTGTTTTTCAAAACTCTATATTGTTTTTGATTAAATCCTTAACCCTTTTGTATGTGAAGTACAAAGAGTAGTAAGATATGTTTGTCTTTCGTGCCAACTCTGCAATAGGCATACCATCGCTAATTATCTCAAAAACAGTCCTATCATACCAAAAGGTTTTGTCGAGAAGATTATCCATTTGCTTCATGACACCACAAACATCTATCTCTTTTGATTCGCCCTGCTCGTCTAAATAGTCTGAAAGGTTATCTATATTGGTTTTTATTATATTTTTTTCTTTTCGGTGCAGGTCAATAAATAAAGCCCTAAGAGTTCGATAAATGTACATGTGGTTAATATCATCATCAAACGATATATCTACACCCTTTGTGATGTAAGTGTGGATACGGATGTACATCTCTTGAACTATATCCTCAGCGATGGATTCTTTGCAGCCAAAAGATAACACAATCCTATGCCAATCATCGTGCTTTTCTGCAATCTTATCAAGTGTGGTTTTCAAAATGATAAACCTGTTTGTTCTTTGGTGTTGTAAGTTACTAAATTTTTTCCATCTATTTCAAACCCTACATTATTCAAGATACTTCTAAACTTTACGGGATCGTCTATCGGTGTGGGTTTGTACCCTAATTCCTGATTTTTAACCTTAGCTGAATATAAGTTTGAATATATCCAATCCGTTTCATGGTAGATGTATCTGTGTATAATTAAGAAGTCATCAGCTCTATTTATACTCATACCCCCCATCTCGCTATCGGAAGCCATAGGTGGTATCGGTTGATTAGCGTAGTAATGCCCTTGAGGGTGTTTTTTTCTTAATGCTTCTGTCACAGCGTGTACACATATCCATGTAGTTATGTTATGCTGTTTGCAGAAGATTCGTATGTCAGTTAAACTTTCATACCCATACTCATAGCTGTTCGAGTTTTTTGGTATATTCTTTTTTAAACTGTTTAATGGATCAATTAAAAATCCTTGATAATCCCATGCTTTTTTTACGGAAGTTGCAAGTTCTAAAAGATCTTTGTAAGTGTAGGCTTTCTCAGTATCTACAAACTTAAAATGATTAAATACCCAATCGTATTGCTTTTTGAAGTCCTCTGTTTCTATTTGATTAATTGGTTTGCCCTCTGCAAACTCTATAAGCTTACGAATAAGCGAATAAGGTTCGTTCTCACTACTAAATACAAGCCATCTTACATTGTGCTTTAGTGAGTACAGAAACATTAAATAAAATACTAAGTGTGTTTTACCTGTGTTTGCGTGTCCTAAAATAAAATTTAGATTGCCATATACAAGCCTAAAGTGATTGTCTAATCTATCAACCCCTAAGCGTAAACCCTCGTTTACGTTTCCTGCTCGTATATCATTAAGTTTTTTTAGATGTTTTTCAAAGTTGATTAGCATTTGGTAAAGTTAAATAAAAAAAGGGGGTGGTTAGCCCCCTATGGTTAAAATGGTAAATCTGCTCTGTCAGGTGCGTGTTCCTTAGCTTCGACACCCTCTGC
>VMHT01126200.1_pt1 | contig 10031 bp, 11 predicted proteins | sample 4693611 | NCBI WGS metagenome assembly VMHT01 (sample SAMN12280063, study PRJNA550983) | marine metagenome | isolation source: seawater sampled from same location over 5 years 0.02-0.2 micron viral filtrate | place: USA: collected off the coast of southern California halfway between the port... ...
CCTAAAAGATGGGTATTTATACCCATATTTTCTGAAGGGGTGTTTAGGAACTTTGTGTCTAGGATTTCGTTTTAAGTCTCGTTTAAGACTGTCGAGATATTTTAAATGCTTTTTGATTTCAGATCTGTCCATCAATATATTATACCATGAAAAAGAGACCTTCTGTTATTTGGCAGAGGTCTCTTTTTGCGGCGACGATATTCAAATGTATTTATGAAAATACAAATTGCAATCCGTTAAGTGCTGTGTATCCTACTACACATGCGAAAGTAATTTGATAAATCATGCTCTTGCTCCTTGGTATACTGGTGACATTACTCCACCTTCGGGATCATCATCGTCATCATCTGAAGCAGCACGAAGAAACAGTTCGATTCCTACTAGCAATGCTACTGGATAGAAACACCAGAGCACTGCTTGGAATGCAGATATATTATTAGTTGCTACAACTAGATCGGACATTGATTATGGAAGATAAAGATTTGTTACGAGTAAGTATTTATACTTTAAGTAATTATACTGATCAAGGATCCTGCTGTAGCAGAAACTGCTAACCAAGGTAAGTTGATTACCAAGAATAGTTTTACTAGAGTGGATCTCCTGATCGTGAACAATGTACAAGTCATTATACGTATGCTACGACTGGTGCGTATGCTGTTGCTGCTGCAACTGTTCCTAAGAACATTAACTGGATAAGGATTTTCATTATACGAAACCTGGAATGATTTGACCTGTTGTTAGGTAAGCACCTAGTCCTGCTATCAAACCGATCATTGCGAATCTACCATTGATAGTTTCTGCGATCTGCTTTTCCTTTTCGATTGTTTTTGTTTCTGTTTTGTTAGTCATTTTTCTTAGATTAAGTAGGGGTAGAATTGAAAGAGACCTGTTAAGATCAGAAGATTCCTGGTATTATCCAACCAGTGAATCCATAGTTTACGACGAGTGCAAAGAAACCCATCATCGCTAGGCGACCATTAGTTTGCTCTGCTTCTTTCCAATATTTCATTTAGAATATACCTGGAATGATTTGTCCTGTGGTTGCATAAGCACCTATTGCTGCGACAACGCCTAGCATTGCCATCCAACCGTTAAATCTTTCTGCTTCGTTTGTCATTGTTTTTGTTCCTGTTGTGTTTTGTTTGTGATTATAATTTGTTCACCATCATGGGTGAACTGCAACTCGTCATCATGGTGCCAAAGTAACTCTTCATAGAGATCATTTAACTTTTCCATATCATCATAGAGTTGGTTAGGGTTGGACATTAAATACCGAAAGTACCAAAGAAGAATATACTACCAGATGAAATGTAGGATGTCAATGCTGCTACAAAACCGATCATCGCTAGACGACCGTTAAGTTGCTCTGCATTTAGTCCGTATCCCTTGTAGTTCTCAACGTACTGTATAGGAGGCTCTGCTGCGAACATGTTTTGCTTACCATACTCGGTAGTAGTGTATCTTTTGGCAGTTGAAGAAGTCATTTGCTTTGGTTTGTAAAGTAATGTAACAATATTATATAGCAAAGATAAAGTTTTGTAAAGGTACGGTCTATATAAGTATTTCTTATCAATAATATAATGAATTTTTGTATGTAATAAATGCTTATAGTGAACATAAGGAACTTGAATAAATAAATACGGAAACAATATCCCCTAGAGTTTGCATATTCATGAAGAAACTAATTCCTATTATAATGTTATTGATGACCGCTAGTGCAGCAAATGCTGGTGGACTTATTACTAAACACGCTTCTAGTGTGCAACTCACAGTTGACGCTGCACGATCAACAGCTTCAAGAATTGGTTCTTCTTTCGCTATAAGTGGCTCAAACATAGACACAACTGATGGAACGACGGCTGGCACAGTGTCTGCTGGTACTATAGCATCAGGTGTCTACTCACCAGGTGTCATTGCAGCGACACAAGACACAGCAGGTGCGGCATTCAGCTTTAGCCAGTCATACACTCAAGCTGATGCGGTTCCCACAGGTGCGGCGACTGTTGGTGCTAACCCTAACTTTAGTAGTCTTACTGCAGTTGCATCTGGTGCTAAAGATACCTTGGCTGGAACTCTCACAAGTGCCTCAGTCATTGGCATAACAGCTGGTGGAGCGGGTACTACAGCTACTGGACAATTCGTATCTGAAATTACCGTTATCGATTAGTGAGGAATCCTCGTGAACATCCATTTTGGAAAGATAACAACATATATTGCAACAGGTGTACTCGTAGTCAGTTCTACTTCACCTGTAAAGGCAGTCCCCGTGGTACCAAATTTTACCCAGGGATCAATGTCGAGCCACACGGAGACGACTAGTAAGGTCACTGAGACAATAAATTCTATGGACTACAACACAGGATATCAATATTCTGTGACTGGCTCAGGCGTAACCGCTGATGGCAACCTGTCACCTACGACAGGAACAAACAATGTAACTATTAATGGCGTGACATCATCATGGACAAGTATAACAGGCAAACCAAACTTTGTACAGACAACACCAGGAGCAGCGTTTCAGTTCACAGAAACCCTTTCTGGAGCTGGGCTTCAAAACCACACAATAATTCAAAGAGAAACAGAGGTGACATCAATCACCGACACAACAAGTATATTCCAACAATAGGAGCATTATGTCTAATAAATCTTGCGATTGCCCCTGTCATAAGGGCGGAGACTGTAGGGGGTGTGAGTGCAACAGCAAGTCCCATAGCTAATAGTTCTGGCTCAGTAACCAACCAGGCAATTCAGGTTTTACAAGGTCCATACATAACCAACACATATGGTAGTGGTATACAATGCCAAGGACCTACCATGAACTTTACGCCATACCTCACAGGTGCGGTGTCACAACAGCATCCCTATGAGCCAATCTATATGGATCCTGTATACGACATGTCAGACTTGAATGAGGATGGTGTGTTAGACAATCCAGGTGACGTACTATACCACATCCCCACAAGAACAGGTCAAAAGAATAACACCAACATTGCAGTAGGTTTTAGTGCTACATGGTATAAACCATTAGATAAGTCATTACAAGACCAATGTAAAGCAGCAGCACAAGCAAATATTAACTTGATGACTCAACAAAATGCCAATAAGAGATTGGACTTTGAGATAGCCAGGTTAAAAAATTGCGGAGAATTGATGAAACAGGGAATTCGTTTCGCTCCTGGCACAGAGTATGCAAAGATATGTGCTGACGTACAGGTAGCTGGTGTAAACTTTATGATTCCACATAAGCATAACATTCCAGAAGTAGAAAAGAAAAAGGTAGAGATTGATCTTACCACTAAAGAAGTATCAACTGATTCATCATCCTTAGAAACTCATTCTATTGGTACACTAAAGGAATAATTATTTTTTCTTAGGACGTTTGATAGGAGGTAATCCTTTCTTCTCACGATACTTATCAGCTCTAATATCACTAGCGGATAGTTTAGGAGGTTCTTTACCTAATAGTTTTTGAACTTTCTTAAAGATCTGTTTGACTATAGGTTTAACAATCTTCAATAGGATAGGAGTTGCAGTAGCAGCTGCGGTTGCTACGATTGCTATGCCTGCAGTCTGAGATACCTGATTGGCAGATGGTATTCCTTTAACAACCTGATCTGCAAAAGATATTTCTTCAGATATTGCTATACATTCTTTTCCAACCAATCTATACTCAATAATTTTTTCTTTTCCATCTTTAACTAACGTACCAATTGGTTGCTTTAATTGTTGTGCCTCTGTAGGGCACTTTATTTCCTTTGTAACAGTCTTCTTTGGTATTTCTGGTGCATCTACCTCAAGATCATTTGGAGGAGGTATGATGGGCACCTGTGCCTCTCCTGTGAATTCCAAATCTTCTTTGTTGTAATTAATAGGATTAAAGGATGGTTGCTGCCCATCACAATAAACTCTCACACCTTTAGGATCATCTCCTTCCAGCATGTTATTCTCATCAACCTGATGTGCTTCCACACAACCAGGCACATCAACAATAGGTACGCCAATCTGATTAGTGACTGGTGTACCTATTCTTATTGTTTGAGGTGGTTGTGCCAAATAATCAGGAGTGTAAGGGATACGAACAGTATCAATCTCACCACCCTTGATTCTAATCTCAGGGATCTCCATCATATATTACAAATATAATTTAGAAAGGAAGAGCAGGTCCTGTTACTCCAGGTAATTCTGGCATAGCACCGTCTACAGCACCTGGAAGTGCTCCACCTACTGATCCCATTACAGACTCAGTAATCTTTTCTTTGACTCCATCTACGATGGCATCTTTGTTAACGTAAACGTAAGCACCAGAGCCAATAACGGCAGCAGATACAACAGTAGACGCAATAGCAAGTACATTAATTATTTTTTGCATGATTATAACTTATAGGGTTTATCGTCGGTAGTGATTTTAAGAGGTGCTTGTTCAACTCTAATAGTTTGAACAGGTCCACCAGATCCAGCTTTCGCTATGATCGCTTCTATATCCTTAGCAGTAACAGGAGGAGGACCACCAGCAGGGTTGCCGTTCTTGTCCATCTTCATAGTACCGTCACCCTTTTTAGAAGCTGTCTGAATTCCAAAGCTAGCTAAAACTCCAGTAAAAACCGAAGCTATAAATGTCGGATCTATTTTCTGTTGAGGGACGCCAGGTATGGCGACATAGTTTAAAGTTAATATCCCTCCAGACCAGGCCAGCACAGTAATTCTGACAAATGTACTGATGATTGCTGCTTGCTCTTCGGGGTCGGGAAGAATCGCATCCTTTGCCTTAGCAAATATACTTTTCTTCTCTTCCTTTACCTCTTTCTTTATTTCATTAGTCATTATAACTTATCAAGGCCATTCTATTTATGCCTGTGCTTCTTTCCATGAGAAACGTGCGTCAATGTTTCTGTTTCCATTGGTTAAGTTTCTAACACGAATAGCAAGAACCTCAGGACCATCTGGGAAGATACCAGTTGGGTTTGGTGCTTGAGTATTTTCGTAGTCATCTGAACCACCACCTAGAATAGAGTTAGAGATCTCTTTAACTTCGTTCAAACTATAACTGTTAACACCGTTATCAGAATAGAATGCGAAGATAACTTCTCCTCCAGATAGTTCTGCTTGAGTTCCAAGCACAGCATATTGTGCGAGAGATGTACCACCAACGTTGATCCAGCTAGTAGTATCACTAGTGACAGGATTCAACACCAACTCAACAAAATACTTACCGTTAGATGAGATATCAACCTGACGCAGAACCAACTGCATCCTATTAACAAGATCTCTAGTACCAAAGTTACCAGGAATACCATTGTCAACAGATGGTGCTACACGTAGAGCAATGATCGCTCTGGTTTGTCCAGCACCAATCTGTCTTTGTTGTTTCGTAGCAGCAGTGTAAACATATGCTCGGTCATCATCTAGTCTACCGTCCATGATAATAGATGAACCCCAGTGACTAATCTGTGGTATAGAAGTTGCACCAATCAGTTCCACACCAACAGGTTGAGTAGAATCATAGGTAAAGTTCTGTGCTGAAGTAGTTCCTAGAGGAATAAACCTAATACCAGATGGGTTTGCACTAGTTACTGCTCTACTCAATATAATATTATTACCACTAATAGAATGAACAAAAGTATCAGCAGGAACACCACTACCAACAAGTCTTTGTCCTTTCTGAATACCAGTATTAGAACTTACAGTACCTGAACCAGTTCCACTAGCCATAGTTAAGTTAACACTTGAGTTACCAGCTTGTGCTCTAACAATACCAGTAAATGATCCAGAGAATGAACGTGCTAATGGAGACAATGGAGATCCAACCTGTGCATTAAGAGAAATACCAGTTGAGTCACCTTGAGTTAAAGTAATTTTAAAAGTTGTAGCAGATGGAACTGCAGCAACAAAGTATGGTTTATTAGCAACAACATTAGAGAACGGTTGGTCGAAAATAATAGTCTGCTGACCACCAGGACTTAGACCAGTAGTAGATGCAACTTCAATAGTATTTGCAGATCCACTTACATTAATAACATCTTGAATAAATTGAGTTTTACCAGTGTAGTTAATGTATTCCTGAACACCTGCAGTAGCACCAGTAGTTCTCTTAATTCTTAGTGTGCCAGAGTCAGGAAAATGTGTTGGTGCTGTGTTTAGATAGATCGTAGTATCTCCACTGGAGAATGTCTTAGATGTAGTAGTAGCAGGAGGTATAGTATTAACTTCATAACGAGCTGGTAGGTTACCAGATCTCATGTATGCTTCAGTGTTCTGGTTGTTGTTAGGAATCTTGTGAGCGTAGATAACGTCACCATCCAAAGCACGGAAACCCCAACGTACAAAACCTGCACCATACCAAGAGTAATCCATGTAGAACATCTGCATCTTGGTTGGGTCAAGAGTATATCCAGACTTACCAGTACCATCACAACGGTCAATGTTCCAGTCAGACTGATTCCATTCAGCCTCAACAGTTTTAGTCACAATTAGGTTCTCTGCAGCAAGTGCTCCAGAATCATTAGGTCCACGATAGTCAGGGAAAATAACCATCTGAGTATCAGAAACAATACCATCAACACGATAAGAAGAACCACGAATGACAACGTAGTCACCTGGTTTTAATTGTTTTGAAAACTTTGTACCCTGTCCATTAGTGGCAGTGTAACTAGAAACCAAAGTGCTACCATTTGCTACGGAAATTCTACCTGCCAACTGGAATGTAGAAGTTCTACGTACAACACTTAAGTTACCACTTGCCCAACGGAAGAAGATACCATTCTGTTGATCCATCATACCAAGTTCTAACTTGGTTCCATATGAATCAACTGGGGTCACAGTATACTCACCAGAAGCTTCTGTTTCTGATGGAGTATTTGGTGTAACATACTGAAAAGTATATGGGTCAATGACATTACTAACATCATAGATACCGTTATAGGTATTGTCAGTTACACCACGAACATCAATAACTGTATCTCTAGTGACGTTATGTGCTTCTGAAGATACAACAGTTACTGTAGTACCAGATGATGAGATATTATCAAGGTTTGGTAGTGCTGGTTCTAAGATAGAACCAGTAGAGAATGCAACACCTTTACCAGACTGATATCTAAAGTAACGTTTTGTCTGCCTAACTGCCTGTTGGTTTTTAGAATGAGAATTAGTAGAGAATTTAACACCACCATCAAAAGATCTATGTACTGACGATCCTTGTGGTCTAGGATATAATTTTTTAGTACCACTGTTTACAGATCCAGAAGGAGCAGCATCAGGGAAGTAATAGAATGTGTTTGGGTTTTCTACCCTAGAAATAACCCAAGATCCATTAACGTTAGTACCAGAAGAACCAGCAATTGCAATTTCATTACCAACTTCCAGACCATGTGCTTGTGTTGTCTCTACTTGAATTGAACCAGACATCACACCAGATGGTGTAGACAAGGTGATTGATCCACCAAGATCAGATCCACTAAAGTGAATACCCTGATAGATAGCAGTTCGGGCAGCAGTATATACATTCTGAGCACCCTGAGTCCATTCATATTTTGCAGTATATCTGAAACCAACAAACGCTCCTACTGTACTTACACTATCAATGATGAAGACACCATTTGCAGCTTGAAATTCAGAGTCTTGAACATAGATAGCAGAACCAGCACCAGGTGGATTAGAACATGAAACTTCAATTTCTCTACTGTTAGTAGAGGTTTGCATCTCAGTGATAACAATAGAATCTTGTGACTTATATGCAAATGGGTTGTTGTTGATCATTGCCAACGATTCCCACTTAGTATCCTGAGTACCATACTCAAAGTCAGTATCAATCTGTGACTGTGGTTGAGAAATCTTTGACTTGTTTACAGCATCATTATATGTTTCTGCTGGTCTTATAGTCTCTTCAAAATCATCGTAAACAATCTGCAACTTGTCTGTATCAGACATTGCAGTTGTATTATATGACAACACAACTCTAGTAGTGGTGTTGTTACGAACGTCAGTCGAAATATCATATGTGGTAGCAACTAGTTCAGGATCAGAAAAATTATAGATTACCTTGTTGGATGTCACGTTCGTGATAAGAACCAGTTGCTCACGCTGAATACCACCTGGGATGATAACTTCTCTAGCGGATGCATCAAAAAGATAATAATTACTTTTAATGGATTTCCTTGCCATTACCTATGTTCCTCGGATTGATATACTTATGCTTTATGTATTTATCAGACACCGTACCTAGTACGTGTAGCATTAAAGTTTTGTTCAACTTCTGTTCCTGATAGTTCTCTATCATATGCTTGGACTGCACCACAATGACCACCAAGATTATTGCCAGTAGGTCCAAAAATGTGTGCTATTGGGAAGACGCCAGTGCCAAATGCTGTTCCTGATCCACCAGCATAGGATCCATCTTTGTATATGAAAGGTACACCTTGTGAACTATTAACTCCAAAGGAAATGTAATGCCACTGATTTTGAGTAAGAACAGTTGATATTTGAACGCCAACAGAATTATCTTTCCACCCAAAAGAATAATTATTGTTATTATAAATTCCACTCTCAAGCACTGGAGTAAGACCATCAGCATCTTTAATAAAGTAATTCCATGTAGATCCAGATTGAAGACCAGTCATTTTCAACCAGGCACAAACAGTAAATCCACCTGTAGTAGATAAAGATAGACCAGGAATTGTTATCCTATCATTTGTTCCATCAAACTCAAAGTATCCATCCCTATTAAATGTAGCTCCAATAATTTGTCCACCTGATGCACCACCATCCGCAAGGTTTTTGGTACCAGTTGGTAATGATAATGTAGTTCCATATGTTCTATTATATTTACCAAGAACATTTCCTTTTTCCATCTGTGCTCCCATCATCAACAATTCTATTCCATCAACAAGTTGCATTTGATAAGATGTGTTAGAGCTTCCATTAGTTGCAGTGCTACTAATTCTATACCACCCATCTCCAACTGCTTGAATACTAGTAGCATCTGTGCTGCTAGTAGAATCTACTACACCACTTACTAAATCGAAGTTTGTATTCCTAAAAGTAAATCCATCCCATTGACCAATTACAAGCTTGCAAGGATTGGAAATTGCTTTAGCATATAGACTAATAGTATGCTGACCATTAACATCATACGATCCATTAAGAAACGTATTTGGACTGTAATTTATAATCTTTGAACTGCCAGTATCATTAAGTAATTTACTTGCTCTTATTTCTTTATCCCATTTAAAAGGAGACAAAGCATAGTTGGCAATTATTTTTGAATTATCCAACCAATTTGCACTATCCTCTCCCCAAGATCCCCCTGCATCTACCTTAAAGTCTTCACTATGTCTTACAAGATTCTCAGCAAATTCATAACATGCTCTGTTTCCAAAGTCATAGTGCAGAAGCAAGTTACTATCAACTACAATATTAGAAGTAACTAGAGGTGCTGTATCAGTTGCTTCATCAATATACTTAGACTTAGTAGCATTATAGTTTTGGTTTATTTGTGCAGCAGTTAAAACATAATCATAAATTCTAAACTCTGCAATATCACCATCCATATATTCTCTAGTATCACCAGTGGCACCGCCACCAGACTCATCTTTTCCTACATTGGTAGAAGGAAATGTTCTACTAGTACCCCATACAATTCTTACTGCACCACCAGATCCATCTGCTGCACCACTAGTTGTATCATCTTCATTACCATTTCCTCCACCACCATATCCTTTCTCTCTACTGGTACTCGTAGGATCCTCAGATGTTCCACCAGATCCCGAAAAACCTTGTGACTCAAATAGTAAGTTAACTTGAGAACCACTCCTTGATTCACCAGCAGCTCCATTAGATCCCGTTCCAAAAATACCAACTCCTCCACCACCATGTACAGTCCTTAAACTTCCTGTAGAGTTATTACCACCAGCACCTCCACCACCTCCACCTGATCCACCTGTTGCATCACTATTTGATCCATCACTACCACGACCACCAGTTCCACTATATCCACCAGCTCCTCCGCCACCACCACATTGGTGACCACTTTGTCCACG
>VMHT01177365.1_pt1 | contig 10030 bp, 7 predicted proteins | sample 4693611 | NCBI WGS metagenome assembly VMHT01 (sample SAMN12280063, study PRJNA550983) | marine metagenome | isolation source: seawater sampled from same location over 5 years 0.02-0.2 micron viral filtrate | place: USA: collected off the coast of southern California halfway between the port... ...
TATGTTCGTATAATATATATTATGTTAAATTATATTAAATTAGAAAAATAAGACCGTAGCATATGAATTTACTAATAAGACGCCCGTAATAGCTTGTATATTTCTATCAATTTCATATCTTAGACCAAGGATTTTTATAAAGACTGGCGGCACACCATTTACGTCATTTAATTCTCCATCGAAAAGTTTCAGTCCAAAAACTGTTGCATAAAAAGAGAATATCCACAGATAATTCAATAGGATGACTATTAAATGATTTGTGAATGAATAAAAAAACCATAATAGAGTTATAGACAATAATGCTGTTATTATCATTGCATTAACTTGCCAAACTAAGTGAAATCGTGCGTGACCTGTCCATAACGGATTTGTAGCATGAGATTCATTGAAATCTATTAAAGGAGTAATAGTGCCAAAACCTATGCAAATTAAGGTTAATAAAACCTTTGAAACGAATAATAATTCCATTTGAGTAAAGATAAGGGCGTAAATTGACCAAATAATAGAGAGCCCTATTATAGATCCAAATAAACTTTGCATCTTAAGAGCGAAGTTAAATGCCCTACTTCTGTCTTGTGGATTTAGCATAATTCCTAAGTTTAGGAAATTATAACTTAATTTTAATAACCGCTTCCGCCACCTTCACCAAGACCGCCACCGCCTGAGCCACCGCTTCCGCTCGCAGCAGATTGATTCTTAATTAAGATTTTTCCACCCATATTAGGATGTGCGCTGCAATAATAATATAAAGTAGTAATTGAAGAACTATTAGGCATCACTATATCAACCTCACCAGTTCCTTGTGTAACTCCTGTTGTATATTCTGTCCCATCATCTGCAGTTCCACCTGTTCCATCAGGACCCCATGTACCATTATTTGTAGTAGAAAATTTAAAAGGATGAGCACCAGGATATGAAAACTTATAAGTTTTCCCAGCTTCCACTACCAGAGTTTTTTGTTGCACTGCATCGATAAAGTACCTATTACCTGTACCGGAACCTACCACTTTTGCGTTTGCAAGTACTACATTATCATATGGTACAGGTTCAGTATTTGGTGTAGTAGGAACGATATCTGCATGAACGATCTCGTTAACATCTTTGGCAATTAAATTCCAGAGATTGGTCTTATTATCACCTCTTATCCAGGTATTGAACTCATTAACAAACGAAGAGAGTGTGTAGTAATTGTCTCCAACACCAGTAAAAAAAGCATCTTCGAAAGCATCTTGCCAGCCATTTCCTGATCTAGCTAATTCCGCTTCTTGCCAATCAGTATAATATTTAGACATTGCTGCATTAAAATTTCTGGAGTCTTGGTGCCAAAGGTAGAGTAAAGCAGCAGTTCCTACTTCATAAGCATAATCTCTTGTTGGTGGGTCAGTTACTGCAACCGGTAGATTAAAATTATTTAAAGTATGAGATGCATTAGCCGCAAAGTAATCGTGAGCTTCATCAAAATGCTCTTTAAACTGTTGGACAGCATTTACTGAGATGGTTTTAAAATTTGAGTATTTAGCTGATAAAACAATACCACCGAAATCAGCACCTCCTTCTTCTATCCACCATGGAAAATAGGCTGGAACAGTAGGAGAATCAATTAAAGATGGATTTGAAAACCACGCTTTTGGAAGCGAAATAGTTTTCGCAGCTTCGTTATAAAACTTTATAGAATTCTGATAAACATGAAAATATTCATGAGCAATTATTTTTAAAGAATTCGATATTCTTTCATCATCATTTTCATAAGTTGCTCCCCATACAAGAGATTGAGGAATCTGAATGTCAGCTCCATTTGGTGCTGCTTCATGAGAGTAACCACCACCAGCTGAATCAATAGGAAATCCGTCATAGTTTGCAAGAGCAGTATTGTAACTACTCCCTACTGGGGCTTGAACAGTTGCAAAATCTGTATTGTAGGTTGCTTTTTCTGCAGGAGTTACTGTATTTTGAGGATTAGCGCCTAAGACAAAGACATTAAGAGGAACAATTTGTCCAAGTGTACGTTTGGAGTAATTGATAAGTTCTTCAATGTAAACTTTCCATGAAACTCCACCAGTTGAAATTATAGTGTCAGTTGTTTCGTAGTAATTGAGACAAATTTTAGTGTCTTCAAAACTGGTTTCCTGCCAAAAAAAAGTATAGTTATTGAAAACTGCATTTGTAGAAGTTGGGTCTGGAAAAGTAGTTGTATACCAAGCTTTTTTACAAGCATTTCCTGAGTTAAGATTTGCTAAAGCAGGTGTAGATGAGCTACTGGAACTACTGGAAGTATTGGAAGAATAAGAGCTACTTCCTCCTCCTCCGCCACAAGAGGCTAAAATTATTACTAAGATTGAAAAACTAATTAAGTTTCTTTTATTCATACAATATCCCCTGGAAAAAATTATTTTTTGGAAATCCTTTTCCGTTTTAGCACCTTTTACAATCGTGGCAATAGGTCCAAAATACGATTAATATAATCTAATAGATCAATCACAAAAGAGGGAAAAAAATGAGTAAAAATTATAAGGAAATTCTCGGTAAACAAATGGCATATCTTGATTCAGGAGAAGGCCAATCAATTGTTTTTTTACATGGAAATCCAGCTTCCTCTTTTTTATGGAGGAATATTACTCCTGCAGTTGAAGGGATGGGAAGAATAGTTGTTCCTGATTTAATCGGCATGGGAGATTCAGAAAAGTTAGAAGGAGTAGATAATCCCGACTATCAATATCATGGACAATATAAATATCTTTCAAATCTTTTAGATTCTTTGGATTTAGGCAATGAAGTTAATTTAGTCATTCATGACTGGGGATCTGCTATGGGTTTTCAATATGCTCGGGAAAATTCTAACAGAATTAAATCAATCACTTTTATGGAAGCTATTGTTGCACCACTATCTTGGGATGATTGGCCGGAGAATGCTCGAAATATTTTTCAATTGATGCGATCTGAAGCCGGAGAAGAGATAGTGCTTGAAAAGAACGTATTCGTAGAGAGAATACTTTTAAATGATTCAGCTAACGGTTTTTCTGAAGAAGAAAAAACCGAATACATCAGACCTTTTAAAAATCCTGGCGAAGATAGACGCCCTACTCTAACTTGGCCAAGACAAATTCCTGTTGATGGTTCACCTCAAGCAGTTATTGAAGAAGTAACTAAAAATGGAGAATTTCACAAAAACTCCGAGATTCCCAAGCTCTTCATTAATGCCGATCCAGGAAGTATCTTGGTTGGCGATCAAAGAGAGTTTGTAAGGAGTTGGAAAAATTTAAAAGAAGTAACGGTTAAAGGCAATCACTTTGTTCAAGAGCATTCTCCAAATGAAATTGGAGATGCTCTTAAAAACTTTTTAGAGTCTATTTAGTTAGCAGGCGGAGCAGCTATAACTTCCCCCATTAAAACTGATGGTTCTCCTGAATTTAACAATGTTGTTGGTACAGTACCAATATAATTTTCAGTTGTTCCATTTGGACCGGTATCTATAAGATCTGTTGCAGGACCCATAATAGCTTTTGTTAAGGAAGAATAATCTCTTGATGGCAAGGCACTTTTCTCAGAAGTACTCAATACCTTTAAGAATTCATCGCCCGATAATGCTTTAACGAAATAATTCTGCGCTGGACTTGCTGAATTGTCTGTTACAACTGAGCCTGTGGGAATAGTAAATTTTGAAGCCCATCTGTGGCAATTTTCACTCCAATTTCCATAGAAATATTCTCCTAAAAACTCTCCTGTACAAGTATCAAAAACTCCTCCGGGTATATTAAAAAGGTTGCCGAAGCCTTCAAACCACAGTGAATAAGTTTTACCAATATCAGCTGCAGCAATACCTGAATTTGCAGTGGTAAATGAAGTTGTATCCAGTTCTAAAGTTTTTGGTTGGTCAATAACAACTGGCGTTCCACCATCGGATAATTGATAGTTACCATTCATCATAACCATAACTTCATAATAAGTTGAAACTGCCCCTTGCCAGAGCTTATCTTCACAGTATCTGGTTGCATTCATCAAAGAGGTATTTCCATCGTATCTGGGATGATCATCATCAAAGAAGTAGTAATCATTACCATCATTGTCACATTCCAATAAGGCTAAATTTGATGCAGAAACTAACTTACCAGTTCTTGCTGACCAACCTATATATTCAGTTGCCCAAGGATTAGTAGTTGAATCATATTCAGGTAAGGCTGCCTGAAGACTTCCAAGTTGCCAGTCAATAGGCTCTCCCGTTGCAGTTTCAATTTGTGTAAACTTAGTTCGAACAGCGGAAGAAATTGTCATTTCATTTGCACTGGAAACACTTTCAAAATACATCTTGCCAGAATTTAAAACATAGTCGACTACATAAGATGAAGTAATTCCGTCTATTCGATCAAGAGTTCCACTATTATCAAACCATGGCGTTGCATCTGCATCATATATAGATGCGGCTACATCATTAAAAGCACCATCATCACCTGTTGCTTCCGTCAACTTCGCATCTGCCGCTGCTTCGTATCTTGCATTTAATAGATCGGGTTTAAGACAATTTGTAATACATTTAAGATTACTTCCACCTAAATCTGTCTCTAATTGCGATACTGATATTCTGTTTATTGACTCAGATTTCAATCCTACTCCAGCAGCAATTGAAGTTGGTGCAGCAACTGCAGCTCCTGGTATTTGAAAACTTTGAAAAGTATCTGGTGACCAAGTCCACATATCAAGCGTTTGGCCATTTAGTACCATCACCGTTGCATACTCGCTTTGTGTGATAGTTTTTGGTGCAGGCGTTGTACCGTCAGCTGCAACCAATTCAATTCTTGGATCACCATTGTTTGACCACTTCATACCATGGGTGACAACGAAAGCCGATAGAGCACTATCCCAGTAACCTTCATAACTGTAAAAACAAACATGATTATTAGCATCGTTGAAGTCACTATTGTTACAAGTTCCTCCATTGCCACCTACTTTTTTACCATTTACAGTAGCTGCAGCAGCACCCCAGTTTAGAATAGCTGCATTCCCCCACGCAGAAGCCCATTGAGAATCCCAGCCAACATCGATACTGAGTTTTATTTTGTTAATACTATCTAGAGGTTTGTAGGTTGTTTCAAATTTTGTAATGTCTAAATAGGTTTTTGACAGTGCACAGTTTCCTGTAGCACAAGGACCGGTATCTTTTCCATCATCTCGTTTCCAACTAAGTGCAGTTGGATCGAAGGATGACCTACCATAGGTATCAACCCAAATACCCCAATAATCTGCCCAACCGTAATAATCATCTCCAGAGCCAGAATTAGTAGCTCGCATTGGAAATGAGCCAGAACTCTCTCCTACTCTTGAACCACTTGAGTCGTAAACTCCATATCTCCAGACATTTTTATAAGCATCGGATTTTTTTGTACTGTAACAAATTTCATCTGATGACAATCCTGTATCAGATAGACTTACAACAACCGTTTGTGCCGCTTGTCCTTCAGCAGCTCCCATTTTTCCGTCTGAATTATTAAAATCAAAAAAGGTATTGAAAAAAGATTGATTCACAGCTTCAGCAGCTAATATTTTTTCACAATACCAATCACCTGCATCATTGATAATAAATTGTGTATAAACAACCAAACCTCCATCCCCACCAGTATTACTCGGAGAGGAAGACCAAGTACTATCCCAAAGCTCATGGGTATAAACTCCTTGGGCTCCTGTATCGTTATAAGAAATTGAAATTTCTTCTATTCCCATTATGCTTTCTTTGAAAAGAATTGTGTTGTTTTCGGATTTCACATACCCATTACCTAGACTAAAATTTTGTGCTTCAATTTTTTCTTTTTTAGTCATTGCTGTGGTATCTAATGCATCTGTAGGTGCAGCTGCTCCAAATTGAGTAGCAATTTTTGCAGCATCAGCATACAAAGAATAATTCATAGTGAAGTTTCCAAGAACATTGTCAGCTGTTGGATTGGAAGTTTGTTGATACTTTAGATACACAGTTGAATCAAAGGGAAGACCATCTCCACCACTACCATCTTGAACACCAGGACCTGTTGCCGCACCTGCAGGACCTGCTGCAGAATCGTCTTTTGCAAGCTGAATCCAAACATTGCCTTCCATTGGAGAAGAACCATCAGTTTGAGTAACAGTCAAAAAGGTTGTATTTCCAGATTTACCTGTTTTCTTATTTGAACCTCCTGAATTTCCCCCACCAGCTTGTCCACCTCTAGACTTGGTAGCTTTATCTTTATCACCTGCTCTGGCTTTACCAAAATTACAATCGTCTTCAAAGATTGTTGCTACGTACGATCCTTTATTTAAAAAGGTCACTGGTTTTGTATTTTCAAGATAACAAAGCAATAAATTCACTCTTTCCAAAGAATCGTTGACTTTGTTTCCTGAAACAAAAAAATCAGTTTCATCTGTAGTAAATGCACCGGATGTTGGTACTGTTTGCGAAAATGCTATTGTAGAGCCTAGTAAAAGGACTAAAAGTTGTAAGTAATATTTCATTTAGTTCTCCGAATCAACTGGTTGAAAGCTACCTGGTACTTGATATCCTTGTGCTGCCCCACCGCTACCTGATGAGCTAGAACTAGAACTAGAACTAGAACTAGAAGATGATCCACCACCTCCTCCGCAAGCTGTTATAAAAATTAGCATTGAAAAGACTAAAAAAAGTTTTTTTAACATATTTATTTTCCCCATATATTTATACCTAAAATTACTCTTATTTATTCTAAAAAACAATAAAAATTGGAGATTGTTTTAAAAAAAACCCCTACTTGAAGCAGGGGTTTTTCTTCTTAAACCTAAACTTTAGTTTGCAGGTGGTGAATGGATAGTTTCTCCGTGGATGACAGATGGTTCATCACTACCTGAGGATGGCAAGGCTACTGTAGGAGCCGTTCCTATGGAATTTTCTCCTTCATAAAGATCCTGGAGGTTGTTTGCAGCTGGTAGATCAGCTGCGGTTTTGGAATAAGCAACTCCAGCAGGGACAGAGCCTAGTTTTGTTAAGTACTCGTCTCCTCTCATTGCTCTGACTTTGATATCATCTCCACCTGAATTAGTTAGTACAGTTCCGTCTGGAATTATAAATTCATGTATGTAGCGATAGCATTGATTCCAAGCACCTGTATTGTATCTTCCGATTACAACTCCTGTGCAAGTGTTAACTACCTTTCCTGGAAGATTATGCAGTTCTCCAAAGCCTTCAAATTTAAGTTTGTATCTCTTACCTGCTAGATTAGTCCCAGAAAAATTATATTTTACCCCGCTGGCAGGAACGGTAAACATTACCTGTTCTGGAGCAGACACATTTACAAATTGACTGGTTGTGTCATTGTAAAGTCTGTAATCAGGCATTTGCTTGAAATTGATTGAGTATTCAGTATCAACTGCTCCTTCCCAAAGTCTGTAGTCGCAATAATAAGCTGTAGTTCCAGAATTATGTATTGCGGCATCATCGTCTTTAGCTCTCCAACGCGAGTTATAACCTCTGGCATTTCCACTATCAGTCTCACAAAGCAAAGCACTTTTATTTGTATCCGTATCAATAACGGTTCTCATATGAAATGACCAGCCAAAATTTCCAGAATAATTTTCTGAGTATGCAGCCGGCTTATAGTAAAATTGATAATTGGATAAGTCATCACCGTGTTCTCTAGCATCTACTTTTGGTTTATTAGTGCTGTTGTATTCAAGATAAGTAGTTCCAGCTGATCCGTCTCTTAATTTTTTTTCGCCACTATCAGTTACAACGGTATAAATTGCAGCATCAGCTACTTTAATTCCACCAATGTTATTGTAAGAACCAGCAGCAACATCATTTTCACCAACATCTTGATTGTTATTCGCAGGAGAAGAACCATCATAATAAACCGTTTCTTTCCACCAACCACCGACATCTTTAAAAGGCGAAAAATTTAGTACTCCAGGAGAGGCTTCAGCTGCTACAGCGGAAAAGGCAGCATCTATAGCACTATTAATGTTTGCAGCATCCAAACATTCCCTGATACACATCAAGCCAGTTGAATTATCGCCTGCAGCTGTTATATCTGCTTCTAATTGCTCAATGCTAATCTTCTCATTGATACGAGTTCTAGCTTGCGAGGCTAACGTAGTTGAATCAACATCACCAAAAGCAGCAAAGGGAATCGTATAACTTTGATGAGAGTCAGGATCCCAGAAATGCATTCTTCGGTTATGACCAGAATCGGTCATGTCAGCAGCCCAGTTGGCAGCAGTAAAGGTAATAGGCGTTGCGAGTTCAAATGGCATAATACCATTCCCCCAATCCATACCATTGATTAGGGTAAAAGTTACTTCTGTACCCGCTTCATTTACCGTAATGTTTCCAGAATATTCAGGACAATTTCCATCTGTGGCATTACAAGCACCTGTAACGGGAATTCCACTCCCAAGATTTGCAAGTTTTGTTTGAAATGTACCGCCATCTTTGAAATTATTTGCATACCATTGAAGAGATACCCCGCCTAATTGATTTAAAGATAAACGTTGTCTTGTCAATCTATTGATTTCATAATAATTTTTTCTTAAGTTGTACTGGTTGTTGTCATTGGCATCTCTTTGGTTTTTGAAAATTGTCGAGTCTGTGACATTAGCTCTATCAACTGGGTTTATATGAGAACCCCAATAACTTGCGTGTGACCATATAGGTTTTGAAAGGCCGGCATTATCTGTCATGTTTGCTTCTAAAGACATGGCAGGCGTTGTTAAGTCTGCTCTTGAACCATCAGTTTTATATGTGCCATATTCATAAATTACTCTTTTTGCTTCAGATCTACTCGTATTCCAACAATGTTCCCCTGTAACGGTCCCGCTGGTTCCACCATCGGTTTCAACGTATACAGCAGCAGATATTAAAGAAACAAAATCTGATTCTGCAACTGCGGTCCCTGCTTCCCACTGACCTGAACTATTTCTAGTGTAAGGAGTAGCGCTATCAAATTTTTGACAGTATCTGTCAGCACCTTCGTTAACCTGAAATTTATGAGTTACTGCATAGGTTGCTAATGCACTTCCATCAAATAACACTACTTTGGATTGTATGAAACCTTGAATATTATTGGGGTCAGCTAAGTCAACCGTGACAATTCTGTCAGGACCTGACATACCTGTTTCTCGAGATTGAATAGTAGTACCGTCAACGTTCATGAATCCTTTTTGGATAGGCATATTTAATTGAGTAATACCGTTAGAAGGACTGGTTTGTGTGTTTCTCAAGTCGTAACGCATTGAAAAAGAGCCGAATCTATTTGTAGCACTTTTATCTGCGCTCACGATCTGTTTTTGATAAGCGACAGTAGGAAGCTTTTCATCATTCATACCTACTTCAATCTCAATATCAGTCCAACCTTTTCCTAGAACAGTATTACCAGATGTGACATGTTGATAAATTCCTTTTGTATAATTCACTTCTTCAGCATTATTTCCTGTCGCAGCAGCACCTCCTCCACTTGCTGAGGAACCTGTTGCAGCAGCTTTATCTGCAGTGGCATCTGCACCACCGGCATTTTCACATTTATTCTCTTCAGTAAGAGCGATGTAAGCCCCTTTGTCTATAAAGTTTGAAAAGTTTGTACTTGCAACAAAGCAAAGCAGAAAATTAACCATAGACATGCCATCGTTCGCTAAAATTCCAGGCACATAGTAATCCACTTCAGCGGCATCATCATCGTATGCAGTTTGCGCAATAATGGAATTAACACTTACCATTAAAGTAATAATTAAAAAAATTGTTTTTTTAATGTTCATAATTTTTTCTCCTAACTAATTAATCTGTAGCTTGAACTGGATCAATTTGTCCCGCAAAATTTCCAGTAGGAGCTGATCCAGATGCACTTGATGCGCTGGATGCTGCAACTGAGCCGCCGCCTCCTCCACCGCAAGATATAAGAATGGTAATTAAAGCAATACCAAATAATTTCTTCATTTAACTCTCCTTAAAAAACTATCTTAATGATATATTTTTTTTGAAGAAAATAGAACTAAATTAATAGAGCGAGTCGATAATATAGGCAGCAATGGCTAAAATCACATTGAC
>VMHT01008600.1_pt1 | contig 10029 bp, 7 predicted proteins | sample 4693611 | NCBI WGS metagenome assembly VMHT01 (sample SAMN12280063, study PRJNA550983) | marine metagenome | isolation source: seawater sampled from same location over 5 years 0.02-0.2 micron viral filtrate | place: USA: collected off the coast of southern California halfway between the port... ...
CTTGAATTATTTATGATGGATATTCAAGTTGATCTTGATACAGCAAAAAACGAATAAAGCGAGATAACTGGTTAAACTTTGAGTTTTTTCTCGCAACTGAAATAGGGAAATCTGTCCAAGAATTAAGAAAATCAATGACGGAAGAGGAGTTAATACATTGGGCTGCTTATTATGAAGTTAAAAATGACAGGGAAAAACAAGAAATGAATCGTCAAAAAGCAAAATCAAGGTAGTATATAATAAAGGTTATTTGTATTTGTGGCACAATCGACAGTTAAGTTAATAGTTGATGCACAAAATGCAATCTCTCCATTAAAGAGAGTGAATGATGCTACAAAAAATTTAAGTAAAAATACAGATAAATTAAAAAATAGATTAAATAAATCAAATAGATCAATAAGAGAATCAGGAAGAGCAGCAACAGTTGCAAGTGGTGGATTTAGAACACTCAATAGATCCCTTGGGCCGTTATTAAAAATATTAGCTACCATAGCAGCTACAAGATTTGTTTTTATTAATGCTGCTGAAATAGAAACTCAAAGAAAAAGTTTAGAAGTTCTTACTGGATCGCTTTCTGAAACAAACAAAATTATTAAAGAGTTACAGGATTTTGGTGCTGTCACGCCATTTAAAAGTAGTGAGTTAATAGAACAAACTAAAAGATTAAAAGCCTTTGGATTTGAAACAAGTGAGCTTGTTGACACAACAAAAAGATTGTCAGATGTAGCTGGTGCGACTGGTGCTGATTTACAAGGAATTGCCACAGCCTTTGGTCAGATAAGAGCAAAAGGAAAATTACAACAAGAGGAGAATCTACAGCTATTAGAAAGAGGAGTCGATATAACAACTGAACTAAAAAATATCACAGGATTGCAAGGCGAGGCATTTGAAAAAGCACAAAGACAAGGAAAGATAGGGGCTGATCTTGTTAATCAGGCACTTATAAACTTAACAAATGAGGGGGGTGCATTTTTTGAAGGTGCTTCTTCACAGGCAACAACACTAAACGGTAAATTATCTACTTTGGTTGATTCAGTTGAAAGTTTAGCGAGAACAATTGGAGATCAGTTATCACCAGCAATAAAAGGTGCTTTAGATTTAGCAACAAAAGGTGTGGTGGCGATTGAAAAAATATTTAGTAGATTTGGAGACATTGGTGATGTTGGATTGGGAAATGTTGCAAAAGCAGAGCAAAAAGCACAAAGAGATGCTGCAAGGCTCACAGCAACAAAATTTGGAACTAGATTTCAAGGACAGAGTGTTTTTGCAAGTAAAGAAGAAAATAAGTTTTTTAAGGAACAATTTGAACTTTTAAAAAAACAAAATATTGAAAGAGAAAAATTAAGAAAAAAATCCTTTGAAGAAATAACAATTATTGAACAAGTAAATAAAAAACATAATGAGGGAACAAAAGAAATCACAAAGAAAAATGATGAGATAAAGAAAGTTAACGATAATTTAGATAAAACAAAAACTGCGGCAGATCAATTGAAAAATAAATTTATGGAGATAGGAGAAAGTGTTGAACAAGGTATTGTCTCCAACCTTACCGATGCTGTGATGGGAACAAAAACACTTGCTCAAGCTGCAATCGGTGTTTTAAATGATTTAAAGAGAAAACTTGTTGAAGTTGCCATACAAAGGGCTGTTTCTGGTATAGGTGGAAGAATAGGTGGATTTTTAGGAGGTTTATTTGGCAAGAGAGCAAATGGGGGGCCAGTTTCTGCTGGTGGTGCATATTTAGTTGGTGAAAAAGGCCCTGAGATTTTGCAAATGGGGGCAAAAAGTGGGAATATAATTCCAAACAATGCAGTAGGTGGGGGTGATAATGTGACAAACATGGTTACAGTGAATGTAGATGCTTCGGGTTCTTCTGTTGCTGGCAGTAGCACTGATGCACAGGCTCTAGGGGCAGCGATAGGGGCTGCTGTTCAAGCGCAACTGATAAAAGAAAAAAGACCTGGAGGCATACTTACTAGATAAATGGCAACTTTTCCCTCAATCACTCCCACTTATGGGATGAGAAAAACAAGCGCACCAAGAATCAGGTCAACAAGACTTGGTGATGGTTATGAATTTCGTGCATTATTTGGCCTTCCACTGACTCAAGATCCAAAAGTATATGATCTTACTTTTAATGTCTCAGAAACACAATCTGATGTAATAGAAGGATTTTTGCGTAGTCGTATAAATGATCAGGCAAGTTTCACTTTTACACCACCAGGAGAAGGCTTTACAAAAACTGGTACATATTCACAATCAGGAACGACTTCTACAATTACAATTTCAAATCATGGTTTGGCAATCGGTGATGTCGTGACTATCGACTACACCACTGGTTCTGCGACCGATGGTGATTTTGCAATAGCCACTACTGCTGATGACAATACATTTACGGTGACGGCAGCTTCTTCTGCAACAAACAGTGGTAATGTATCAGTCACATTATCAGGGGCTGGAAAATTTGTTTGTCAATCATGGACAAAGACCATACCATATAACAATAGAGCAATATTAAACTGCACTTTTAGAGAGGTATTTGAACCATAAATGGGATTACCTACAGCAGAACTACAGGCATTAACAAATAAATCTGTTATTGAACTCTACACATTGACTTTGGTTTCCGCATTACATGGTTCTACCGATGTGACAAGGTTTCATTCAGGAGTTGGGATGAACAGTAATGCCTCAATAATATGGCAGGGTAATACTTATGATAAATTTCCAATACAAGCCGAGGGGTTTGAATATTCTGGCCGTGGGTCGCTTCCAAGACCAACCATAACAGTTTCTAATGTATTGGGAACTATTACAGCATTGATGGCAACTGTTAACGCTACAACACCATTTAATGACTTACAGGGTGCAAAATTTGTACGCATACGCACTCTTAGCCAGTTTTTAGACGCTGCAAATTTTCCATCAAGTAAAAATCCTTTCGGCACACCAGACAGTACGGCAGAACTGCCACAAGAAATTTATTTTATAAATAGAAAAATTATTGAAAATAGAGATATCGTACAGTTTGAACTTGTATCAGCACTTGATCTACAGGGAGTCCGTGCGCCAAAACGTCAAGTCACAAGAAAAGATTTCCCAGGTGTAGGTACTTTTGTAAACGCATGACCTGGAAAACTGATGCTGCAAAACACGCTGAAGAATCTATGCCACAAGAATCATGTGGTCTGTTGGCAGTTATAAAAGGCAAAGAAACATATTGGTCTTGTAAAAATATCGCAGAATCAGGCTTTGAATATTTTATTATCGACCCTGATGATTGGGCAGAATGTGAAGATACAGGAGAGATAATCGGTATTGTTCATTCTCATCCATATGATTCACCACAGCCTTCAGATAATGATAAAGCAAGTTGTGAATATTTAGATTTGCCTTCACATATCTACAGCGTAAGAATGAAAGAATGGTGTTCTTTTGAACCAAGTGGTTGGAAAGCACCATCACTTATCGGTAGAAGTTTTATCTGGGGTGTGCATGATTGCTGGTCAATAATCCATGATTGGTATAAAGAAACAAAAAATATTGATTTGAAAATATGGGATAGACCAAAAAAAATAAAAGATTTCATTGAAAATCCATTATTTGAAAATGGATTACCAATAACGGGATTTAAAAAACAACTGACAGATGATGATATAAAGATTGGTGATGTTTTACTATTTCAATCAACTTCAGGTAATTTAGATCATGTTGCAGTTTATATTGGTGATAATATGATTTTAAATCATAATATAAGAAGATTAAGTTGCCGAGAGCCTTTTGATTTAGGTTATCAGCAAGCACTAAGAGGAGTTTACAGGTATGCAACTTAAAACGATAAAAGTATATGGAAGATTAAGAAAATTCCTTGGTTCATCATATTTTGAGGCAGCCGTATCAAGTCCAGCAGAGGCGATTCGTTTTTTAATGTGTAATTTTCCGCAAGTTGAAGCACATATGAGTCAGCAATATTACAAGGTAAAGATGAATGATATGGATGTTTCTCTTGATTTTTTATCAATGAAAGGCAAAGGTGATATCCAAATCATACCCATTGCAACAGGATCAATCCCTGCGGTGGCTGCGGTTGTTGGTGGTATTGGTTCTGCTGCCACTGCTGCGGTTGGTGCTGTTTCTGCGGTAGCTGGTGCTGCGATTACAACTGCTGCTGCGGTTGGTGGTGCGGTTGCAACTGTGGCTGGTGCAGTATCAGCTATTCCAGTGGTTGGTAGTATCGCAACGGCTGTTGTCACGGATCTGGCAATAGGTGGTATAACTTCTTTATTAGCTCCGACCCCAGCACCGTTTGATTCTGGTGGTGTTGGTGCTTCAGAAGCAGATGGGGCATTAGATCCACAAATGGCAAATTCTTATTCATTTTCGGGCATCCAGAACGTCAGTGTCAGTGGTGTCAGCGTCAGCATAATATATGGAGAAGTATTTACAGGTTCAGTTGTAATCAGTTCTGGAGTTGATACGGTACAGGTGGAGGGAACTACATAATGACAATTCCAGCTTTTGATGAGAATACAAGACTTACTGATCCAGCAGTTACAGATGATGTTCTTGCCTCAAAACAATTTCAGACATTAGTTGAACTTCTTGGAGAAGGTGAGATTGAGGGTTTTCCAAGTGCTGCTGGTCTTACACAGGGAACAACTGCATATAACAACGCAGCTTTGAAAGATGTATTTTTAAATGGCACTCAGGTTTTACAATCAACTGCAAGTAATACAAGCCCAGCAGATACTGATTTTAACTTCCCCAATGTTTCCTTTGAACCTAGATTCGGTACTTCCAATCAAACTGCAATACAGGGAATTTCTGAAATAGAAACAGAAAATGCTGTCGGTGTTGCGGTCACAAAAGCAAGTCCTGTATCAAGATCCATAACAAATACTTCTATCAATGCTGTAAGAGTAACTCTTGGTTTTCCATCTTTGCAAAAGTTTGAAGATGATGGTGACATAAATGGTGCGGAAGTTGCCATAAATATTCAAACCATTGAAAATGATGGCACTACAACAACTGTTATTACAGATACTGTAAAGGGAAGAACTGCTAGTACTTATTTCAGGGATTACAAAATTAATTTTGCATCTGATACTTCTTTTCCTGTGACGATCAGAGTAAACAGAACAACGGATGACAGTACAGAATCAACGTTACAAAACTCCTCGATATGGTCATCTTTTACAGAGATAATCAACGAACAGAGAGCATATGCAAACTCGGCTCATCTTGCCATAAGATTTGATGCCCAGACCTTTCCATCCATCCCAAAACGGATGTACAAAGTCCGTGGAACAAAAATAAAAATCCCACATAATGGAACGGTTCAAACTGATGGCTCAATCTCATACTCTGGAACTTTTAACGGTACGTTCAAAACAGATAAAGAATGGACAAACGATCCAGCCTGGATTCTTTACGATTTGTTAACAACATCAAAAGGTTTTGGTGATCAGATAGATACAACGCAGTTGGATGTTTTCAGTTTTTATTCAGCTTCAGTTTACTCCGCAGAACAGGTTGATGATGGATTTGGAGGAACAGAACCAAGATTCAGTTGTAATGTTGTTATACAAAATCAAAAACAGGCATATAATCTTATAAATGATTTATGTTCTGTGATGCGTGTCATGCCTTTTTACTCGGCTGGTACAATATCAATCACACAGGACAGACCGACAGATCCAAGTTATTTATTCAACTTATCAAATATTACAGAACAGGGATTTTCTTATAGTAATTCATCAAAAAATTCAAAAGTAACAGTTGTTAATGTTGCATATTTTGATAATGAAACTCAACAAATTGAATATGAAACGGTAGAAGATACTGCATTACAGGCTAAATATGGGGTTGTTACAAAAAATTTAAGAGGTTTTGCCACCACATCAAGAGGAATGGCTTCTCGTCTTGGAAAATGGTTTCTCTACACACAATCCAATGAGGCTGAAATTGTAAACTTCACCACCACTCTTGAATCAGGTACTTTGGTTAGACCTGGGGCAGTGATAAATGTTGCTGATCCATTGAGGGCAGGGGTTAGAAGAGGTGGTCGTATAAAGACAGGAGTATCTACAACACAGATTGTTGTTGATGATGAAAATAATACAGATTTAACTACAGATGGATCTGCAACATTATCAGTAATACTTGCAGATGGCACACTTGAAACAAAAACAATAGACACAATATCAGGAACAACAATAACAGTATCTTCTGCCTTCTCGTCTACACCACCATCAAACAGTGTCTGGGTTATAGAAAATACAACAGTTCAACTTCAAACCTTCAGAGTCATTGGTGTTACAGAAGTAAGTCAGCTTGCATATCAGATCACTGCCGTTGCTCATAATTCATCTAAATATGCAAATGTGGAAGATGGCACGGCATTGGCAGCAAGGACAATTACAACACTCACATCAATAAAACCTTCTCCAAGTAACTTACAGGGTTCAGAACAGATTGTTGTACTGAATAACCGTGCCGTATCAAAACTGTTTATCCAATGGCAACCTGTATCTGGTGTCACTGAATATATGGTTCAATATAGATTTCAAAATGAAAACTTTATATCACAAAGAATTACAAGACCAGACTTTACTATTTTTGAGACAAAAAATGGTATTTATGAGATCAGAGTGTTCAGTTATAACGCATTAGGAAAACCAAGCATCACTCCAGCAACGACATCAATCACAACAGTTGGTAAAACAGCCCTTCCATCAGATGTACAAAACTTACGCATTGAACCAATATCAGATCAGTTTGTAAGATTGCGTTTTGATAAATCAACAGATGTTGATGTAATTCATGGTGGAAACGTGGTGGTCAGATCGTCAAACCTCACTGATGGCACTGGTACTTTTACAAATGCCGTTGATGTGATCCCTGCCCTTCCAGGTAGTATAAGTGAAACGATTGTACCGAATATTGTCGAGGGAGAATATATTTTAAAATTCAGAGATGATGGTGGCAGGTTAAGTTCTGGTGAGACATCAGTTTTAATTACAAGCCCTGACCCTTTACCTAAATTAACAGTTTTTACAGATAGAGAAGATACAGACTCACCACCTTTTGGCGGTGAAAAGGTTGATTGTTTTTTCTCAGATGATGTCAACGGTCTTGTTCTTGGATCCCTTGAACTTTTAGATGGGGTTACAGATTTTGATGCTATTGCAGACTTTGATTTCTTGGGTGCTGTTGATATTACTGGTGGGTCTTATGAATTTGCAAATACTTTGGACTTAGGTGGCAAGCAACCGTTAAGATTACGCAGACATTTTGTGACGCAGGGTTTTTATCCTAATGATTTAATAGACAAAAGATCAGCAAATATTGACACATGGACAGATTTTGACGGAGCCACCGCATTTAATGTTGGTGCTTCTTTGCTAGTTGCCACAAGTGACATTGACCCTGACACCTCGGTTTCAGCCACTTACGAGCAAAGTGGTACAACCATAACAATCACAAAGACCTCGCATGGATATTCAGTTGGTGATTTTGTTGTTATAGATTTTACGGCTGGTTCTGCAACAGATGGCAACTATGAAATTCAGACAGTACCAAGTTCAAGCACATTTACAGTTACATCGGCCACAAGTGCAACAATATCAAGCGGAACTTCTTGCACCTATGGAGCAAACTTCTCTAGATTCAATCCATTTGTAAACGGTACTTATGTAGGCCGTGGGTTTAAATTCAGATGTGAAATGGATTCTGATGACCCTGCACAATCAATAGAAATAGATCAATTAGGCTATACAGCAGAATTGGAAAGAAGAACAGAGCAAAGATCAAATATTTCTTCAGGTACATCATCATCTGGCCTTGATATTACATTTGATCAGACATTTTTTACAGGACAATCTGGCACAAGTGTCGGGGCAGGCACACAATTGCCAAGTATTGGTATTACAGCAAATGATCTTGGTGGAACGGATAGATTTGAAATCACAAGTATCACTGGCACTGGTTTCAATATTAAGTTTCTTAATGCTGGCAATGCTGTCCAGGATAAAACATTTAGTTATACTGCTGTTGGTTTTGGGCGTGGTAGTTAATTTTAAAGTAGGATATACTTAAATAAAAGTTGGATTAAGTAATGGCTCAACATGATTATGTGATAGATAACTCTACAGGAGCTAACGTCAGGAGTGATATAAATAATGTTCTTTTAGCAATTTCAAGTAATAATTCTGGTTCATCTGCACCATCTACAAACTACGCTAGTCAATTTTTTGCTAATACCAATACAAGTTTTATGCAGTTAAGGAATACTGCTAATAATGCTCATATAAATTTATTTAGTCTTGCAGGTTCACCTGCTTTTCCTTTAGATGGAACTATAAACAGTATAAATATAGGTAAAGGTGCAAATTCTGTTGCAGGTAACACTGTTCTTGGAGAAAGTGCTTTAGATGCTTCTGTTTCTGGTGGAAATAACGTAGCTATAGGTAAAAACTCATTAACAGCAAATACATCAGGAACTAAAAATGTAGCTGTAGGAAGATCATCTTTAGCAGCTAACACAACTGCTAGTGACAATACTGCTGTAGGTGATCTCACATTATCAGTAAACACTGGAGCAGGAAATACAGCGATAGGGTCTAGTTCTTTAGGGGCAAATACATCTGGTACAAAGAACGTGGCACTTGGTTCTTTTTCTTTAGATGCTAATACTACAGGATCACAAAATACAGGATTAGGAAGAAGTGCTTTAGGAGATAGTACAACAGCTTCTGACAACACCGCAGTAGTATATTTTGCTCTAAAAGTAAACACAACTGGAGCAAACAACGTAGCTGTAGGTTCAAACGCTTTAGACGCTAATACGACAGGAACAGGTAGTACTGCTGTAGGGTTTGCATCGTTAACTGATAGTACTGGAAGTTATAACACAGGTTTGGGTTCATATAGTTTATTTAAACATACATCTGGTGGAAATAATGTAGCTGTAGGAGGATTTGCTCTTTATAACAACACGACTGCGAGTAACAATACCGCTTTAGGTTATGGTGCAATGTTAGCAAACACAACTGGAGCAGATAACGTTGCCATAGGTGCTAATGCGTTAGATGCAAATACTACTGCAAGTAATAATACTGCCGTTGGTTATGGTGGATTAGGTGCAAACACAACTGGTACTGAAAACACTGCCGTGGGTCAGATAGCTTTAGACGCAAACACCACTGGAAGTAATAACACTGCTATAGGTCGTGCAACTTTAACTAATGCCACAACAGCGAGTAATAATACTGCTGTAGGTTCTAGTGCCTTACAAGAAAACACAACTGGAGCTAATAACACTTCTATAGGTTCACTTGCGTTAAGTAGTGCTACAACTGCAGGCGAGAATGTAGCAGTAGGAAAAGCCACCTTGCAAAACTTAACAACTGGTGGAGCAAATGCTATGTGTGGAGAAAGTGCGGGTTTTGGAATTACAACTGGTGCTAATAATACAGGCTGTGGAAGAGATGCAGCTTCATTAATAACAACAGGTTCAAATAATACTTGTCTTGGATATCAAGCTGGAAGAACAAACTCTCCATCACATATAGTAACATCGTCCAATACTGTTGTTCTTGGTAATAATGATGTTACTCACTTCTCTTGTAAAGTTGCATTAACAACTGGTTCTGATAAGAGAGATAAAGCAGATATTACACCCTTCGGTTATGGCTTGTCTTGGATAAATAAACTTAATCCTGTTACTTATAAATGGGATAATAGATCAGACTATAGTGAGGATTTAAGTGTTACCCCTGATGGAACATATAAAAAAGCAAAACTAGATATTGGTTTAATTGCACAAGAAGAACTTGAAATAGAAAAAGAACATGGTTTTGCTAATGATAAAAATAGTATGTTAATTGTAAGCGAAGATGACAGTGGTAATTATGGTTTAAAATATGAACGATTAATCCCTGTTTTGATTAATGCTATTAAAGAGTTATCCGTAAAAGTCACAGCCCTCGAAGCAGGGTAGAATTTATTTAAATTAAATTTTATTATGAA